>Ga0209107_10000459_pt1 | contig 23772 bp, 24 predicted proteins | sample LakErihyJuly2011_2_FD_187460 | JGI IMG/M metagenome (GOLD analysis project Ga0209107, IMG submission 187460) | Freshwater microbial communities from dead zone in Lake Erie, Canada - CCB hypolimnion July 2011 (SPAdes) (version 2) | ecosystem: Environmental > Aquatic > Freshwater > Lentic >...
TAATACATATTGCAAATTAACCGAAAGTAGTAATGCACTCGCCAAAAGAGTAGAAGATAAACTAATGCCTTTACCCTCCTCTATAAGCATACAAACACCAAGCCCAACCCCCTCTCAATTAACAATTGAAATAGAAAATACGATTTAATTATATATTTTTATCTAATGTAATAATATATAATGGAAGATTTGACGGAGATTTTTACCAACAAAAATATAACCGATAGTTCAAGAAAACTATATTTAGCAAACCTCGTTAGATTAAACGGAGGACTACCTCCCAAAAACTTAAAGTTTTTAAGCGATGTAGAAGCCATTAAAGGAAAGTTGGAAAAGTATAAACCAAATACCCAACGCAGTTATATTATATCTATTGTTTCACTTTTAAAAGGATTGAAAGAAAAACAGCAAAAGAAGTTTAGCAAATTATACGATACTTATTATACAATTTTGGACGAAATGAATAAAGCACTAAAAGATAATACAACCAAGACAGATAAGGAGGAAAAAGAATGGATAGGTCAAGATGCAGTAAAAGCAAAATTGGAAGAACACATGAAAGTTTTGGAACAAATAAAAGACAACAAGAAACTAACACCAGAAGAATATGAAAAACTTTTGCATTTAGTCGTTCTCTCTTTATTCGTTTTACAAAAGCCAAGAAGAAATAAAGATTATCAAGAGGCATTTATTACAAAGAAGTATAAACCGGAATATGGAACAGAGAAGAACTTTTTAGACTTATTTAAGAGTGAGTTTTTATTTAATAACTACAAAACACAGGGTACATATAAAACCCAAATTGTAGCTCTCAATCCGCTACTCCGTGAGATAATAGACTTTTATTTAAAGTTTCACCCTCTCAAAGCAAAGTTTAGAGAGAAAGATGCACTCGTCCCTCTTTTGGTTGATTATCAAGGAGAACCGCTTACCTCTAATAATGCACTTACCAGAATGCTATATAAAATATTTGGTTCTAAAATTGGCTCGTCCATGTTGAGAAAACTATTCTTAACTGATAAGTATGCAGAGGTAATGAAACAAATGAAAGACGATGTTGCAGACATGGGAACATCAACACAGACAGCTCAAACAAATTATATCAAAAATGACTAATACTTATTTTATCATTATAAAATATAATGGCTTTAACCAATATTTACACAAAAGCCGGAAAACCTAAAACAATTGTAAAACCTCCAATTGTAAAACCTAATCCAAATAAACCTCCTTTAATATTTTAGGGAGGGTTGGGACACTTTGTTACTTTGTTTATAATTCAAAACCATTTTTTATTATTATTATTTATTTATCTTTTAAAAAAATAATAACTATCCCAACTATCCCAACTATCCAATCCAAATGGCTACAAGTGCATCTTTCGGCAAACCGGATTTATCCTGTGTATCCTCAACCATTTTATTAAACTCTTTTAAATCCATCATTAAATCTTTCATGCAAATAATTCTTAAAATTATCCAACGACCACATGTATTTATACCGGCTTTTAGTTTCTGCAAACGCTTCTTATTATAAATCAGTTTGTACCCTTTACTTTTCGTCATTAAATTAGTTAAAAAATCCTCGTCCTGTCCCAACATCATATTACGAACTTTACCAAGCAGATTTTTCTGTCTATCCGGCATTCCGGAATATGGATTAAACCATTCTATCGTTTTATCGTATTTTAGAATGCAACACCAGTGACCTTTATTTACACTATCCTCAACCAATATAATTCTAAAATCTCTCGGTTTAGGTAATAACTCATCTATCGTATTGTAATTTGCTAAATCGCTGTATTTTAATATTTGACCCTCAACACCATCACCGAAATAGCGTCTAATATCGCCATCTGTAATATTAGTACCAATTCGCTCACAAATTAAATCTTCATCTAACGGCTGGGGATTTTTAAAAAACATATCAGTATGCACCATTTATATAAATTATAGATATATTATATTTTTGGATTTTGATTTTATTTAGGAAAATAATAAGTATTTAATAGTTATTTTGGCTTAAAAAATAATCTAAACATATAATATATAATGGTGAATTACGAAAATGACTACCTTTGGGGAGAAGCTCAACAACGAAAAATATTTCCGGTTTTAGAAAATAAATGGAAAAGTTTAAGACAACAAAGCAGATATGCGAAATATGATGCAATCAACGACCATGTAAATATGGAAATAAAAAGTAGGAAAAACTTAAATTGGAATACTTATCCAACAACACTATTGACGATGAATAAAATAAGTGATACTACAAAAACTAATATATTTATTTTTAATTTTGTCTTTGATATGGTGAAAGACATGAGCGAAATATATTATATTGAATATGATGCAGAAAAGTTTAGCCGGTACGAAAAGAAAATGTTTAGCCGTGCAAACATTAAAGCTGACGAAAAGGAGTATGTGTATATTCCAGTTAAGGATTTGATATTTTTGCATAGGGACGAACCGGAAAAGGAGAAACTCCTGTATTTGGAAAAATCCATTTCAATAGAAGCCAATTAATCTAATTATAATAAATAATAATCTAATTACTTATTATATGAACCAACTTACGGAAAGTTATTTAGCAAATCTTATTAAAGATTTACACAACGCAGAGAACGAACTTTTTGCTCCACAAAATCACCAGACAATACAAATGCAGGACGATAAGCTACAAAAACTAAAACAAATGAAAGCAAAGCAAATAAGTAATTTAAAATACAACGCCCAAAAACTAAAAGAACTTTTAGAAAAAATAGATTACCAAATTAAGAACCCAAAGATAAAACCTGTTGGTATATAAATGGGGTATACGAAAGAATATATAATTGGATTTTGTGAGTTCTGGTTCGCCGTAATTGGCGTTTTTATTATCATGCAAAACTTACCTAATAATGGTTTGGGGTCTTGTCGCCATTTGCGAGGAATAGGTGATAATATCGGTTAAATAATATCCGGTATTATTATAATGGGTTGTTGGGAACGATTTATTAATTGGTTAAATATATCTAATATTCCGTCCAGCGAACAGAGCATATTACGAGATTTAAAAACTATTGGAGCTATTGAGAGCTAAAACTTATAATATAATTTTATATTTTCAAAATGGTATAAAATTGTTTCTTTAATAATTTCTGCAACTTCCCATGCTTCTTCTTCTACATTTTTCTTTATTATCCGCTCACCTATTTTTTCAATCGTACCACGAGGTTTATATTTATCCATGTAAAACCAGTAATTATAACTATCCTGATTATCAATTATAGTTTTACCGGTTGGAGATTTAATTTCAATATAATAATGATATGGCGAATACTCGTCGTCATTATTATTTATAACATATCGTTTTACCTGCACTTTACAATTCATATTATTTTCTTTAAATAACTTTTTTAGTAATACCGAGCCGTAATAAGAAAATGCTATGCATCGTCCCTGCAATTTAGAATTATTATAAATAAATGTTGTAGCCATGCCTCTCTATACCTATACATATGACGATGTTTTTAAATGGTTTAATAAATACACTTATTTTCCTTAAATAATTTATTCATCGTCTTCTTCCTGCATCAAATAATAACTGGTTAAATCACCTGCATCTCTTACGACAATAGTAAAACCATCTTCATAGAACCCCTCTACAATACATCTTAAATTATCACCAATTTCATTTAAATATTCATATTCATTTTGTCTTTCATTTTCAATTTGGTATAAATCAACAACACTCGTGGGGTCGCTATTTATTATTTGTATTCTATATCTAAACTCGCCTCCGTATAAATAATCAACGACGAATAAATCGCCACATGCATTCGCAAGAACTAAAATAGTAGTAGGTAAAAAGTCAGTCATTCTGTTATACTATATAGTATAGAGATGCCTTTAATATCATTTCAATTTTATTTTAATATATATTTTTCTTAAATATATTTTAAACCATATTAAAGACATCTCTATACTATATAGTATAACAGAATGACTGAAATAGCCAACCGCCTACCTATTGAACTCGCCAATATTATTTACTCGTATGTTGGTATGCACCCAGTAGCCCAGCTTATAGAAGACAAACAGATTGAAGACGAAGAAAAAACAATTTGTAAAGAGTGCTACTGCGTCGGTGCAGAAGAAGACTACGATGGTATGTGCGAATACTGCTATGCAGAACAGCTCGGCGTAATCGTTTATAAATGCGACGATTGTAGCGAAAAATGTTTTGAGTACGGACGCTTTGAAAATACAGATGACGGCTTATTTTGTGGAGCATGTTATATGGGATATTTGGAAATGCAGGAAGAAGAAATAAATGAATAAAGCAAAAGGATATACAGGCATCTCTATACTATATAGTATAAGAGAATGGCTGACCTAATAAACCGCTTACCTAATGAACTCACAAATATAATTTATTCGTATATTGGAATGCACCCAGTAGCAGAGTTAATAAATAATTGGTTAAGAGAAGATGCAGAGGAAATGGAGTGGTGTACTGACTGCGATGCAGTCCATTTTACAAATAGAAGTGTTAATGAAATGCATGAAGGAAGATGCTTACTATGCTATGAAAAATCTAATAATGCAAATAAGTAATCTAAAAAAACATATAAATAATCCAAATAAATCAATTAATATAATGAAATCTAAAATATTTTAGATTTTATTAGATATTCAATAGTAATAATTTTAAAATTATTACTTATATAATCTATTTTTATATATGAGAAATCTAACTTATATATAAAAAATCTAATACTTATTATTAATCTAATATATATAGATTATATTTCTGCTGTGTTAGATTTCTCTGCGTCCATTTTGGGCTTTCTTACATGTATATAGTACTGCCTTTTCTTTTCCAACATCTCTGCATACTTTTCCGGATTTTCGGTTTTAAGTTTATCATTATATCGTTTGCACTTTTCACGACATTTAGTAGGGTTTGCCTTTTGATAATCGCTTACACGCTTTAAATGCTTTTCGTAGAATGCTACTGCTTTATCTGTTTCCATCTCTTTACTTTATAGTATATAGAAAGCTTTATATCTTTTTCTTAAACCTTTAATAACAAAAAAAATAATATCCTTTAATTATATAAATGTCTTTGAAACATATTCAGCAGAGAAGAAAACAAACTACATTTGGAAGTGATTTAAGTGTTCTAATTGCAGATACTTTTATTAATGGCGATTTAGACATACAGGGTCTAATAAACGGCACATCATCACAGGGACAAAATACAAATAATACTTGGACTGGGACAAATACTTATTCTGTTTATAGACCGGCGAGTTCTTTACCGAGTGTAGGATTACAGGACGGAGTAAGCCAATCATTTTTAGATACTACAATTACAAATGAAGGAATTATTAATGCAGGAGCTACATGGAGCGGTGTAAATACTTTTAATTTTCCTATCGTTATTACCGATATTACCGGTACAACGCCTACATACATACCGCCAGTAAATCCTACTGATGCCGTATGTGGGAAATATGTTGCTGATGGTTGGACGGCAAAAGGTTCTGCATTTTTATCATCAAATAATACTTGGACTGGTTCAAATACTTTTAATGTATTGCCTACATGTTTAGACCCTCTTGTTAGTACTTCAATAGCTACAAAAAATTACACAGATACAACAATTACGGCTATAACACAGGGTAAAGCCCAGACAACTACATCTAATATTGCTATTACACAGGCAGATTGGGGACTTGGTAATCTTGCAGTTTCCGTGCAAATTATCGGCGGAGGTGGTGGTTCAACTTCGTCAGTCGGTACTTGCGAATGTAGTAGTGCAGGAGTATCCGGTGGGAGTGCATCACAGGCTTCTATAATACTCTTAACCAATAGTATTCTTGGAGGAGGAACAAACAACAACTTTTTATTTGATGTAGTAGTTGGAGGCGGAGGCAAAGCTGGTTCTGGGTGTGGAACTAATGCAGGTTCAGGAAACGGCGGAGCTACTAATTTATACGCTACGCCAAAACCCAGTTTAGGATTTAATCCATTACAGGTGAATATTTTAAGAGCAAATGCAGGAGGAGGTAATGGTGGCTTATATTGTGGTGAGGCTGGAAGCACGGCAGGAGGCACTTATTCAAATATTAATCCTTTGGTTGTATCTCCTTTTGCATCTTCTAATGGTAGGGGTGGGTCACAATGTGCCGGAAATATTCCTCAATATTACGGAATAAATACTTTGGGTTGGGGTGCGAGAGGTGCAGGTTGCGTAAATGGTTCTTTGGGAGGAATTGGTGGCTATGGTATTACTTTTTTTACCGATTAATAATTTGCATGATTGCCTTTGGATAGTTGGGATAGTTGGGATAGTTATTATTTATTTTTAAAGATAAATAAATAATAATAATAAATGGTTTTGAAAATAAAACGATGTAACAAATCTATCCAATCTATCCCAACTATCCCATTTTAGAGATTATCTAAAAATATATAATATATTGATATATTATATAATGTCTTTGCAAGGTATTCAAGATTTAGATGAGAGCTGGACTTTACGAAATAGTCTAACAATAAATAATAATGTTGAGGTATTGGGTGATTTAAATACAACTGGTTTTATTTACGACGGAGGTATTCCTGTAAATATTCAAGGAACGAATAATGTATGGACTGGTGAAAATACTTATACGATTTCGTTGCCTACTTATTTAAACCCTGTTGCTGGGAATGAGATGGCTACAAAAGATTATTTAGACACGGCTGTTGTTGGATTAGGTGCTGGTTATTTGCCTTTAAGTAATACTTTTTCCGGTAGTAATAAAATGACTGGACTTCCTGTAATTTCTGGAACTGCTACTCCGGCTTCTAACGAGTTGGTAAATAAGGCTTTGGTTGATGGTTATATTTCCTCCAATACTGGTGCATTAGGAACGACTAATGTATGGACTGGTACAAATACTTTCAATAATGTTGTAAGTGTGCCTACTCCTCTAACAGATGCGACTTTTGCAAACAAGGGATATGTTGATAATGCGATTTCGGTTTTTAATGCTTCCGGTGGGAAAGTTGAATATGTTGAGGTTGTAAATACTGGTATTACTGCTCTTACATGCGACCCTGCTATTTATTCCGGTTGTATGATTTGCATGATTGCCTCTGGTGGCTTTGGTGCAAATGTAAGCCCTCCTGTTCCTTCTGGTGCAAATGTGAAATCGTTTGGTGGTGCTGGTGGATATGCAGTTTTTAAAGTTCCTGCGTGGTCTGGAAATGCAAGTATAACTCTTATTAGTAATACTTATACTTCTGTTGGTTCTGCTGTATTTACACTTCCTAATGGTGCTACTATCGCAAATTGTTCTGGTGGTGGTAATGCTACGCAGTTGGCTTCCGGAGCTGGTGGTTCTGTTGATATGGGTTCTTTTCAAGGGGTTCAAAGAATTACAGGTTCAGTAGAACCATTACAAAATCCAGTTACAAATGACGCTATTACAAGGAGTTATAATATTGGAGTATTAAATGGTTTTGGTAATGGTGGTTCATATAGATATGATACAGGTGCAAGTGTAGTTCCTACTATTGGGTATTGTTTGCAGATAAAGTTTAAGAACTAATTTTTAAGGTTTTAGTGATAAATGATATATTAAAAAATATAATATATCATATTAATATATAATGTCTTTACAAGGATTTCAAGATTATACCCAACCATTAGTTTTGAATGGTGAAGTAACGATAAACGGAACGCTGAATGCAAAAAATATATATGTATCTGGTGCTATTACTGGTGCAGGAATTAGCACTAATATTTTAGCTACTGATAATGTATGGACTGGTACAAATGATTTCCAAAATGTAGTAAGTTATACCGGCGGTGCTGTTGCAAGTGCAAATGATTTAATACAAAAAAACCAAGTAGACCAAGAGGTCGCTGGATATGACCCTTTAACTATAAATAATCTATGGACTGCTGTACCTACTTTTAGTAATATAGACCCTCCAAGTGTGCCTCCTGAAAGTGGTGCTACTTTAAACCCTGCTGATTTATTTTCATATACAAGCATGACTAATTATACGACGGCTAATCCGTCAGGGCTATTGGCGTTAAATAATACTTTTACCGGAACGCAAAACTTTACCGGTTTTGCAGGTGTTTCTATTCCCCAATTGGAAATACCGACCGCATTACAACAACCGGCTTCCAAAGCGTATGTAGATGCAAAAATAGAGGTTGCAGGTAAAACGCTTACATATACAATTACTACCGCTGGTACTTATAGTTTTATAAATATAAACAGAGCAAATATAGCTAAAATAGATTATTGGCTATTTGGTGGTTCATGTGGCGGTTATTCTGGTGCAGTTGTTTCTGGAACAATTGGAAACGGATTAGGTGCAAATGGTTCATTAGCGTTGGTTGTTGGAACGACGGCTGACCCTGCTGTTGTTGTTACTACGCAAGATAAAACTACTCCAAGTTCTACTTATTTAATGGTTTCTAATGTTCTGGTTGGAGGTGCTGGTGGTGCATGTAATTTGAACGGAGCTTTGGTAGGTGGTAATATATTTACAAATGATTACGGCGGTGTTAATGGCTTATCTATTGGTGGTAATAATGGTACTAACCAATTAGCATATAGTAATTTATTAGGAACTACTACAAGTGCAGGAGGAGCTATTTTCGTAGCTCAATATATTTAATAGATTATTATAAAATAATAATATCTACTCTTATTATATAATAATGTCGCAACTTTCAACATTTAAGAAAGCCCAAAATCCAGATATGGTGTATTACGATATAGTTTCAACCAATTTTCAAAGTACTACTACGGAAGAACCATTTTTAAGATTTAACGAAACAAGAACTAATCCGGTTATTAATAATACTGGGGACTATTATTTAAGTATTGTAAGATTTAGTTTAGACACTTATAATCTTCCAAATCTTATATGTGAAATCCAACCCAATCAAGGCAATCCAGATTTGTCTATTTATTCCGTAACATTAGAGTATGATGATGGTGTCGGTGGTATTACTCCTTCAAATCAAGAATATCTAATTTGGTCGCCTCAAAATGTAAACGCCCAAGTGCCTATTCCTCCAAGTGCAACAACCAATAAGTTTCAAGAAAATACTAATTATTACTATGTGTATCAGTTTCAATATTTTCTTTCAATTATAAATACTGCTTTAAATAGTGCTTTGGTTTCGTTAATAGCTAATACTGGCGGTGGTGCATCTCCAATCGCTCTCGCTCTGCAACCGGTTTTAACATGGGACGTGACTTCACAAAAAGCTATTCTACAAGCCCAAACCTCTTTCTACGACAAAGAGAATGTAGCAAAAATTAAGATATACATGAACCCTCCTCTTTTTGCACTTTTTAATAGTTTTCCTTCTCTCAATTTTGGAACAAAGAATATAAGTTTAGGGAGAAATTACCAATTGGTAATAGCTAATTTTGGGGGTGTGAATACTATTGAATTACCAACCAATCCTGTTCCTCCGGCAGTAGCGTCTGTTTGGACGCAAATGTTCCAAGAGTTTAGCACAATTGATACATGGTCGCCAGTCGCTTCTATTGTTTTCACTTCCAACACTATTCCAATTATTAGCAATCAACTTTCCGCTCCGTTAGTATTTAACGACGGACAAAGTAGTTCAGGAATAGGCAATAATGCAAACTTCGCACAAGTTATTACAGATATGGCTACAAATCAACAGGTATTCAAGCCAAATGTTTTATACAATCCAACCGCCGAATATCGCCGAATTGATATGACCGGAAATACTCCTTTAAACAATATTGATTTAAATGTTTATTGGAGAGATAAATTAGGACAACTTATTCCATTTACTTTGGCTTCTGGTGCTTCGGCATCGGTTAAGTTTTTATTTGAAAGGAAAGACCGATTTTTTCATGCAAAAGGTTCAGGAGTTTAGACAAATAGTTTAACAAACTAAAAATTATAATATATTATCTTTTCTAAAAAAATAATATATTTAGATATTATATAATGAGTGCAGACTTTAAAACGACCCTGATTAAGGACGGACGATTAGCCGACATTACCGACCAGCTTTCATATGCCGTAGCCTCTGGTGCTTCTTCTAATACTTACCAGCAATTTTCCGCTGTTTCAACATCTAATTCTTCTATGACCTTCAACATTCAAGTACCAAGTGAAAATATTGTTGTTTCAAGAGAGGTTCTTATCCAGACTGATATTTACTTTACTATTAATATTACAGGAGTTACTGCCGGAGAAACCGCATTCAATTACGGCTCTACTGATGCATTCCAAGCTTTTCCTTTGAACTCTCTTTTTACTACATGTTCCGCCCAGATTAACAATACAAATGTATCTTCCAATTTGCAAGATATTCTCCCTTCTATTCTTCGTCTTAACGACAACAGAGAACTTTACAGATATAATGGTATGACCCCCTGCCTTCCAGACCAAGCATATAAGAGATTTGTTGATGGTGTTGATACTGCAAACAATCCTCTCGGTGATTACGGCGACCAATCTTACGATGGCGACCTAATCCCTCGTGGTGCTTTCCCTGTTAATAACCTTACTCTTCTTCACAACATTACCGCCGGTGGTACTGATGCTTCCCCTGTTTCTACAAATGTGGCTGATACTTTCGTTATTACTGGTTTTCTTAAAGTAACTGAACCTTTGATGGGACTTTCCCCTTTCATTTACGGAGATGCCGTCTATAACAAACAAGGTTTAGTAGGAATTAACGCCATGTCGTTCGTTTTCAATATTGATAGTTCATGCAAACGCTTTTTCTCAACTGCTTCTCCCTTTACCTACTCTGTTAGTTTAGGAACACAAGCTCAACAAAATCCTTTCCAAAATACTCGTATGTTAGTCAATTTCCTTTCTACCCAGCCTACGGATTTGATTTCTGCTCGTAATGTTGTGCCTTATATGGATTTACCAAGATATTTGAGTTTGCAGTCATCTACCGGTGCTTTGAACGCCGGTGCATCTGCTTCTTTTAACTCCCAAAATATCCAAATCAATCAGCTCCCAGATTATTTCATTATTTCAGTTCGTAAGCCTATGAGTACTCAATCGGTTAAGGATAGTTCAACCTTCTTTAAGATTAATAGCGTCAGCGTCAATTTGAATAATACTTCCGGTTTGCTTTCATCTGCTCTTCCAGAGGATTTGTGGCGTATTTCGGTGAATAATCACTCTACCCAATCATGGACGGAGTTTAGCGGTTCTGCTACTTCTGCCGATAATGCGACCGGTGTTGGAACTGCCGTTAGAACTACCGGCTCTCTGCTTATCCTTTCTCCTGCATACGATTTGTCGCTTCCTGATTATCTTTCTTCTGGTTCTATCGGTCAGTACAATTTCCAATTCCAAATTAATTGCACGAATATTGATAGTGTAGCCGTTGTTCCTGAAATATGTATTATTTGCGTGAATAGTGGTATTTTCACTACTATTGCAGGTTCTTCAAATATTTACACCGGTATTCTTACAAAGCAAATGGTTTTAGATGCAAAGACCAACGAGGAGAGTATAGACCCTGTTTCTTCGGTTCAGTATAACCGAATGGTTGGCGGTGCTTCCATGTGTGATAGAATAGCTACTGCTTCTAAAAAGCTTCCTATTGTTCGTGATTTGGCTGACCGAGCAAGGCGTATGGTTGGAATGGGTGTTCCTTCTGGTGCAGGTGTTCCCTCCGGAGCTGGTAGTCGTCTGGAAAAACTTTGCTATTAAACTTCTGGATAGTTGGGATAGTATTTAGTAATATTTAATTGAATAATAATAAAATAAGAATTAATCATTTTATTATTAAAATATAGGATTTTAAATATCCCAACTATCCATTTATATATAATTATTATTAAAATTATTATATATATTAATATTATATAATGGCTTCACGAAACTATGGAATGGCTTTTGATACGCCGTATAACGAACGACTTTTAAGCGTTTTAGAGAAATACGACAGAGAGAGAGATACTAATGGAGAACCTGATATTTTTGGAGATACTATGCAAGGAGGAGCATTTTTAGGAGCAGATGGACGAGTTCATACAACCGGTTTGTATCACCCCCATTTAAGTCACCCCATGTTGGGTGCTATGGCGAGAGAAATGGACGGAGGAAAGTTTAACTTTGGTAAGGCTTTGGGTTCAGTTGCGAAAGGAGTTGGAAAAGTAGCTTTGCCTATTGCTACAAAAGTAGGTACAAAAGTAGCAGAACAAGCTTTAATGAGTGCTTTGGCTGGTGCTGGTGTTGGTTCTGGCGGTGGTGTATATAGTGCAGGAGCTATGTATAGACCGGCTGGTATGGTTTCTCCTTTCGTACATCAACCAGACCCTTTCTCTATGGTTCGTTCTGGAACTATGGCTACTTATCCGGCTTACAACGCTATTGAGATGAGAGCATTAAACGGCGGTGCATGTTGCGGTGCATGTGGCTCTGGCGTTCATTCAGGAGGAAAGTTTAATTTTGGAAAAGCTCTCGGTTCAGTTGCGAAAGGAGTTGGAAAAGTTGCTTTACCTATTGCTACAAAAGTAGGAACAAAAGTAGCGGAAGATGCTTTAATGTCTGCTATGATGGGAGCAGGAAAAAAGCCAAGAGGACGACCAAGAAAAATGGTTTCTGGTGCTAATTCTCCTATGGGAGCGTCAGGAGGAAAGTTTAATTTGGGAAAGGCGATGAAATCAACCGGTAAAGCTTTGGGAAAAGCATTTCAAGTTGCAAAACCGGCTCTTAAAGCAGTTGGAAAAGTTGCTCTCCCTATTGCCGAAAAAATGGCTACAAAGATGGCTGAAAAAGCTATTAATGATTACATGAAAGGTGATGCCTCTGGTGCAGGTGTGATGAGTGCCGGAGTTGGCGAAATGAAAAGACCAAGAGGACGACCAAGAAAGATGGACGGCGGAAAGTTTGATATTTTTGACCCCATTATTAAAATAGGTAAGAAAGCCGGTTCTCCATTTGAGAAATCTGTTGGCGTTAATCCGTTTACTATGGGTTTTGATTTAGGTAAAGATGTTATAGCACCTGCACTAATGGGAAAAGGTGTTGGAAGTGGCGGAGCTGTTGATGGGCGAAAAAAGAGAGCCGAAATTGTTAAAAAGATAATGAAGGAACAAGGCTTAAAAATGACCGATGCCTCCAAATATGTAAAAGCTCATGGATTATATTAAAATATGTAAATCCATTTTAGACATATATTATTAATACTAAAAATAATAATATATATTAATATATATAATGCCTACTATACCGAGATATAATCAAGGAGCGACAGAAGAAGCTGGTTTAACAAGAGCGAAAAAGCGTGTTATTAGCTTAATGGAGCAAGGGATTTTAAAACTTACTGAAAAACCGGCATACGATTTGACGAATGGGAAAGCTGATGTTTTAGCGGAAGCTGTTATTAAACAGATGGAAGAAACTGCAAGTATTTTAAGACAAGGTAATTTATTATTTGAAGAGTTAGGAGATGTTGTAGTTGTTGAAAACTTTGAAGATGCAAAGAAGATTTTGAAAATAGTAGTTATAGCAAGAAAATACGCCAGACGATTAAATAGAGATTTAAAAAGCTTATTAAAGGGTGTATCATATTTAGATTTGGGGATTTTTGCAGATTTACAAACCGCATGGAAAGAGGTAAGAGATGTTTTTTCTGTAAGTTCTACATATTTAACAAGCATAGATATTGAATTGGTTGGCGATGAAAATGTAATGGATAGAGAACAAGCAAGAATAGCGAGGGAATTAAGAAAAATATATGAAGGTGCAGACGACGAATTAGAGTTTGATAGAATGGTAGACGAGGCGGAAGATGCCGATATAGAAGCCAGTATAGAACGAAGAAACCGAACACGAGAAAACTTTGGTGCAATACCGGATTTTGAAAACCTCGTCATGGATTTAGTGCAATTATTCTATAACATGGGAGAAATGGTTATTAGAATGAAAACCAATTTTAATGAAGCCAGACAACAGAAAGTTTCTGCTCCGGAAGAAATAGCAGATGAAAAAAGTGGCGGTAGATTTAGAAAACCTCTTTATAGAATTGGAAATAATGTAATGAGTGCTATGTACGAATTAGATGGACTACCAAGATATATTTAAAAATATATATATATAATATAAATGGAAGCAATAAAAGCACCATATTCTAATCCAATATGGAAAGTAAGTAATCCAAAAATAGCTCAACAAAAAATAAATAAATATATTGGAAATAAAATACCCTTATTTTTATCAAATAAAAAAGATAAAAAATACATGGTTTTAGACCCTGACGGAAAAAGAGTACATTTTGGAAATATTAATTACGAAGACTTTTTAAAACATCAATCTTTACAGCGTAGGGCATCATACATTTCTCGTGCAACAAATATAAGAGGAGATTGGAAAAAAAATAAGTATAGTCCTAACAATTTAGCTATACATGTTCTATGGTAATTTTTAAGATTTAGCGATATTATTATATTCTTATTATATATAATAATATGCCGTATGCTATGCGAAAGATTAGAGGAAAAGACTTATTCAAAGTTTTCAATAGTGCAACCGGAGAAATTAAAAGTAGCGGTTCAACAAAAGCCGATGCAAAAGCCCAAATAAGACTTTTAAAAGGATTGGAGAAGAAAGAAGGCGGTGCTTTAAAAGCCGACCAGATAAAAGATGTTATTGATTTATCATATACTAACAAAACAGACAAAGCCCCTGCCGGATATGTGATTGATAAAGAATTAAGCGACGGAAGAGTAAAAGTTTATAAAGATTTAAACTCTAATCAAGTAATCGTAGCCCATCGTGGTTCGTCAGGTTGGAAAGATTGGTTGGATAATGCATATTACGCTACAACTGGAAATGTAAAAGATAGTGGGACTTATAAAACTCACAAAAAGAAACACGAGAAAGCATTAGATAAATATGGAGCGGATAATGTTATTTCGGTAGGACATTCCAGAGCTGGAAAATATGTAGAAGAATTAAACAAAGACAATAAAGTAAAAGAAGTTTTAACATATAACAAAGCCGTAGGCGTACATGATGCATTCCAAAAGAACCCAGACAATCAAACTGATATTAGGAGTAGCCGTGATTTAATTAGTGGTTTATCTCCATTTCAAAGTTCTAAAAATAAAGTAGTAACAATTCCATCAAATACTTTTAATTTTTTAAAAGCTCATGGAACTTCGGCTTTAAGTAGTATTGGGAATAAGCTTATTGGAAAAGGGCTTAAAGGAGGTCGTTTCAATCCCAAAGGGTTAAGAGTTGGAGAAATGCGAAAGTTTATAAAAGCATTTAAAAAGGAAAAATATGGCGAGAATTGGACTGGTGGTGCAAAATACGGAAAGAAGGAATTGGCGGAGTTAATAAAACCCATGTTGGAGGACGATGATATAGATGAGTTGGTTGGCGGTTCAGTTTGGACTGATTTTGTAAAGGAGTTTTCTGCAAAGCATTCATTAAAGTATGCCTGTGCCTTATCCAAATACAAAGAGCAATTGAAGAAAGCATATAAATTATTCAAAGATAAAAAAGATTGGTATGAACCGATGAAAATAGATGCAATTAGCGAAGCCAGTATACAACCGGAAAATATTAGTATTTCCATTACAGAAAAAGAAGCCGAACCAGTACCAGAACCTAAAAAGGTTTTACCTCCTCTAATTAGTGAAAAAGAGATGCAACTATTACAAATGAAGAAAGCGGATTTAATAGATATTATAGAAAAAGCAGGAGCTACTTTTAAAGGTATGAAAACCATGAAAAATGGCGATTTAGTAAAATATATTTTAAAATTAGCCGACATTCCGGAAGGTGTAAAATGGGGAAATAAAAATTGGATATATGAAGATTTAAAAAACGCTCACAGATGTTTAAATGATGAAAGTTTGGGCGGATACAAGCAATTAAGATATGCACTAATGCAAACAGAGAAACGATTGGAAAGAGAAAAAGCCAGAACCGGAGCTGAACGAGAACCGCAAGAAATAGAATACTTACAAAAAAGCGTTGATGATTATAAAAAACAAATAACTAAATGCGATGACCTCATGAAGCGAGATTTTGAGAAAGAGTATTCCGGTGCTGGTATTTTATCCGGAGGAAACAAATGGACTGACTTTGTGAAAGACTATGCAAAATCATATAATACTACCTACGGCTGTGCGTTGAGTGATATTGGAATTAAGAATGCATACAAACTTTTTAAAGACGGAAAGACATGGTATTTTCCAAAAGTGAGTGCGACTATTGAAACCCAGACCGAACCAGAGTTTATTGAGCCTGTGCCTGAACCTGCACCAGTAAATATTGAACCTACAATCAATCGTATTGAGGAGAAAGTGAAAGAGTTGGAGCGTTTGGGTGCGTCCAAAGGTGCAGTATCATATAACGCCTCTACACTTATTACTGATATAGCATTCGTTAATCTTTTGAAAAAATATGGCGGTAAATGTGTAGTGAATAATGTGATGAATGTAAAAGGAATAGATTTGGGAATAGATATAAATAATAATAGAAACAATAGTGTATTATTAACACAGCCGTACAGAGCCAAAATATTAGGTGATAAATTACAGGATTGTATAAGAAGAGGTATAAAACTTATTTGCATTCCTCTATCATTAAAGTTTGGTTCAAGTAATACCGGACATGCTAATATGTTGGTGTATAGACCTTTTAAGAGAATTGTAGAACGATTTGAACCTCACGGACAAGCTTTCGGTAATAGTATGGTTGATAATAGTTCATTCAATAGTCAATTGAGAGAATTGTTTGAAGTTAGACTAAAACCCTTTTTGGGAGATATACGATTTATTGAGCCAGATGAAATATGCCCTAACCCAAGAGGTTTTCAAGCATTAGAGGGACAATTAAGAGGAATTGCAAGTGAAGGTGGTGGATTTTGTAGTATGTGGGCTTTCTTTCTCGCCGAAATGACTTTTATAAATCCGGATAAAACAACAAAGGAAATTATAGAAGAAGTATTTGAAATTACTGCAAAAGAACCGGCATATTTAAAATCTGTTATTCGTGGCTATGTTATTGAGGTTGAAAATGGATTAGATGAATTGCTTAAAATAATGGGTAAATCTGGGTTCTCTTTTAAAGGTACAGGTATGAACTCTCCATATATAAAATTAGCTGGAAGTGCTGGGGATTTTGAAGCATGGATTTTGAGCGTTGCATTTGATAGTGGAAAATATAGTGAAGCTCCGCCTCAATTTGAACCTCTCCCAGATGTAAGACTTAAAGATAAAAGCGATAAGCTTAAATTAGAAGAAACATTTTTCAATAAATTAAAATCTTTAACAAAAGACCAACTGACGAACATATTTGCTTTGTATGGATTAAAAGCCGGTTCTGGTAAGAAGGACGATATTGCAAATACTTTAATTATTGCGTTGAGTGAAGGAAAATATAGTAAATATGGAGCTACTGGATTAGAGGATATTGATGTAATTTTAGCCGAAGAGCTACACAAAAAGAAAGGTGCATACAAAATAGGGTTAGGTAAATCTGGTTATTTTATTACAAAACGAGATGAACGAGAAGCGGATATTGCAAGTAAAATAGAAGGCGGATATTTTAAAATCGGTTCTCGTTCATTCGGTAAAAAGCACGGCGGTAAGTTTAATTTGGGTAAGTCATTAAGCAAAGCATTTGACCCAAAGAAAAACGGAGTAGCCAAAGCATTTGAGCCAGTTGGAAAAGCATTTGATAAAGCCGGTACTGAATTAAGCAAAGGAGCATTCGTAGCAAGTCAAGGACTAAATAAAATTAATCCCATGATGATTGCATTAAACGATAAAAAGACCTCTAAATTAATGCGTCAATCCGGAGAACTAACAAATGATAATTTATTACCGGCAGTTGTAGCTATGGGTAAGCCGGTATATGACGCTACGGCTATGGGTGCATCTACCATGATTACTGGAAACCCAATTGCAGGTAAAATATTGGCGGATAGTCTATGGGACAATATGGTTGCAAATAAAGGGATAGACCCAAGAGATAGACAGAAAAGCCAACTATTAGGTTCTGTTTCCGGAGCTGTTGGGAATGTACTGGGAAAGGCGAGTGGTAAAATGTATTAATGCCGAAGTATAGAGAAAAATACAAATGAATAATTATCTTTAATATGTTTTAATAAATATATTAAAATAAACGAAAGTATAGAGAATTGGGATAGTTCATTTTGAACCCTCCCATGTTTTAAACCCTCCCTGAACCCTCCCTGACTGACTTTTTCAGTTGCAGGAACTTATTAAAATCATTAACCTTATTGTGTCTTATTATTTTATTTATTAAATTAATTATATGGTAAGGGATAGTTGGGAGGGTTGGGAGGGTTGTTTGAAACTTTTGAAAGAAAAAAAGAAAAAAAGAAAAAAAAGAAAAAATAATTCTAAAAGGGATTTGCACCCTCCAAACCCTCCCAACCCTCCCTATCCATACTTATAAGTATTTAGACGAATTAATAAAATCTAAAAAAATAAAATCTAATGATTTAGTATAATATGTGCTTAAATCCTGAATGCAGATGGATTACTATGGTAGAAGACGACAAGAGCGGAGAAAAGTGTTATATACACTACAAGTTTGCAGAGGACGGAACATTTGAAGAATTATTTACAGAAGGAGATAAAAGTTTAAAAATATATGTTGAAGTGATGAGGGATAATAAGTATTTTGAACCAAAGGATTACCCCAGAATGGAGTGTCCCCATTTTGAAATAAATGGAACTTTTGATGTACGAGGACACAACGGCGGACATGAAAGTCATTACGCTCCCTACTATCCAGACCCTCCCAATAAAATATTTAACTATCCCAACCAAATAGCTATTAATGCAGGACACCGGTTCGTATTGGATTGTGCCGGTAATATTTTAGACATGGAACAAATGCATAGACCCATAGTAATAGATGAAATTGTTGATTTAGAAGATTATATTGATTATACTTTTGAACTATCCCAACCCTCCAAAACAGACAATTATACGAAAGTAAAGAACCCTGCATATAAATCCTCCAACGGATATTAAAAAGTATTTAGGAAAAATATATAAAATATTAATTAAATAAAGGGCTTAAATATAATATCAGTATTTTATATAGGAAATGGAAACCCCAATTAAGGAAAAAAAGACGGCAGATATGAATAAATATATGTCTACTTACATGAAAAAAAAGTATTACGAAAACCCTACGCAACATCGCAATTATAAGAACTCCCTTAACATTAGGAAGAAATATGTGATTGACGATAAGACATGGGATAAGTACAAGGACAACCTGTATGCAGTAATAACTTTAAAAGAAACGATTGATGCACTACCGGAAGGAACTTTTGAGAAGTTCCTGATGGAATATAAAAACCTGCATTTCCAGAAAAAAACGATAGACATTTAGGAAAAAGTAGTCCCTCCCTTTTAATATAAATATATTTAGGAATTATTTATATTAAAATAAATTATTAAGTAAAAAAAGGACTTAAACCCAATTTTATAATCTATGTATAGAATATAAGATGCAAGTTTTAGGAAAATATCAATCTGCCGAATTGTTTAAATCTCATTTGAGAAAGCATGGTCTAACTGGTTTTGGGGGTAAGAAGATTACAACCCAGTATGATAAGGGAAAATTAGTGAAAAGCATGGGTATAGTATTACAAAAATGGAGTGAGGTAATCACAAAGGACAACTACGAAGAATATATCCTACTTAAATGGACTGATAAAGAAACCGGTGTTGTATCTTACAACAAACCAAACTCATTTTATTTGAAAACTGGAAAAGATGTAGGAGTTGTAGGAATTGACTTTGATACACCAGAAGCTTATAATGCATTTATTAAACACAACCCAGAATGCTCTGCATATTTTACACAGAAAACAAAAAAAGGCTTTCATATTGTATTTAAGTATGACGAAAGACTAAACCATAGTTGCTCTAACGACAAACATGCAAAAGTAGAATGTATGATTGATTTTAGAAGTAATGGAGGTTGTCTTATCTCGTATCCCACAAAATATTTGCACCATGAAACCGGAGAAGAATATGCATATGAAATATTCGTAGATGGAGAACTGGGTACAATTACAAATAAAATGATAAAATATTTTGATGATAATGAAATCATATATTACAAAGTAAAAACTGATACTAAAAGTCGTATGACTGAAAAGAAGAAAAAAGTAAAAAAAGAGATAGAGGAAAAGATAGAAGAAGTTGAGGACAAAATAGAAGAAATTAACAGCCAAAGTGGAAAGTTATTTCTAAAAATGTGTGCCTGTTATACCAAAGAAAGAGTATCCAACTATTCGTCGTGGTTTGAAATGGGGTGCATGTTAAAGAACCATTTTACAAACAAAGGAAATGAAAAAGAAGGTAAAGATTGTTTTAAACATTTCAGTCAGTTAAAAGACGATGCAGGTGTAAAGTTCTATGACGGATATGATGTAGAAAGTGTTTTAGAAAGTTGGGCTAAAATGGAGGTGTATAAAGTTAAGAAAGTTGATAAAAATAAGTCATGGGATAAAATTAAAAAGTTTGCAAAAAAAGATAATGCAGAAAGATTTAACGCTATATTTGATATTAGCGAACTAAACCTTACTACATCATACAGCGACTTAAAAACTGCATTTGAAGAAACCAACTTTAAGGTTCGTAATCCTGTGGGCTTTTGTGAAGTTGTTGAAATAGACGACCAAGAAGAACTGGTTTTTAGAAGCCCAAATGAACTTAACACTTTGTATGAAAATCTGTTCTGGACTAAATACACTTACAAGCCATCGCCAGACGGAGAAGGTGAAGGAACATTTGAAGAAGAAGAAAGGGAGTTTATTAAGGATTGGAGAAAAGACACCCAGCTATTAGAATATGAGCGTGTTGATTTTAGACCATACTGCATGGAGGACACAACCCCAGATAATATTTATAATCAGTTCAGGGGTTTTAATGCTATGGGGTACTATACCGAATGGCTTAAAAAACCGGTTCGTCCTGCAACTGATACAGAGGACGGAATTAGTATTCTGCTACAACATCTAAAAGATTTGTGCGGAAACATGGAGTTCTATGAGTATTTTTTGGATTGGTTGGCGTTTAAAATCCAGTTTCCTAATCGCAAAAATAACATCGCTACAATCTTAAAAAGTTTGCAGGGTGCAGGTAAGGACAGCTTTTTTGATTGGTTCGGTAATGAGATTTTGGGTTCTAAATATTACCTCAATATTCAAGGCTTAAATCAGTTGGAGAACTTTAATGCATTATTGAGTTGTAAATTACTCGTGGTATTAAATGAGTTTGAACTGAAAGAAAGTATCAGCAACAAAGAAAAGTTTAAATCTCTAATCACAAATGTAGTTAATGTTATTAACGAAAAGCATGAGAAACAGCGTAAGGAAAAAGATTATACCAACTATGCACTCCTTACCAACAATACAATCAGTTTTTCAGTAGAAAGCGGTGATAGAAGAATTACTGCAACAGAAGCTAATAATGCAATCTGTAATGATAAAGAATATTTTGATAAAATGTATAAAAACATATATGGGCGTGATAAGTATGGCGAATATGTTGGAAAAGAATACATAGCCCCATTTTTCCATTACCTAATGATTAGAAAAGTAGCAGAAAAAGACTGGATTGGAACAAGAGCCAAAACGGAATATTATAAGACTTTGCAGGATTACAGCATTAGTCCTTTGGTTCGGTTCTTTGAGTTTCTCAATAACAAACATTACAAATATGGAGCTATGTATAATGGTAAAGCCGACGGAAAAGAAGGCGAAAAAACCATATTCTCATCAACCAAGTTTTACAATATGTTTAAAGATTTTAGAACAGAATGGGGCTACAAGAGTGCAGATTGGTCTGCTACTTTATTTGGAACAAACCTCCGCCAATACTGCATGGAAAACGAAATAGACAGCCAAGAAAAGTTTAAGTTTATCAGCAAACGCAAATCTGGCGTAAATGTATATGTTTTAGATAATACAAAAATGATAGAATATTTAGAAAGTGAAGGAATTATTAGCAAAACCGGTGTATGTTTAATTAAAAGTCATTTAGAAAAAAGTGCAGGAGAAGAAGAAGAAGAAGAAGAATAGATATTTTACAATTTAAGATTTTCATTTATTAGATTAAATAAATGAAAAACACACTCCAAAACGCCATATATTTACGATTATTTAGCAATCTAAAATAATAGATTATTTGGATTATTTACCATTTTTTAGGTTTAGGATAATTTAAATACTTATTCTAAATTAATATATTTTGATAATGTATAATGCCGAAAGACGATTTTTACTATTTGGAGCAAACGCCAGAAACGCTTTGCAAAGAACTAATTAAACACATACCAGACCTACTAAAAAGCGACTTAATTTTTGAACCCTTTGCAGGAGAGGGGGCTTGGATAAAATCATTCCATACGGAGGCGAGTGTTATACAGACCGAAATAGAACATGGAACAGATTACAAATCCATAGATTTAGAAACCTCATTAGTAGATTGGGTTATTACTAATCCGCCGTACCGAATATTAAGTGAGGGAGAAGCCGAAGGTGGAAAAAGAGAAAACGCATTTATTCAATTAGCTAATTATTTTGCCGGTAAAACAAACAAAGGATTTGCATTCTTACTTAATGATAAATGTTTTAGTGCATTAACGCCTCCCAGACTTAAAAAGCTGTACGAAGAAAAAGGAGTATATATTCACAAAATCGTTGTTTGTAGTGTAAAGAAGTGGCGAGGTAGATATTTCTTTATCATATTTAAAAATCGTTGTTGTCTTGCATGTAAGCGAAAGAAGCAGGGGTGTTGTCCCAAATTAAGCGACGAAGAACGAGCTAAAATATTTGCAGAAATAGACGAAGAAGAGAGAAAGGAAAAAGAGGAAGAACTGAAAAAGGCAAAAGGCGAAAGATTTGATTTCTTTGATTTTTTAGAAGGTTCTTTTTAAACGAAGTAACAAAGTAAATAATATATGTTTAATATATAAATGAGTTTATCTATTAAACAGGATAAGGATTATACAAAAAAAGAACGAGATGTTTTTGCATATTTAACCTTACATGGGACACAGCGAGTAGTAGGTAGTGCATCAATTAAAGAAATGGATTATTCAGCAGACTACGATTTAATGGAATATGTTAAGTTTGAGAGAAGTACAGAAATATACGATATGATTTTAACACTTTTTAGAGAAAAGTTTAGAACTGCATACAAATCCAAAACTATATGGATTACAGATTTTAAATGTGGTAATTTAGCCGGTGGTATACCTGTTAGATGGAAAAAAGCGGATATTGATAAAGGCTTTCAGGTGATAGATGATGTTAAAATATATTTTGTTGATTGTTTGCAGGAAAAAAGCACTATAAAATTAGATGCTATTACATTAATAAATGGATTATTCCATGAGTTTAGTGAAATATATTTCATTACATTTGGAGATTATAAAACTTACGAACCGGAATATACTAAAAAAATGAATATTGAAACCTCACTTTTGAAAGATGTGAAAAAGTATGTGGATAAAGGTAATTATATGAAATCATTAAAGCGTCTTTTTGCATATTTGAGAATTAGTGAGAAAGACCCTGCACTATTACAGAGTTTAGTTGATTATTTCAATTCTCCGGTTGGCGAATTATCCAGCTATAAAAGTGATTTGGAACTTGTTAGTATCATGTTAGACCAGACATTTAAACCAATTGCAAAAAAACATATAATTTATAATTTAAAACATATTGAAAAACACATTA
>Ga0209107_10000461_pt1 | contig 23696 bp, 27 predicted proteins | sample LakErihyJuly2011_2_FD_187460 | JGI IMG/M metagenome (GOLD analysis project Ga0209107, IMG submission 187460) | Freshwater microbial communities from dead zone in Lake Erie, Canada - CCB hypolimnion July 2011 (SPAdes) (version 2) | ecosystem: Environmental > Aquatic > Freshwater > Lentic >...
CGTAACCCCCAGCATCGACTGGTCCTCCATCAGAGAAGTAGAAGTCGAGGTAGGCTGTCTGCTGTGGCGGATAAGTCTTGTTCTTAATTGTGCGAACGCGGATTGTTTGCCCCACACGGCGTTTATCCTGTCCAGTGCCCACCTCTAGCCACTCATCGCGCTTTATTTCGCAACGAACGCTATACGCATAATCTTTACCAAGACCACCTGGTGTAGTACGAGGATCGCCGTGCATGACGCCAATCTTCATACGGTATTGATTAATCATCATGCCCAATACAGGGCGCTCTGATTCAATCAAATCTCTTTTAGTTGCTGATGCTACTTTTCGGAAGAATTTGTTGGTGATGAGTGCTCCTCGTCCAACAGTAAACTCATCCATTTCTTTCTCATCCTCTGCTCCAGGTACGAGGGCAGGTAGACTGTCAATAACAACCATATCAACAGCCTTACTTTCCATGAATTTAATAACTGCTTCATATGCATTCTCCATACTGTTAGTTTCTACAAGAATAACTCGCTCAGTTATAACGCCACAGAGCTCGGCGTACTTAGCGTCAAAATCTTCTGCAGCAATCCACACTGCGGTAAAATCTGGGTTTACTTTTTGGTTAGCAGCAATAGTTCTTAGAGCAATAGCTGTCTTACCATGTGATGCCTCGCCTACTAGTTCTACCCAACGATTCATAGGCCACCCACCACCTAGAACAACATCTAGTGTTAGAGAACCTGATGTGACACGTTGTGTAGCAACAACGTTATTGGCAGCAACTACTGTGTTTGCCCCGTACTTTTTATTTAGTTGGGCGACTACCTTTAGTGCGTCTGAATTAATAACTGCCATTATCCGATCCTATCTACGATTATGTTGGGGTTAAAACCTGATGTTCCTACTTGTTTTGCTGCAACTGTTGGTCCTGAACTTTGACTTGGAAGTCCTGTTCCAGTACCAGATTGTACGAGTGGGTATCCGCAGTCGTAGCAACGTTTTGCAGTATTGCTTCCTGGAGCCGACATATAGTTTCCTGAGTAACAACCTGGACATGTCTCAGTACTTCTAGAGCTAGCAGCTTTGCTTATTAATTGATCTTGCACAGCGTCATAGTCAACACGTACAGTTGGTTGATTAACTGTTGCCCTATACACGTTACCAGGTGCTGGCCCTGTAGCGGGGGTAGAACTTGGGGCAGGATTAGTACTTAATTTTTTTGCCCACCAGTCATTATTTGCCATTGTTTGCTCCATTTAGTTCGATTAACTCTAAGTTAAATAAAGTAGATACGCAAGAAAGTGAAGAGGATAATGCAACTAACCTAAACAATCTTTGAAGCGTTTCTGCGTCTTCCATAAATCTTTCTTCTATTTCATTGTCTTCTAACAAATATGCAGCAACTGCAATTTTAGATGCTATGTCTGCATGTGAGTCTATAAGGGGAAGCAACCTAGAAAATCGCTGTAAACGTTGCTCACTTGCTTGTTCTTCCATGTCAGCTACTTCATCAGATATTGGAGGTAACCCCATAGCATTAGCTATATCTTCTGTAGGCATAAGCATAGTATCATAGATTACTTGACGCATCAAAATTGGTAAAGAAACACTCAGCACCTTATCTGAATTACTAATTGATACTTTCATTTTGTTTTTCTTTTTACGTCCAAACATTATTTGGCGTCTCCCCATCGAGTAACCGTCGTAATATCTGCTAACAGCGGAATATTAAGAGCGTTGATTCCTTCCATAGCCTCACGAATTGCTGCCTCTGTTTCCCCAATAAGATCATTGGGAGTGACAGTAACTAATTCGTCATGGATTGTAAGAATTAGATTTGACCCGTCAGGAATCATTTTATGTGCCCTAATCATAGCAAGCTTTATGAGATCTGCCGAAGACCCCTGGATAACCGTGTTAAAAGCCTGTCGTTCTGCCCTAGCACGCTCCCAGACCACAGATGACCTAAGATCTGGCAAATACCTGCGACGGTTCATGTAGGTCAGCGCATAGGGTACTGGGCCACGATTGCGGCTCTCCTGTATAACCCGCTTCTTATATCTAGCCACAGAAGGAAACTTAGTAATAAACCCGTCTAGGAGCTCTCGTGCCTCGTTTACAGAACAACCAATAGAATCAGCAATCTTATCAGGACCTACACCGTAGGCTAAAGATAGAACTAATTGCTTGCCAGCTTTACGGTCTACCCCCATAGTTTTACCAACTGTTGTATAAATATCTTCACCATTTAGATAGGCACCACACATAATGCGGTCCTCACTAAAGGACGCAATAACACGTGGCTCAATCTGAGAGTAGTCAGCTACAACCAATGAGTGACCTTCTGGTGCAACGAAAAGATTTCTAATCGCTTTTCCATTTACAGTGTGCGGAGCCGGCACGTTCTGTAAGTTTGGATTGCGACTAGAAAATCTTCCCGTCTCTGCGCCATATTGAATGAAGTCTGTGTGAATACGCCCATCAAGAAGCAAGCTCTTCTTTGCTACAATCTTTGATTTACCAAGAAGAGTGCGTGTAATATCCCCACCTAAGTATGGGATAACATAAGTTGTTAACAACTTATTTAGATCAGAATAGTTGAGAAACGCATCTACAAGAGCATCTTTTCCTGCAAACATTCTTAGTGCAGGTTCTGATACCGAATAGTCAGATACCGTTGATGGGGTGCCGGAATCCATGCGCTTCTCGCCGGCTGGTGTTAAAACTTTAGGGCGTAATCCACGTCCGCCGTCTTTCTTACTAGAAAACAAAAGCTTTTGTTTTTCTGGAATACTATTAATATTAAAAGCTTTACCGGCAAGTTTATAGATCTCGCCCTTGGTTGTTTCTAACTGAACCTCTAAATTATCTTTTAACTTTTCTAATTCAGAAACATCAATATCTGCGCCACGAAGCTCCATGTTACAAATGACGTCTAGTACATCCATCTCTAAGTTAAATACTCCACGAAGCTTATCAGTATCTAGTTGCTTAGAGTACTTGATCCAAAGCTTCCAAGTCCACTCTGCATCTAACGCAGCGTATGTTGCAACCTCTTCAAAACTGTATACCTCTACTTCTTTACCGACACCCTTAACCATCTCGTACCCAAACTCACGCTTAAGGCAGTCATCTAACCCAAGGTTGTTACGGTTTTGTGTGTTAAGAATAAACGCAGCATTAAGGGTACATGCGTACGGCTGTGCGGGAAGTGCGCCAAGATACTTAGTTACGCTCTGTAGATCAAACTTTAGATTGTGACCAATCTTAACTTTGTCGCTTGCAAATAGTGGGCGAAGTGCTTTAAACACTTCTCCACGTGTTAACTGTTCAGGGCCCTCTGTAAAGATCTTCTTAGCTTTACGCTCATCTTTACTGTAGTCTGAGGGACGTATAGGAAGGCCCTTAATCATACGGTCTTGTGCAGAAGGTAGCAAAGGATATTCTGTTGTTACGTACTCACCATTTGGGTGACCCATGGGAATAACATCTACGCGATCATAGGTAGCTAAAGCAATCCACATAACAATATTTTGGCGTGGGTCTCCGCGGTGATCGCCTACTGTTTCAACATCATATACAAATGAGTCTACTTTATCGTAGGCAGCAATTAGCTCTGCTAATTGGTCAAGCGTAGTAACTATATTCATTGCTCTCCTAAAATTAATGTAAGGGGCCCGTAGAAAGGAGGTTAAAAACCGGGCCCCTCACTTGATGGGTTATCTAGTTAGCTGATGCAATTTCACGAGCAATCTCAGCCAATTCAGCCTTGGTGGACGTATGGAGAGCGTCTGGTCCAAGTGGCTTCATGGTCTTGATTAACTCAGCAGCAGCAACAGGATCAATTTCCCATTCCTCAGCAAGGTCACGTTCCTTCACAGGAACGATAGAGTAAGAAGTCTTTGTCCCCTGACCAGACTTACTTACTGCCCAATATAGGTCAGCGCGATTAAGTGGGCCTGTCTTCGTATTTGAAGCAAGCTTTTCAAGCTGACCGCATAAGCGAACCCCGACAACCATTAACTGGAGTTGTGGATCCTCATCAGAAAGATTAAGGACGGTAAAGGCAAACTTTGGATCCGGCTTGCTACCTACAGCAATTAGTGGATCATCTTCACCAATACTAATAAATGACTTTTTACCAGGACGATTTACCCAATGCTGCATAAATGCCATTGGTTCATCGGAGATAAATTTAATAAGTTGTACATCTTCGTCAAAACGGAAATCCGTTGCGAATGCCTTTGTAGACTTGGCTACGGCAGTCTTTGCTGCCTTCCAGCCTGTTTGAATGACAGATGAGCGTTCTGGAACTTCATTCTCATCTTCTTGGACAAATAGATCTTCATCTGCTGGTGCAGCGTATGAATCTACGTTTGGAACTGGCTTTGATATTTTTAACGATGTGCTCATGGCGCATCCTTTCGGTAGTTGGCTGATAGCTAAGATTCGGTTGAATCTTTACGCTAGGTGGGTTTCTTGCTCATGGATTTTCTTCCATGTTTCCATCAGTTCAATTGATAGATCATGGTGCTTATTCCAATCAATCCTGGGAACATCAATCAGTCCCCGAGACTCAAAGCTTTTGATAGTTGCTTCGATAATTGTTTTGCTGTACATCCGCCATCCGGGCTTCTTTACACCTTTAACAACTATTGACTTTAAGCGATAGGGTGCACGTGGTATATAACCTTTTCGTTCCCAAAGTCTCAAAGTAACTATCGGTCTGCCTAATGCAAGGCACAATGACCCTGCACTATATAATTCTACCACGTTTCCATTAGGTAGAGTTTTTACCTGAGGATTCTCATCCCAGGAACCTTGTTGTGTAACTTTTTTAGGTTTAGCATTTGGATTTACGGCACGACGCTTTTTCTTAGAACCTGGATAGTAATCATCCAAACTCTTAAATAAGTTATCTACCGGATCCGTCATGTCATCCCTTATTTTGTATAGAACGCGTATGAAACTTTCTTAGTAAACATAGCATCAATATCATCTTCTGCTAAAAGACCTTCGTATAGGCACGCCATTACTTCTGCCTCATCTAACATAGGTATCATCTTATAGCAACGCTCTGACAAACCTTTTTCACTAAGAATTGTGCTTGCTGAGTCTTCGTTTAGAGATTGAGATACTTTGCGCTGACGTTGTAGAGATGTAACCCCGTCTACCTCAAAAGGTAGCGTAAGCCAAATATGGCCTTTTTCGTCTGGCTCACCCTCTTCGTCAACAATGTCTGAAAGCTCAGCCTGAATTGATGACCGTTCTTTATCCATGTCGGCAATACGACGCTTTAATGCTACAAAGCTCGCAACCTTATTCATAAAAGTATTGTTCTGTGGATCTTCTTTTTCTATAACTTTAGGCATATGTTTTTCCCTCCGTTATATATTTTAGCCGATTATTCGACAGAACGCAAATCGTTAATATACTCTTCTAAGGCCTTAATAATGACATCTGTGACGGTACGGCCCTCAGAGAAGGCTTTGGCTTTAACGGCCCCCCAGAGGTCGCTAGAGACACGTATGGTACGTGTTGGGGTCTTAGGTGCATTAGGCATAGAAATAGTCTATACCGAAACTTCTTCTAAAAATGCCCTAAGTGTCCCCACAGTTAAATTAACTCCACCCTCTGTATTTATGCCTTCACCGTCAATGATTGCATTAGCTACGGCCATCTTCTGCACCAACATTGCGTGCTGACGTTCTTCGATAGATCCTTCCATTAGGAAGTCTTGAATAACAATTGAAGGCCAAGTACTAGAGGCCCTTCGTATACGCCCATTACGTTGTAGCGCCAAACCTGCGTTCCACGGAAGGTCGTAATTAATAAGTAGGTTAGCCTGAGGAAGATCCACGCCATACCCACCGGCGTCAGAACTAATAAGTATACGACAACTTGGCTCAGTTTGGAAAATAACCTTAGCAACCTCTTTAGCTTTAGCATCAAGTTCTCCTGTATAAATTTGTGGTTGATATTTTTCTAAACTTCTTTCAAGTAACTTAACCATATGAACATAGCTAGTAAAGATAACAACTTTGTTTCCTTCATAGCTATCTAAAAACTCAGATACATATTGCTCAAGTGCATTTGCTTTAGGGCTTGATTTTAAACTAGTAAACTTGCCGGCTTCTTCTAAATCATTTATGTATTTAGAGCCGTTATCGTTATCTTTCCTGTACTTACCGGCAGAGTTAAGTAATAGTGCTGGGCTATCACAAAGCATGCGAAGCGCAGTTAACTTGGACATAATCTTGCCCTTCATAGCATTTGCAGCATCATTTTGGTTTTCTCCAGAGTAGTGGGAAAACAAATCAAATGAGCTACCAAAATCATCTATAGCATTATCTAAATCTTCTAGTATCTCTCTAACGATCTGCCGATACAAAATTGCTCCGGCACGATCAAACTCTACTAAGATAGGTTCTGCAAAAATTGTATCAGGTAAGTAGGGGGCAACATCTGGATCTTGTTGACGTTTGCGTACAGATGCGGTTGCTAAAGTCTTACTTAATGTGGGCAGGTTTCTATACTTTTCTACTCCACCAAAATGATTACGTACAATAAAAGTTTTATCAAATAAATCAAATCGTCCTAAGACTTTAGGATCTATAAATTGCATAATGCTATACAGCTCTTCAGGCTTACCGTTTTCAATAGGCGTGCCTGTCAAAGCAAATTTAACTGGGCTAGTAAGTTTTTTTACTTGCTTTGATCGTTTTGATCTAAAACTTTTGATGGCTGTTGCTTCATCGCAGACAACGAATCCTCTTGCAAGGTGTTGGACGTAGTCCCAGTCGTTAACAACCTGCTCATAGTTGAGGATAACATAATCAGTGAGCGAGTGACCCCAATCGACTGCTTCGCCGTATTGGAGCGCCCGTTGTTTTGGCGTTCCATCAATGACCACAACGTTTGCAGCGTCATCTGTAAACTTCCTAATCTGTTCGGCCCACTGATACTTCAATGAGGATAGGCAAACAATAATACCAGGTTCGGTTATCTTTCCAAGGTCTTTAAGTTCTTCAAGTGCAGCAATAGTCAGAACAGTTTTACCCAAGCCAAGGTCGTAGGCCACAAGCATCTTCTTGCGGTCTACCATGGCCTCTACGGCCTCAACTTGATACGGTAAAAGTGTTCCTGTAAAACTCACGCGGCTGGTCTCCAATGTAAAAAAGATTTGATGTAAACGGCGGTATATGCAACAGCGGCAAATATAAAGCCGTATTGCTCAGTGGTCACTGCGTAAATAATCCACAAGCATTCGTTGAATATGAGCCATAACCATGCCCATCTATTTTTACGACCTACAAAGTAGATGCCTGTAACGCCTATTGCTGCTAATACATATGACCACATCATACTAGACCATTCATCCTTGTCTTAATCATTAATTCTAAATTTTCTAGGGTACCGTTGTTAGCAAAGATCTGGTCTACTTTGTATCCGTCTAGTTCTTGTTCTGAAATGTGCCCGTTGACTGCATTAACGCCCATACGTTTAATGCGCCATACTTGACCAGCTTGGTGCCTAACTATATCTGCTTCATTTATAAAACGAACATCAGTTATAACAGTCTTCTCATGTTCAAGAATTGAAGCTAATGATCGATTAACCCAAAAGTCTTCACCAAATACTTTACGGGCACCTACACCAAGGTCCTGCAACAAACGGCGTACTTCTGGAAACGCTGTCTTTGCAACATCCCAACCGTAAGCATCAACAACTCCTTGAAGCCTATAATCACCATCTTTAACTGCAGGGTTTGTCTCATAAAGAAGTTTGCGAATAGGGTCTGCAAACGCTACACGTTTAAACCCATAGTTTTCTACAAGAATATTAGCTACGGTGTCTTTTCCTGATCTAGCGTATCCTGTTAGCCCAATAATCATAAGTAAGCTGCCTCCCCAAACACTGAATGTTTTGCCTTCTCTATACCTATTAGAGCCTGTTCTTCGGTCATATCGCCAATGTCTTTTACATCCCCGTCATACTTAAAGAAGAAACACTCCAGCCCTTCTTTTTTTGTACGCTCAAGCATATCTTTAGATGCTTTCTTACCCGCCTGGTCAATCTTTGGATTATCAAAGGCAATGATTAACTTGTCTGCACGTCGCATAAGATCAACCTGATCTTGGCTAATCGACGCACCAAAAGTTGAAACCCCACCATCTATTCCCAAAGATGAGAGTCTTATAACATCTAAAGGAGACTCTACTATGATCATAGTTCCACCGGACCAAACGTTTAAACCAAATAAAGTTTTAGACTTTTGTACTCCGGTAGGTCTGTTACGAAAGTAGCGGTTGACCTGACCCTTTTCTTGCCAACCCATTAACTTCTTTGTTTCTGGGTTACGTATAGGAGTAATCCAGCCTTGCTGTTTTGCATCCCATACAACGCCGTATTTTGCACACGCATCAGCAGTTAGTGACCTGGCATCTAGCGCCCACTGTGGTGGCTCTACAAATACCGCTAGCCGGGCCTCACTCATCTCTACTGGTCTTTCAATGGGGACGTAAGAGTTTTTGGCTTCTTCTAGTTGCTTTGCCAATAACTCAAAGTTAACCTCAATGTTTTGTCGCAGCCATGATTTAGCTGCGTCAAAGTCAAGGCGTCCCCATTCGGTAAGGAACTCATTAATCTCTGCAACAAGAGTAATAAGAGTTCCGCGGTATCCACAAGAGAAGCAGTGGTGTACACCGGTTTCGCAGTTCATTGACCATGAGGGGTTCGAGTCTGGTCGCCCAGTTCTTTCTAAGTGCATAGGACATAGACCAAGCAACTCACTGTTGCGTTGGTTGACCTCTATGCCTAGCCTTAGTAAAGCAATCTCTACATCACCCTCACGGTACATATTATTCCTCTTCTACAGGACGATCATTCATCATTACATAGTCTTCTGGCATATCTACCAAAGTAGGAGCTGTTGCCATAGAGCCACAGTCTGCACATTCCATATCTAGGAAGTACATAGAGACCTCATAGTCTTGGAACATACACTTTACATTCCATACTTGTGATCCACAAGCACAAATGTGCGTAGGCTCACCACGAAGATCCATAGCGTTTTTGTAATCTGGTTTTAATTCTGTGATGTGCTTAATTTTCGTAACCTCTTCCGATCATGTGGGGTTGTTCCCGCCCAAATCCCGTCTAGGCTTGGGTATTGCATTGCGTACTTAAGGCAAGGGTCTTTCATCCAACAATCTCCGCATATTTTTTTAGTCTCATCAATGATGAGCGGATCTTTATAATCCTGTGGAAAAAATAAATCTGGATCCACATCTAGGCAGAGTTGAGTTCCGTTAAAAGGATTGAATTGGCTGGCCAAAAGATCCATATTCTTCAAAACGTCCTCCTTCCCAATCCCAAAGCAAATCGCTTGTTGCTGGACCGCAGTTACGGCTAGCAACAATACGAAGTTCACGGGAGGAGTCGTCTTCTTCATCTTGCTTTTGCAATCCAAGAATCACATCTGAGTCCTGAAAGAAAGAGGAAGAATAACCAATAGAGTCCGCAGACACTTGGCGCTTCTTCATCTTCCACAGTAGGACCTGTGTTGAGATGACGATTGGAATATTTTGTTTTTGCGCTAAGCGCTTTAAGTTACGAGTAATGCTAGTCAAGGCCTGTGGGGTATTTGACTCACCACTTGCCTCATCAACCATAAGATACACACCATCTACAAAAACAATATCTGGTCTGATCTTTTCAATCTTTGCGGCAAGACCAGTAACTGTCATAGCTGAACTTGAATCAGTAAGATAAAACTTGTGCATCTCTTCCATGCGCTCTAATGTCTCTTTGTAACGGCGCTCCTCATCCGGATGTAACTTTCCACGAATAAGGCGTGAGTGTGCAATCTTAGAGCGCATAGCATCGTGACGATGTTGCTGCTCAATGTTGCTCATCTCAAAAGATTGAAACATCGGTACGTAGCCATCTTCGTGCACGTTAACGGCAATCTGCATAGCAAGCACTGACTTACCGGTCTTAGGGGGCGCAATAATAGTAATAAGCTGACCTGGTTGTAGTCCAGCCGTTGCCTCGTCAATAGTGCGGAACCCAGTGCGGTAGCCAAGCAAACCACCGTCTCTGGTCTTTATAGACATGTACTCTTCAAAACGATTGTTGGTATCTTTTGTAAGATCAACATCGCTAGTTTGTCCGGTACCTTCGTCATAGATAGTTGCTACGCCATGACTCATCTCAGCAATGGCGGCATCGTGATTACCGGAAGCAATAAACTCTGCAGCGCTCTGTACGACTTCAATTGCTTTTTGACGTCTGCGGTATTCGACTAGTTGATCAACTAAATAATCTAACGAGTCTTCTACAGCTAACAGCCTGTATGTAGGGAAGTTATCCTTGACAGTAACTGCGCTAGGTACCTCTTGATACTTTGTCCAGTGTGTGCGAATAAACTTCCAAAGTGTTCGGTTCTCTTCAACAAAGAACCAACTATCTTCTACACCGGCTTCTAGGGCAGGGACGAGCTCCCGAGTACGAACTACCCGGGATATGAGACGCTCTTCGTTATCTGCTGCCATTTATTAATGCCCCTAAATCTAAATACCAATGTCCATAACGTAGCCCACGCTCTGGTATATCAATAACGTTCTTTACCTCTGGACGATACGGTAACTCTGCAACAAGGTCCGCAACTACGTTGTAAGCCTTTGAATAATTAAATGGATTAGTACCTAGATTATCTAGATCTTCTAAGACGCCATCCATCTCTTCTTGAGAATACTCGAACCCTACTAATTCTAACCTGAAACTGTACTTTTCAGCAAATCGCCAAAATTGGGATAGAGCTTGCCGATTGTACGTAACTTCTTCCGAAGCGACCGGTATACCAAGTACCTTAGTAATCTTGGCCCTGCGATCCAAAATGCAGTCAAGAGTAACCAACACACGAAAAGGAATTTCATTTGATATATCGCCCCCACGCATTTTTAAACGATCTCTATTTTTCCATATTTAACTAAGAAGGGCCTAAAGAGTTTAGGATCTAAACTAGCTAAGCTGGCTTCATGTTCTGAAGCTTTTTTTGAAACCTCTACTGGGTAAACGCCGTTGTTTTGACTTCTACGAATAGTAACAAAACGCGTATGTTTACATATGTTGCGTTCTCTAAACGCAGCACAGTCACAACGAAGTTTTGCGTTATCTAAATTAGTAGCAACTTCGTGCACACCTGTTTCGGAAAGAAAAAGCTGTGTTGCTTGCCATTCACTCATCGTATCCTCTTTCATTTTCTTCTATCCCCTTTCAAAGCTTTTACCTTAACAGGAACAAATGCTTCAAGAGCAAAGCTTCCCATAGGTTCTCCATAAACTCCGCCCCAATTCTCTAACTCAACGTTTGTAGTTACAATAGTTGGTAGGCCTGCGTTAAATCTTGAACGAAGTAAGGCGTCAAATGTATTCTCCGCCCAACCAGAAGTTGTTCGGTACTCTTTGCCAAGATCATCCAAAACAAACACTCTTACGTTATTCATTCTATCCGAGTCACCGTATATGCTGTCAAGTAGCAACTGGTCAGCTTCGTTTTCCTCAGACCATAAAGACTTCTGTAGGCGCAAAAGCTTTGGATAGTCCATAAACGCCCCAATTCGGTTTGGGAGCGTTCCTGGGGTACCCAAGACTTCTCCTGGAATACCTCTAATAAGGCTCTGGAGGGCCGTAGAGGCGAGAGTAGTCTTTCCGTGACCTGGATTACCCACCAGCATGATCCCGAGTCCGCAAAATGGATCCCCTGCCTTTTGGATGATCTCACCATTGACCACTCGTTCAACCCATTGACGAACTTTTTCAACTGCTGGGCTTTGCTCGAGATCTGAAAACTCCCACCCTATGGTTTTCATTGGTAGACCGGCTTGTAGGATTTGTCTGCGCACACTTGGTGCAATTGCGGATAAATCGTACATTTATTCTCCTCCGAGTAGTCTCAACATCTTTTCTTCGTGTGCTGCGTAATCAACTTCTGCTTCGTCTGATACTGGTCTGGTTACAATTCCGTGAACTGTTGGGTAGTAAGCAAAGAACCGCTGCCATAGTGGCTTTCCAATCCCGGTGTCATGTAAAGAACGCGGATCACCAAAGAACATTCGCATAGCCTTTAGAATTGCTACACGCCCCGTACCTTCTGCAACTTGCTTGTTAACCCAAGTCGCTACGTACTTGCCGTTAACTTGAGACGGCACACCTGGGGCTGCTTTCTGAACTAGATCGTAGAACTCTGCAACAAGATCATTGGTTGACCAAAGTTCTTCTGGTGTATTGATTCTATCTCGGCTGTCATGTTGGGCCTTAACTGGCTTCTTATACTTTGCGTTTAGCCTAGCCTGACGATCATCAACTTTACCAACAGAACCAACTGCTTCTTCTTCTGGGGCAAGACCGAAACGCTTGCGCTTAGGTTTTTCTTCTCCGTCAAGATTCCATGCCATCTTTTCCTCCTCAAGGGGCGCAGCCCCTATAGATAATAATCCGTTAGGATTATTATCTATATTAGCACTAGTGATATAACTACTAGCTGTATAGCTGTCTATGTATAGAACGCCTGATATTCCGTCGTCGGTAGAAAGCATCTTAATTGCCTCATCCGTGAATTTTAAATTAGTTCTCCACTGGCCGTTTACATTTACCCGGACAGATTTAATGTAGCGCAAATCCTTCAATTCGGACATTGCACTTCGAATAGCATCCCGACCTTCAGGGACTTCTTTATTTTCCCAGAGTTCATCCGCCGATATGACTCGGCCCTTTGTAACATAATAGTAGAACAGGGATCTAGCCCTGAGAGATAACTTTGGGTTTATAATAGGTTTTAACATGTAACCCTCCTTATAAACTATTCTATAGCTTATCCACCTTGTTTGGCAAACCGCGACGTTCTCTAGGCGTAGGGCCACTAAAAATTTGCTCTACTAAAAGAGAAAGAGTTAGGCCAATAAAAGCAGTTGCTAAAGAATAGACAGCAAGATACGATAACTTCGTATCAAGATTGTAACAGGCAAGAATTGAAATAGCAAATGCCGCTAAACCACGCCACTTACCCATAGGCTTTACAAGCCCCTCAAAAGCAGTTAAAATGCACGCTGTTGCTAATCCTGAAATAATAACTATGCCCATAGATATCATTCTACTGCCTAAATACTACGTTGTCAATGTGGAAGGCATTGCTAGCGCCATATGTTGTTGGAGTTGACGTTATTGTAATTCTTGCATAAGCTGCTCCAGCAATACTACCTACGGCATAGGTGTCTGCAATATATGCCCACCTAGTTGTCAGAGTAACAGCTATTGTTTTAGTCTTTGTGTACATAGCTGTTCCAAAACCTGAACCAGTTGAGTAATTATTAGCGTCATAAAAATCAACAGTTAATATGTAGTTTCCTGCAGCTGAAACTGAGGGCACTGGTCGAACAGCTGCAGAGGCATAATAGCCACCGTTAGCTGTAATAGGTATAGCCTCAGAAACAATTCCATAAGTTTTATTTCCAGAAGAACCCGCAGTAGTAACTACAGCATAGGCTTGTCCTGAAACCGTGCTGTAATCAAATATAGATCCTGTTGATATGTTACGACTTAAAGTAGAGTTAGACGCAGTCCAATTTCCTAAAGAAGTTTCAAAAGAATTGTTTGGAATAAGTGATTTTTCTATGTCAGTATATGAGTTTGTAGGTAAGCCAGGTTTAATAGCCCAAGATGAACCGTGCATAGCGTAGTCACCTAAACTTGCACTAAGCCTAGAAATTTTAACATCGTAATTATGGAAGTAGGTTGATTTACCCCCATTTTGTGCCTCTGATTGTGTAGCTAAAATATTTTTAGCTGAGTTTGTAGGATTAACTAAAGTAGTTGTTCCAGTATCACTAGGATCTATCCACTGAGAAGGTATGCGCCCATATTCTACTTGTACTCCGTCAATATGTACGTAAGTAGCTGTAGTACCAGAAACAGATATTGTAAATGTACCTGTTGTTGCTCCCGATGTTAATTTATAAACACTAGAAATTCTAGTCCAACCATCTCCGCTTGCAGGTAGGTTGTAAATAGTTTCATTCATGTTATAAGTAATGGCGGTAGAAGAAGGGCGACGAACATAAGCAGATACAACAATATCTTCTCCACCTTTAGCTGCTTCTTTAAGGTAATAAGTTCCTGTAATAGAAGTAGTAGGCGTAGTAAGGACTACTTTTCCAAAATAAGATCCGTATAGGGGACCAAGACTGTTATCAGAAGCTGTTCTTGTAAGTGTTCCGTCAGAAGTCCAGTCAGTAGTGTTTGTCTCAAACCCCTGATTATGCATATAATTAAATCTATTTTTTATTTCCCATTTGCAATCATTTGGATAATAAAATTGCTGTACTACAGGGTCTGTTGGAGCCACTCCACCAAATCCACCAAAGTAGGGGGAAACAGAAGATCCTTCTTCTAACATGACCCCGTCTATCCAATACTCATCGTTAGCAACGTTATTACTAAAATAAATAGAAACTTTAGCGCAAGGTGCAACAGAATCTCGTGAAACTAAAGGTGATAAGAAAGTCACATTTATTTGGTTTTTTGTTGTAGTTGACAACGTAATTTCATCAGAATCAGAGTAGTTAACTAATGGTGAATAATATGGCCCATTGGCATCATTCAATACTTGTGCTTGCTCTTCTAGAGTTGCTTTATTTGAAAATTCAATTCTAATGCGGGCTTTTCTAGTAGCAGAGCCTAATACATAGGCACTAGCAGTATACGCAGTGCCAGGATCAACAGGTATCCAATCCGATACAATTGCAGAATTTCCGTTAGCCGTAGATTTTAATTTAAGGCATTTTGATCCAAAAACAATTGCTGCAGTTTTTGTACTATCATCGATAGTAGTCCCGTTAAAAGGTTCCCAACCATGTTTGCCATTTTCAAAACTGCCGTTAGGCATAAAGTTTTGTTTTTCCCCATGCACGTTAATATGTACCCTTCTAGGGTCTTGATATTCAAAACTGTTTTTAGCCTCAGAAAATTGACACATGTCAATTGCATACCTGCTAGATGAAGCAGAAGACGGAGTAATAACAATTTTTACTTTAGCAAATTTAGCTTTAGGATGGGATAGGGCACCACTTCTACTGGTAGCGGCAAATTCTGTCCAAGCAGTAGTTGTTGTTAGAGATGGACCACCAGAAGTTGCAACTAATAAAGTACCGTACATATCATAGAATTCAATTGTTGACGTCACAGTAGCAGCATTGTCTCTATGAAGTATGTTTCCTCTAAAGAAATAATTAGTATTTGGTTTAACAGGTATGCCGTATAAAGTTATAGCGTTGCTTGTTCCAGGCAAACTAAGAGTAACCGCTGAAGTTGACGCGGTAGTTAGCTGAGCAAACCCAGATATTTTTGGACCTGTAGTTAAGTCCCAAAGAGTTTGAGACAAACTTGGAACGGTAAGAGTTTCTGCAGTAAATGTTTTTTGAGCTAAAGTACCACTTGATGCAGTCCATCTACCAATTGATTCTTCAAAAGAAGCATCATTATAGTCTAATAGTAAATTATGGCCTACTTTAATCTCATTTCCCCAGTGTGTTAGGGCAGTAGTAAATGTAGAGTATGCTGCAGGAGTACCTTTAGTTCCATGAACAATGTTTCCAACACTTGATAAACTTCTATGATATGTATCCCCTAAAGCAGGTTCAAATGGAAAATTAAAATCTGAAATTTTATATTTAAGAATAGAACTAGGAGTGTAAATTCTATTGTTAACGTTTCCTAAAAGAGAGGCTTCTAATCTAAATTTGTCATAAACAAAAGAAAATACTCCTAATATTTTATAAAATGTGTTATTTTCGTTTTCTCCGACTGCTTCTCCGGTGCTGTAGTCTGTAACGTTTAGCCATGCTTTAGGTAGCCAATTTGACACTTTGTATAGGCTGCTGTCTTCTGAAATGTTCAGCGCGTAGCTTGCTCCACAAGCTATCCATTTAGTTCCGGTAAACACCCAAAGAGAATAACAATATTCGCCATTAAAAGGATCAGTAACTATGTCTGTATATCCGCTAGTAATTGACGAATACAGACCACCAGATAAATAAGTACCAGTATTAGGGTTGTCAACATTTCCAATTGTACTTCTAACTAGTTTCCAGTGAGTTAAGGGGCCATCATTTGGGTCAGGAATAATGACTCCCCAAGAAATGGCAATTTCGTTATAGTTGTATGACCAGGCTTCAATACCAGAATTATAGTAAACACCTACGGCAGAAGTTTCGCCGTATCTAAAACCAGAGCCGTACCTACTTGTACCGTATTTAGCCATTTATTTTCCTACGCAATTCCTCCGTTAATAACCGCTGTCAAACTTGATGCAGTTAAAAACGGAATTTGAGAATCAGATAAAACAATAGTTGCTGCACTACTTCCATCATCTGTATTAAGTTTGTTAATAACTACTGATAAAATTCCAGGTATATTTTGAATTTCTGCTGTAACAACAGACAAAGGAATACTGTCGCCAAACGTGTTATTTTCATATTGAAACATGCCGTTTACTCCAAGCATTGCTTGATAAACAGCAAGTTTAATATCTGCTTGTTTATACGCAGGGTCAACAGTTGCGGTATATTTTAAATAAATTGGGACATATGATGGTGGAAGTATGTTTAAAGATATTCCTGCTGGAGTTTTATCTTCAAAATATTTTGCTACATCAGCGGCAATAGCGTTCCAAGTACTTGTAAGTGCTGAGCTTGAAGCAGTTGCTGTTTTAATTACTAGGCCTGTACGACCTTCAGCAGTTACTGAGTTCCAAGTACCAGTAGCAGCATTAGTTACGGTAAATGTTTCTGTTGTAGGTACAGAAGCAACTACAACATTTGATAGATTATACGCAGGTAAATACATACCAGAAATGGTTATTACATCTCCTACAGAAAGCCCATGCGGATTAAGTGCTTTACATGTATATGTTACAGTAGTGCCGTTACCTGAAGCAGACTCAATATTTTTAGCTTGTGGGTAGCCTGGGGCAGGAGTTAAATCATTTGGTCCTTGAATATATAAGTTTACTAAAGAGTAAACATTAGACGATGTTTTTGCTTTTCCTACTTGAGGAATCATAAGGGCAAGATCAGCGTAATCTTGTAAAGTAACGGCACGTTTTCTTGTGCTAATTGCGGCCTTTACTTTTTTACGCAACTGTTCAAAAGTATCCGCATCTGCTCCACCAGAAGATGGCAAAGAGTTAGTTACTTCTATGTATGTTGGTACTTGAATGTCAAGGTTTCCAGGAATAAATGTAACTTCACTAATAAGAAGTGATTTAATATTGCCTGCAACACCAACACTTGATTTATAAACCGCACTAATAAGTTGATTTGATCCAGGAATAGATCCGTTAATTCCATCTCCAAACACAATTCTTACAAAACCTTCAGCATCTCGCACAACTGTAAATACTTTATCTGTTGGTCCGTACCCTAATAAATTATCTACATAAGACCATGAACTAAAAGCCGTTCCTTGACCTACATATACAGTTAATGATTTATTAACTAACCCGTAGTCGTAAATTAAAAATGTTTGGTCTGCTGATCCATTAGAAGTACCTAAATTTGCAGGTAAAGCTCTATTGTAATTACTGTCAATTTGGTCAGGACGATCAGTGTTTACTGTTTTTCCTTCTTCACACAGCAGGGTAATGGTTGCCCCTGGAGCTAACGCTGTGGCAGCTTCTAAAGTTTCAAAGTAAACTTGTGCGTACGGTCCGTATGAAAGGGGGGCTATAACTTGTGTACCAATTGGGATATCATATGAGGTAGTAGATGAATCTCCATTTTTAAAAGTTACGTACACAGTAGAGGGTGTTGGACCAGACACTACATAGTCATAAAGATTAGCAAAATTTAATAAAGTATCAGATTTGATAGCTGTATCAATAGAGGTTTCATTTGCAATTCGGTCTAGATAGTGAGACATAATATCTCCCATGTACGCAAACGACTCAACTAGTACGTTTCCTAAGTCAGAATAATCTGTGGGGTTCCAGTTAGTATTAGTTTTAGTACTAATTAGCTTAATTAAGTCTGCTTTTAAAGCAGCAAAATCTCTAGAAGTGTAATCTATTTCCATTTTTTACCTCGTAACCAATCCATCGTAATTAAATGTTGCCGTGTTAATTTTCATAGTTGCTATTGTATTATCTGGTAATTTTAAATACAGGCTTACATACACTATCCCAGAGTACTCATCTCCAGAAAGTTCTACTTGTTCTACAGATATCTCCGGTAGCCACTTGCGTATTGCGTTAGAAATTGCAATAGGTATTGCTCTGCGGTAATTGTTTTCATTTTCAAACAAAGTCGTTGACCAATCTGTCCCATATTCAGGAAGCATAGGTCTTTGCCCAACATTTGTTGACAAAAGAGTAACTACTCTATCTAAATACAGTTTAGTTGATGTTTCTGCACTTTCAACAAGACCGTTTATATCTAAAGTGTATGGGTAACTAATTGCAGAACTCATGACTGTACTCCAATCCAAACAGGATATTCAAGAAGACCGGCTTCAAAAACAACCCAAACCATTTGTCCTTCCACAGGTACGGACCTATGAAAAGTATGTTCAGGAATCAATGGGCCTTTTGAGCCAACAGTCGTACCGACTCCAAGCCCACTAGCAGCAGTATACTTACTATTTTCCTTAGAGTCTGTGGTAGCGCTTGGAGAATGTGTCACAATAGTGGCGTTATTTTTGCTAACAGTCTTCTGTTTAGTAACTGATACGTGTTGATGGTTTAGCTGCTGGTTGCCAGGAGACTTTGCCACTATTGTAAGGGCAGGAATATCTGTAGAGCCGTAAGCATCTGCAGTAGAAGTTGGGGTAGTAGTTAACATGGCGGCAAGGGCAGCAACGTTGTGGGGTTCGTGATCCGGATGGTATGACGAATCTGTAATAGGCAGGCAGGCTTTAGCCCAGTTAGATACTTCTGTACCAGAAGGCATAAATACTTTGACTTTTACTCTGTTTTTGTTTGTAGGGTCTATACCAGCAGCTACTTGGGCAGAATAGATTCCGTAAAATCTAGATCTTCCTTGTGGGTCATGGTTAAAAGTATTCTCATCAAGCTCATAGTTACCAAAACTCATTGTACAATTCTCCCATTACTTGTGGCTACCCATTTTACAGGATTTTTTATAGAAATCAAATCAGGGTAGTAATCTAAAAATTTAGTTGCGCCGTAAACGTTTGGAACAGCCGTAACAGAAGTTGAAGTATAGGCTGTAGGCATTAATGTTCTAGTTGGAACCAGTTCTGAGGAGTTTGGGGATAAAGAGAACTCAGATAAAGTAGTTGCATACCCAACTAAAGACTGTCCGGACAGCTCTGATTGAATATCCCTAGTTGCTACGCGACTAGATGCAGTAGGGTCTATATCTCCAATTATGTCTGTTCCCACCTCTAAATTTAAAAAATAATCTAAGGGGCGTCCGCCAAATACGTGTACAACAGAAAGGACTGTCCAATATCCAGAAAGCCCATTAGGTAACCCATCTAAGTAGATAGGGTCATATGGCTTGATAGAGGGGTGCCCAACAACCGATACCTGAGCTCTATGTTGATACCTATGTGATTTTTTATACGAATCTGCAATTTGTTTAGCATCTGTTTGGCTAGTTGCTACCTCATGTACGTGATATTTTTTAAACCCGGCCTTAGATGTTGCAGCAGATTTATTATTAGAAAAAACTGTCATGATAAGAAGAACCCTTCATTAGGCACAACTACTCCGCTAACAGGGTTATCATCTACAGTGTTTTGATGTGTTGACTGTGCAACAATTCCGTTAGCAGTATTTACTGCAGTAATTACTCTATCAACTCTGCTACCGGCCTCTGGTGCGCTATCACTAAGCATAGGATTCCAACTAATTACTGTTCCAAGTATTTTTAACTCACGTGGGGCTTGGCCGTCTTCATCAGTAGATACGTAAAAAAAGTAAGGGGAAGACTTCTTTTTTTCTGAATAAATCTTATCCTTTGATACAAAAAAAATAGTAGTATTGTCTGTAACTAAGGCAAAACCAGTTTGTTTTGCTAAGCTCCTAATAATCTGCCAATCACTTTGTCCTGCCTGAACAACACTAGGGCGTGTTCTAGGGTGGCGTTGAGTAACTGTCGCAAGTCCGTGTTTGTTTGCAATCTTTGTAACAACCTGGTCAGCGGTAACGTCTTTATAAATTTTTTGATTTGAATCTTTAAGGTAATAGGTAGCCCCTACACAAACAATGTCTGTATTTCCACCTTGCCAAGTGTTTGGCTGCTCTACGTGCCTAATATACCCATACCAAGTTTCTTTAATTTTTTTTGATCTAAATGTAAACCTAACTGGATCTCCAGATATTAAACCTGTTTTTTTATTACTTGGGTGACCTTTAAAATGCAAAACAAGTCGGTCATGCTCTTCAGGATTCCTATACAGTTCGGCACCAATTAAAACCATACTCATATCAGGTGCTTTTGGAAACTCTACTGTAAAAGAAGAATCTAACGATTCTTCTTGCCAAGGAAATGGTCTATTTGCTGGGGAATTAATCATTGTTATAAGGAACCCTAAGAATTGTTCCAGCAGAAATATTAAATGGGTCATCAATTTCGGGGTTAATTTCCATAATTTCCCACCAATATTTTGAACCTAACCCATAAGCCTGAGCTAGAATAGCTATTGAGTCCCCATCTGCCCAGATATATTCTACATACTGTACTTTTTTAGAGGTTGAAAAAGCACGGTAAACAGATACGGCAGGGTCACCTGTATACTTATGAGCAGTCTGCGATAGTGGGCCATCGTAGTAGCGTGAAACTCTTTCAATCATGATTATCCTCCTGGTGGCGTAGGTGTAGTAGTTGTGCTTGCAGGATCAACGCCGCCCATAGTTCCAATAGCCCTAACTCCAGTGTCGCCCTCTATGTTAAATGCCGCAGGATAACGAGTAAAGTCGATAGAAATAACTGAAAGCATAGGAACCATGTTTAAATCAAACATTTTATGAGTAACGTTAAGTCCAGTTACAGAACCATAGTATCTTAAATTTGGCCCTAAATACATCCACAATGGAATACCGGTAATATATCCAATATCTGAACTTCTACGGTATTCTTTGTGACCAATGTTAACCCCATAGTTTTCGTCAAGTAGCATAGTATTTTCTTCTGGATCTCCGTTTAAACAGCGATATAAAAACTCTAAATCGTATTCAGTTCCTCGGTTTAAAAGACCATAACGTTCTTCAGCCTGTAGCGGTCTTCCATACGCAGCAGTTTCATCTCTTTTTGCAGCAGGCATATTTAAATAACTTAGATCACTAATTCTACTTATTAGAAGTTCAACTTTAACAGTTTGATTACCACCAAGTGAAGTTGCAGAATCTTTAGATCCAAACGTCCAGTCAATTGAATTATTGCCGCTAGTGCTATAACCAAATACTTCTGGGTTGTACATAAATCTAAAGCCCCATTGTTTTGCTGTTGCTTTTGATCCAGTTCCTAAAGATAACGCGCTTGTATTCCTAACTTCTGCAGAAAGTTTGTCTTGGAATATGCGACCACGTTCTAGGCGGCCATCATCACCTATAAACTTATATATGTCACCTTTTAACTTTGTAAAGTCGTCAGGATTGTACGGTTGACCTTTTGGGTCTAAGGCAACTCCTGCACGCATTCCAAAAGGCATGCCTTTGCTAGCAACATGTGGTGGTGGATTCCATCTTTGAGCATCAACTGGTGGAAATACTTGCGTTGGCTTTTCTGGGTCATTTGTTAAATTAGTGTCTAATTTGTCGCCGCATTGACCAAGTTGAGCATCGTATAACTTTTTGTGCATTGCCCTAAGGTTTACTGGAGGCAAGCCATCCTTTGCAGTGCCAGAGGCAAGTTGAGTTTCAGTAATTGTTTTACCGTCAATACTAGAAGTTAAATAAGTAAAAACTAGATCACTGCTAGTGTTGGTTTTTGTTCCAACTTTAAAACCAATCCATTTTTTATTACAAATATCATAGATATAGCTATAGTCTAACTTGCTTGTTTTTGCGGTAGTAAAATGTCCAGTTCTTGCTGTAAGACGAGTTTTAAAATCTGCTGGAACTGTAGGAACTACTCGTCCTGCTCTTAAAATAATTTTTGGGTTTATTCCAGCAAGAGTCATTTGCCCAGAGTAGGCAGGACTTTCTTTATCAACTTGAATTCTTACAGCCCCAGGTTCAGGTCGATAAGCAACTTTGTCTGGAAAAAGATCTGCACTTACTGTAAATACAGGGTTAAATGTAGACTTAGTAAAAGCTTTAACTTTAATAGTAAACATAAAGTTTACACTTTGATTTTCCGTATCTTTGTTTGGTGAAGTTTGTTGGTTTGCAGTAATTCCGCTAAAACCATATTTTTTATTTTTATCAATTTCTACATCGCCAACAGATAAATTTGTACTAGCAGGTGTAATCTTTATATTTTTTACGGCCGCTTCGTTTAGCCAAAAATATTCAAAGGGGTTAGCGCCGGGAACTCCAATGGTTTCTAAGTTAGTTCTCTTAAGATAAAACCTTAAACAATATCTAAATTTATTATCTTTTGTTGCATGAATTTGAGTAGCGTAAGGACCAGCAGTTGAGGCCGGCCCATTGTATACACCATAAGTATCTACAGTTCCAGCAGCCACTGAGATTAAATTTTGTTCTGTGTGCGTCATTACATATTCACCAAATAAAGTTTGTAAAGTTTTATCAGTGTTTGATCCCGCAGAGTTTAATTCTGTTTGACTCATAAACGAAGTTTCTACTTGTACAGTATAAAAATACTCGTATGTATATGCCATTATAGACTACTCGCAATCTTACGTAATGTTGCATCTTTTCTTAGTTTTTCCCCAACTAGCTTAACCATACGTTCTGCTTCTTGGGCGCTTCCCTGTGCAATGTTTACTTTCATATCAAGGTTAATTGTAACATTTCTATTTGAGTTTACAGTTGCGCTACTGCTGCCTCCACCACCATGGTTTGCACTAGATCCTCCTTCAGGGGCACCGACGTTCATGCCGTTGCTAGCTTCTCCACCTACGCGTGCTTCAAGAGCAACAGCATCTGCTTGTTTTAGGTGCTTCATGTAAGCTCCGGTTTTATAACTAGACCAGGCGCTCCAGTTATTACCTCGTTGGCTCATGTGAGCTGCTATACCAGCATTAGTACTTGGGTTAAATAGGTCTTGATTGCTTTTAAGATTAAACTTTTTGCGTCTAGCAGGCCCAAGGCTACCAATCATATTAATTTGATACAATCCGTAGGAATCATCACCTGTGCTAGCATCGCCGTTGTGGGCATTAGATCTACCACCTGATTCGGCAATAGCAATTGCGTACGCAGTCTTTAACGCATCTCCCTTAAATCCTTTAGAAGAAATTAATTTTATAAGGTCTTTTTTATTACCAGTAATGTTTCCATCATATTTGCCACCAGGAAGCTGGGCTAAAACATCGTCAGTTTTCTTTCCAAATACTTTTTCAAGATCATCATAAGATACTGGCTTTCCGTCTACAATGGCTTGTCCAAAAGCGGCTAGAATACTTGGAGAGGCATAAGAACTAGAGCTCCACCCAGCTTTTTTAGTTTTAAAAACTTTTGAGGCAGCCTCATTTAAGCTTGATAGTACTTGAGGAACTCC
>Ga0209107_10000462_pt1 | contig 23654 bp, 20 predicted proteins | sample LakErihyJuly2011_2_FD_187460 | JGI IMG/M metagenome (GOLD analysis project Ga0209107, IMG submission 187460) | Freshwater microbial communities from dead zone in Lake Erie, Canada - CCB hypolimnion July 2011 (SPAdes) (version 2) | ecosystem: Environmental > Aquatic > Freshwater > Lentic >...
AACAAAACCCACGCATCCGCTTCATCGTTGCTTATGATTTGATTTATTTGATTTCCGCTTTGTTCTGTGAGGGTGTGGAGCACTTTCCAAAAGCGCGGACCCCAGGCCTCGCGCGACAAGCCGATTTGTTTAATCTCCAACGCCATTCCTTATGATTCTGCCGTAAAATTGATTGAGGCCCCGCACGCACAAGTCGGCAGCCAAAATGTCAGTGTCCATTCCACAAACCCTTCTCGCGACCTTACAGGCCGCATTTGACGCCGAAGCCAAGCGTGTTGCGCGCGATGCCGCAAAACTCTTGCGGGTTCCTGAAAAGGATGTCCTCGAAGTTATAAAGAAAGTTCCAAAGGTTCAATTCAAAGTCATTGACGACTCTGAGATTCCCACATCGTGCCCCATCTTCAAGCGCTTGGCATCAACAGTTCTTACACGCTGCCGCGCTCCTTGTATTCTAGGAACGGGGCGGTGCGCACATCATCAGAAGCAAATGATCATTCCAGATGTTCCTGATACAAAGAACCCCCTTACACGTGTAAAGAGACTTCAAGAATCAGATCAAGAACTTTGGTGTGATGAAGAGGCGCGCGTAATTTATAATGCGGCGGGAGAACAAGTGGGCCAACTTACGGAAGATGACACGATTGAAATCTATGAACTTGAGGAGACGGCATAAACAGTTTAAACGTATTCTATATAATTACACAACCATGACATCACCGCCTCCTCAGCGGCGGCGCCCTAATCCACCTCCGCCAAAATTTCATCCTGGGATTTTTCCATCCCAAAAGCCAAAGCATAAAAAGTGCCTTGTAAAGTCTTCTTCTCCAGTCCCTGTAGGTCCTTTTATTCCTCTTCTCAAACTACCCGCCGATTTACGCCTTCAGTTTTTATTTATAAAGAAAGGAATAAAAAATAGATTTGAGTATTTAGAATCTGAAAAAGAATCTATTCATCAATTGAAATTTTTTAAAGTTAATTGTAAGATTGATACAGAAAAATACGAAAATCGTCTGAAGCGTCTGCGGTTTTGGGTCCGTAAAGATCAGCATGTGCGTACAATTATGAAACGATTTGTACAATTATGGCTTTATAAAAGATACAAAGACCGCTTCATAAATACAGAAGATCCAGCCACACTTGTAGAACCTCGAGCACCTGTTTTTCTATTTGATCCGAAAATGAGGGGGACATATGTATTTGATGCGTTTTCTCTTCGCAAATGTATACAAATGAATTTAACATTTACAGATTGGATGTTTCCAGAACCGGCCCCACCAAAAAATCCCTTGACAAATCTCCCTTTTACAATGCCTCAGACCTTGCGTATTTTTCAGCAACTTCGTGCCGCGAATGCTACAAGTTGGTGGATTGAAGCATATTATCAATCCAAGTTTAGTTTGGACACTATAAAACGGGTATTTGTTGTCCCTCTAAAACTCAACAGTCTTACTGAACTTGTGCGGAATCGTTCCAGTGAAGAGTATATAGAGTATATTCAGGAATTTATAGAGGATCAATTTGATGCGCATGATATTGACTTTACTTCACATTTAACCATTCTAAAGTGGGCGGCCAGTCGTTTGCCCAATGATCCGTATATGATAGAATGGGCGAATGCTATGTATGAATTCAAAAAGGTAAGAATTTTATATTCTATTCCAGATTCTATATCAGATCATCTTTTAATTGATCCGCTCTATTCAATTACCTTGCGTCTTTTTGATAAAACGGGCGAAATTGCTAGACTAGGTCGTCTGCGATTGGCAAGTATTCCAAAGGCTGTACCCCCACCGTCTCAGCAAGTCATGCCACAATCTATATAATTATTCATATTATATATAGAAATGTCCTGGTTTGGAGATATGTTTAAATCAGCATATGATTATGTTTCCGGTACAGAAATCGCCCAAGGAATTGCTGGCGCAAATAGAAGAGCCTCTTATAATACCAATCAAGCACAAAGGAATTGGCTCTCTAATGCACAAGCAAGAGGGAGGGCTGCGGCAACTATGGAACGTGTAGTGGAAGAAGAACTTGATGAAGCAGGAATTCCAAGTGGAAAAGCCCGTTCTAAAACTACAAGAAGTGGTAGTTATCTTAGTATTCCTTATACTGCCGCATCTGGAGTTCAAAGAAACGCACATTTTTCAGCACATCCTGTTCAAAACCCTACTATGCGCGCATCTGCTATAGGACCGTTTCATACAAAAGTTGAAACAGATGGTCAGCCCACATATCAGGCAAGAGCGGTTCCTAGATTTTATCGTGAAAATGGTGGAGTCACAAGTTTTGGAACTGACTATGTTGGTGTCCAAGGTAGAGTTCCAGCTCCCCCAGTAACATCGCACGCCCCTGCTGTATTTGATGCTCTTGGCAGAGGGTATACAGCAGGATTACAACAACATTTGTCATCAAAGCGGACGTATGGAGGAAAAAGTAGAAAAACCGTAAAACGTAGAAAGAATAGTCGTAAACAAAGACGTGGCTCTAAATAATCTAACTTTAAGAAGTTGTGAACATAAATTCTTTCTTATATATAACTAGCAGATTAGATGGACTAAACTTACATTCTTTATAGGCTTGAAAGACTCTATCAAGAATAGATTGTCCTGTTGAACCTGGCTGCGCCTTGACCCATTTTGTAACAACATCCGCGGGTGCTCCCCACAAGTACAGGTTATCAGGAGGAACCCATCCCCTCCACCATCGTTCAAGGCTTGCTCTTGCGCCAGTAGATCCAGGGCCATGTGATTTTTGTTGATCGGCCAAGGACCATTCATCTGGAATATCGCATACTATCCAATGAAAGTATGTATCAAAGAATTCTTCTCGTTTTGTATCATCGCTTTCAATTCCAGCCGCCTTTGCGCGCCACCAAGGAGACTTTTGAAAGTCTTCTTCTTTCAAGTTTCGCAGATATTCAAGTGTATTGACTCCAGTTCCGCGCCATGTCATGCCGAATAGACAGTCATAGGGGATCGCATAGAGGCGGTCTTTCCGAATATTACCTGACATATCAAATGTCAACTGCTCTGGCTCTCGTGTGGAAAGGGGCTCCCATGTCTTGGAGGGCAACTGTTTGACACATGTACGGATTGCTACAGCCGCACAGCGGCCAATGAGCGAATAGGAGCGCATATCGTCTTGTAGGCTTTCAAAAACCAGTTCAAGTTTTGGATCCGTTACCCAATCCATGAGCGGCTGCCAGAAGTCTTCATCCGTAGCGCCCCACGCATTATTCCAAGCATCATAGAGTTTTGATAGGCCCTTCTTATTTCCAGATGCCGCGGCGGGTACTGTACACAGAAGCCACCAGAGACTGCTTTCACGCTCCGTACACCGCGCAAGTTGCCAACAAAGTCTCTGGCGCCCCTCGCGAGTTCCAGATTCCTTTGCCCACGCAACAATCCACGCAAGACGGGAAAGGCCGACAAACATAACCCACGCCGTACAGAGCAGCCGCCGCGCCTCGCCGCCGAAACTGCTGTCTTCAAGTTCCTGAAGCCAGAAGAGCGCATCTACAATACGCTGTGTCTTCAGACTATAGAGCAGCGCAGAGCGCACTTCGTCGGCACGATACAATCTTTGTGTGAGGGACATGGTAGGAAATGATATGGTAGGCTACCTGTGTGGGTTGCGTAAGAGGGTCCTCAATTTTTTTGCGCATATCATCCAGAATCTGTTTTCATACATAATGAATTCGCCTCCCGCACATGAAGTTGTCCCTGGTCTCTGGTTAGGCAATCGCGCAGCCGCTCATGATTTAGATTTTCAGCGCCAACAAAATATAACTACTATTTTCAATTGTACGAAAGATATCACATTCAAACAGGGCGTAGCCCCTCGTATGTATAGAATTCCCCTTGATGATAATCTAGAAGCGGGTGAAATACGAAATCTGGAAACCTGGGCGTGGGAAGTCGCATATAAGATTTCAAACGAACTCGGAACCGGCAATAGAACTCTCGTTCATTGTATGGCGGGCATGCAGCGATCTGCGGCCGCTGTTGCGATTTATCTGGTGGCCAAGTATCGTTGTACAACAGATGAAGCGATTGCGTATATTAAATCCAAGAGGCCAGTGGCATTTCTAGGCAATGCGAACTTTTATAAGAGCATCAAGGGGTTTGAGGATAGTTTGCGTCGCATGATTGCGGAGAAGGAGGCGTATGCGCAGTTTCCAAAGCTGCCGCTTCCTTAGCCCTCACCTCGGCAACAGCGTCGCTACGGTATCCTTTTGATGTAGCCATATTAATTCCCACCCAGGGATTCGTCCCGCCAGTGGCGCTCACGGACCTTCCATTATATTCTGCCCCATATAAATGGCATAGAATATTGTAATTTTCTAATACGCGGTCTGGAATCGGCGAGTGTGTTAAAAGGACAGTGGGCTCAATAGAGTTCTTACTCTTTCGTAAAACCCAGTCCAGCTCATTAAATTGTTGTTCAAAGCAGTCTATAGGTTTCATATATCGCCGTTCCCCATCTGAATTCCAGTACTGAATTCGCATGGCTGGATTTTCAGCCATGGTCAGATGCCACCCCGCGGTGGCTATTATATTTACAGATTCCAGTCGCTCCTGGAATTTCTGACTGAAAACTGTTTTTTTCAGTTTCCAGTCTCTGACCGATATATAATACAGATCTGCCCGTTGTTGCCAGGTCAGAGGATAGCTTCCTCCTGAATATTCCAGTGCCCCTGGAATCCAGTAAACCCTCTGAAATACAGTTTCCGCCCACTGAAAAAAGTCCTTGGTCTGGGGGCAATAGGGCCCCCCAATATTTCCTAGCAAAGCCAAATAGGGTGCGACTGGTTTTACAGCTGTGGCTGGATTTTTACAGTTGGCGAGGAAGAGATTACTTGCGTATTGGATCTTTAGAATGTTGCGCGCGCTCATTGTGCTGAATTCTAGACTGAAATTACTTTAGGTATACCGCAGTATAGTTTACTCTGATTTATAGTTTGCCAGAGTTCTTGCGCTAGGGTCGCTGGTTTCAGGGCTCCATTTTGGCATCCAAAAATAAGGAATACAGGTTTCACCGCCTCTATAGAGTCTATGAAAGAGTACACGATAATAGTAAGCCTCTGCCGTCTTTGGCGTCAGATGCTTGAAAAGTGCCGCCTTTTGTTGCCAGTCGTCGCCCACTTCTTCCAGAGCGTGCTCTTGGCAGATTTGATACCACGATTTCTCTGTACTTGCGCAACCGCTCACGCCATCGCTAAAGGCCTCCTTGGTGCGCCACAGAACTTCATGAGGGAGAAGTCCCGTACCCTCAAACGCCTTACGTAGCACATATTTTTCGCATTGCCCGCCCTTGACAGGTCGGCGCAGAGCAGTGGGGAGGCTGCGCGCTACAGCAACAAACTGCTTATCCAGGAATGGCGTGCGCGCTTCGAGGCCATGGCTACTAATGCTGCGGTCGCTGCGTAACACGTCAAACATGTGAATATCCTGTAACAGTCTCTCGGATTCCGCCTCAAAGGCCTCGTCATTTGGCGCCTTGTAGAAATACAGATAGCCGCCGAGGACTTCATCGGAGCCGTCGCCATTAAATACGACCTTACAATCGGTGCGCCGACGAATCTCGCGGCTCACGAGCCAGTTTCCTACAGATGCGCGCACGCTGGTAATATCAAAACTCTCAATATCACGAATTACCACAGGAATCGCCTCTAGAAAATCGCTAGGCGTCATGACGATTTCATGATGCTCAGACCCAATGTGTTCCGCAACCACCTTGGCGTATTTGAGATCCTGGGAGCCTTCAAACCCAATACTAAATGTCTTGAGAGGCGCGGCACCTTTTTTCTTAAGGTTTCGCTGAACGAGCGCTGCGATGAGGCTGCTGTCTAAGCCGCCGCTCAGTAAAGCCGCCACCGGCCTCTCAGTCATCATGCGCTTTTCAACTGCCGCCTCTAAAGAATCACGAACCGTAGCATAAGGATCCGCGATAGAAGGATTCTTTAGCCAAGGCACCATGTGATACGGTTCAAAGCCAATCCGATTGAGAGTTTTTAAATCATAGGCGGCATAATGGCCAGGAGGAAAGGCCTCCACGATGGCGCATTCAGCAAGAGGCATTGCTTTTAGTTCGCTCGCAAATACAATGCGCTCAATGGGTACACGATTTCCAGAGGGGTCCAGAACCGCGGCAGCACCCGCAGCGGCTTCCCCCTTGCCGAGCACGTATCCAACAAAGAGGGGTCGCACGCCATAGGGGTCTCGTCCGACATAGGCAATCCCTTCCGCAGAGTCTACGATGACAATGGAAAAGACACCGTCCAATGCGCGGAAAAAGGTACGCGCGTCGCCCATTTTTGGGAAGAGTTTGCCAATCACTTCACAATCAGACCCGCTCTTAGTTTCAATCCCATGACGGCTAGCAAGGTCGCGCCAGTTGTAGATTTCCCCGTTACAAATCCACTGCCATGAGCCCCCGCTCATCGGCTGCATTCCATCAGGGTTGAGGCCATTGATGGCCAGACGTGTAAATCCGAGTTGAAACCGATCGCCTTCTGCGGCCCGTGCCGCCTCAGGTCCCCGCGCGGCTAACTGCTTGATCCAGTGTTTGACTTCCTCCGCTGCTAAAGGCTTTCCAAGAAGCGCCCAAATACCGCACATTCTTTATTCATACAACCGCCGCCGTTTAGATACTATAAACATAAGTTAGAAATGCCACTGGAGCAAAGCGATAGACTGCGCCGCGTTCAAGAAAAGACAATTTTTGGCGGGTGGGCTACACAGCAGCAAACGCTACAGCCAGGTGTGAATGTGAGCTCCTGCGTAACATTTTATCAGTCTACGATACACAAGTTTGACACGTTCGAGTACGGTCAGCAAGTGACATCTGGCCGACCTCTATTTAATGCTTGTACGAGCAATCTATAGAGTGATGGATGCCGAGCCGCCGCTGAGAGCGGTGGTGCTCGATAATGATGAGGCCACGGGGTCGTATGGGATCTTATTTGCTTTAATTATGGTATTTCAGCGAGATTCTCTTATAACAAATACGAGATTTAAATGTATTCTGAAACATTTGGCCATTTGGATGTTGACAAACGGCCTATTCAGACCCGGCATTCAAAATCTCTTGTATACTGTGACGGCTCTTCGTAGGCGTGGATTAATTGATATAATTATAATGTATACAAATCAAACTGAAAATCCATATTCAAATCAATACTTGGAAAGCGCTCCAATGTGTATTGCGTTTATGTTTAATTGTATATCTAAGCAGACTGTATTTGATTATATTTTGGCAAAAGATGGGAATTCTCCGCAGGCTGCTCATTATACGCCCAAATCCTTTCAGCGTATTTTAGATTTATTTCCAAGTAAACCAAAGGATATTCGTAACATTGTATTTGTGGATGATATGGCAAGCCCATCCCATATACAGTCTCATATGATTGAACCACAGCTACAGTCGGCAGACTGTTGGTATTCTATTATGCCATATTATCAGCATTTAGATAAAGAATCTGTATATAAATGTTTAAAATATGTTTTAGGAACGGTTGTGCTCGCAAATATGTATATTGAGCCCGTATGGGATGCCTATCGGCAATATCTACCGCGGGGCGAATCATCTGAACTTACAGCAATTCCTATTCTACACTTGTGCGACGAACTCGAGCATAAGTTTGGCTCAGTTCTATAGACGCTCGTCTAAATACTTCCTCTATTTCTCTAAAAAGAAGTACAGGAATGAGCAACCCACCAACGAAACCGACTGCGGAACGAATCAAGGAAAGTATGGCGATTCTTCAACAAATTCAGGAGTTGGGCATTCATCCAACGGATCCATCCTATAAAGAACTGAGTGGCCGCTTCAATGATTGGATTAAGGGCGGCGAGGCGTGGGTAGGCAATGTAGATTTTTACAGGTGGAATCGCCGCGCCAAGGTGCTTCTGCCAATCAAGCCAGGGACAATTGCCAAGTGCGATTTTTTACATCATGTCTTTTAGGAAGGGTTCAATGCCGCGACTCAAGACACGAAAGGCTCTCCGAGGTGGCGCCGTGCCTTATTTAAATAAAAGAGAGTTTGGATATACGGGCATTGAATCTATTATGAATGATTTGAGTCTATATACAATCAGTGCGCATGGTGAAACAACGGCTGATAAATACTTTCTAGTTGTTCCTGAAAACACGTATATTGTATTCAGCGCACATAGCGGTGTATCAGCCTATTCAGGTATTCAAGAGGTTGCGCATTATATGGGCTATGGTCCAAAAGAAAGTCTATATGATTATTATAGAAAATTATATAAACAGTTATTTATGCCGATAGAGGCTCGTAAAATAGCAGGAATTCCGCAATTGGAAGATGATATATATATCTACGAGCCAGGGGATATTATACCAGATTACAAGTTATTCTTTAAAAATATGCCCAATTTTATATTTATGCACGGAATATATTCACTGCCAATTCGGTCTATTTCTGGTCCTAATGCCCAACGACCTTCTGAACACTGGGGTCAAACAAAATCAGTTATAAAAATGTTTCTCAATGAGGGTAAAATAACTGCGGATGATTTGAACGATATTGACCCACGAGATAAAGCCGATATTTTAGAAAGAACTCCAAAAGAATTGGAGAATGGGTATTCTATTTATAATCCTAAAAAGATTTACGAGTCTGCCGCAATGAAAATAATTAATGATGATTGTTGTAATAAAAATCCGGATAATTTAGTATTACAGCCACCAATGAGTAAAAGGCTCCTTTTAAAACAGAATAATGAGTTAAGAATGTCTTATGTTTTAAAGACAATGCCCCTCCAAGAAGGGACAAGCCGCCGATTTTTCTTTTGCCATTTCTGTCGTGTAAGTTTTGATGAATATTTAACATCGTTAAAAGTCCTCTTACGCACGGCATCATTTAGTGGAAAATGTAGTACACAAGATAAGAGTAAAGGATTTAATATGTTTCGTCTAGCAAACACTTTTTGTCAATTACCTGAAGTATTAAAACGTAAAATACTAACTTCGGATAATGGGACAGATTTTATTAAATTTATGAAAAAAGTGGTAAGAGAACCTCCTGGAACTACATGGGATGAGTGTATTCCTGAAGAATTTTTAGAAGCAGTAGAACAACCATATGTTGGCGCTCTAGAACTTGAAGATTTATTATCAATTAACGCAACATCTATATCTTTGAGTAGTCTTATTACAAAATATAATCTTCTAATTAATACGCGTAATGTATATCTTTCCACTCTAAACCGCACAAATTCAAGATTTACCGCAGAAATACAGCGTATAGAAGGACAAGTAAATAGATTGACTGAGTTACGAGATATGCTAAAAGTGTTTTTTAAACCGATTAAAGAGTTTCATTCAAAATATTCAACTATTTCAAATAAAACATATGAAGAATCCAGCATTCGTAATAAACTTAGTAGAGAAATTTATCAAAAACTAAATAGAAAACTTACAACTGCCAAGTTAAAACTAACAAAAGAGGATGGCGAGTATTTAGATCCTCTCAATTTTAATACGACATCAATATGGTTATTAGAACTGTTTAACGAAAGACTTGATGCGATTGAGTATACTGATAAATTTGCGGAAATAAATACAGCAATGAGAGAAAGTATGGATAAAGATGACGAGGATATTCAATTAGATCTTATCCTAGAATTAGGCACGCAGTTTTCGTTTTATATGGGTATTGCGCCGATACCTGCTAACAATAGAACAAGGGTCTTGCCATTTGTAGTTACAGCAGCAAATACAGATGGGCCTATTGTGGCTCCTGAAAACGGCAACGGGGCTGAGGAAGAAGTGCGCGTAGTTACTGAAGAAGAAAATCTAGGACTGGGCGGCGGTTTACCAAGTAAAAAAACCCGCAGACACAAACGCCGATTAATATCCAAAAAGTAGACCTGCGCGCCCGCCAAAAATGCGAAGAATGTTATAGGATTCTGCCCAGATATGAATCCAGAGTCTTTGGCTGCCCGCAATACCAAACCGCAACTCTTTCTTCATGATGCGCCCCATATTGACTTCGCCCATAGGCATGGACGGGCCAGAATATCCATTTTGAACTCCAAAGGGAATACAGTACATGTACCGATTAATCCAAGGAGACTTGCGCTCCTCTAAACTTGGCAATATACTTCTGTACATTGCGCAGTTTTCCGTGCTCGTCTTGACAAATGATCCTTCATATAACAGTTCAATACTTGTAAATGGCTCAGAACCTCTTGTGCTAAATCCTGGCGCGAGAAACCCTGCCGTCGCCGCATTGAGTCCGCTACAATCGGGCCACCAGGGTACATATGCTTCATTTAGTTGTGATTGCGTAAGTGGGGGGATATAACGATACTCACTTGCTAAATCGCGCGTTGCTAAAAAGTATGTATTGTAGGCCGTCGCCCTATAATTCTGCGCCATGAAGAACAAGTGACGCGTGGGATTGGGAAGTTCAAGAGGTATCGTCACATCTTTAAAGCGCTGCGTATCATGTGGCTCAATTCTGTAATGTTGCGTCATGGGAATCTGAATATCGCCCAGACGAAAACGGTTGGCTTCTGGCTTATCCAGATAGATGTATTCGGCAAGCAAATAGGTATCCCCTAAACTGAATGTCTGGGGCATCTGAATTCCTGGAATGGGCGAAACATTACTTGTAATTTCAACTTTATTTTTATAAATACCTAAAATAGTTTCTGTGCCACCACTTGTTGTGTAGAAGGGGCTTCCAGCTATTGGCCAAAGCGCTGAGCCTTCAACTGTACTATCGGACGCCGCCGCTCTTGAGTCAGTATAATAACACCCGTTAATTCCGCGAAACTGAATACTCACACGAACTTCGTCTACATGGATGGCATCAATGGGAAGCGCTGCGCCCAAGTCTCCTTTGGAAAACCAAAAGGGCAGAGGCACAATAACTCGTGTAGGCTCACGAGTATTGCCGAGACTAGTTTCTTTAAAGTCACTCTGAAGACGGCCAATAATTGCGTTCTTATTCACAACTTTTTCAAGAGGAGTGTCGTATTCGTCATGAATTTCCAAGAGGCGGCTGTCAAGTGCTTCAACACGCGCGCCACCGATGTCAACAGTTGCGGATTGAATGAGTGCGTGACCGATGGAGTTCGTCCAACCAAACCGCGGCCCCGCAAAGTTACTCTCACCAACGGCGGCAATAGCAGCCGCTTGTGGCGTATAGATATCGGGCAGCGTCGCAACCAAATACAGTCGCGTAATTAATTCGCCTTTTTTCAGCAACCTACAAACGGCTTGTTGGCCAAATTGAGGCCGCTGCTGGAAATCAATCCTAGACCATTGTGTTGTAAACCGACTGACGCGCATGAGCACACGCACGTAGGCCGAGACATCTTTTGGCCCTAGTTTGGGAAGCAGCCGCATATCTTGCGGGCCGCTGTGTAAAAGTCGGACCAAGGAGGCCACCATCTACTTCTTGCTGTTCTTTCTAGAACCTGGCGTTTATGTCATTATGAACTAAACACGCGATTTGCGATGCCATTCTCAAATCGCACCCAGTTAAGGGACAAGGCAAAGACGCAGACTTCAAATTCCAGATCTTCGTCGCCTCCAGGAGGCCGCACTTCAATGCGCAAGCGCACATCGGAGGAACGGCTCGCATTCATCCATCCGCTAGGATTCTGGCGCGCTGGATATCTCGCAAAGGAATAGCCATACACGAAATTATTATAGGCAGCAATCCCTCCGCGATGTGCTTGACTGATTTGTCGTCTGAAAAAGTCGCCGCTGCCTTGAACCATCTGAATTCCATTTACTTGAAGAGTCGCGCTCACAAGCATACTTTCAAAGGTACGAAATCCAGAATCACTGTATTCAAATTCAAGGGTGTTGCTGTAATTTGTCCATTCGTTATTGACCCGCACGGCCTTGCGCCGAATAAACCAAATGAACTCCTCAACGGGTCCATTGACTTCCAGAGGCAACTGTAAACTCACAATCCCCCCACTGGGAGTGGTCGTCACATACTTTTTGGGTTCATCAAAGCGAAATGTTTGTACATCACGATACATGCGGTCAAAGGGTGCGTGTAAGAGGGCTTGACGCAGTTTGCCGTCCACAAGCATCCCATAGGTTACAAGGCGACAATCTGTAAATTGTGGCACTGTAGAAGATGCGACGACTGTTTGTGAGCCAGCGATACTACCATTCGCATTAATTTTATTAAATACAAAGGATTTACCAAGAGGTGTTTCATTACATGTATCACGAATGCCGCTGGCTATACGCACGCATTCGGAGAAGGGCCTCAGAGTAATTGCCACACGCACGGTGCCCTCTTTTACAGATGTCAATGGGAAGCCGTTGCGCAAGCGAATGCGCTGAAAACTAAAGGGGAGAATACAGGAAATGATGCCGTTTGAAGTTGGAAAGATGCGTTCTTGGGACCAGTTAAGAAGCGTGGGGATAGCGACGCGCCCATTGCCATCCACGCCGACGCCAAATTGTGTATTAATGTCAGAATACAAGAGAGCAAACATATTGGAAAAATCGCCATCCACTGTTTCCAGCACTTGGTCTTCAAGTATAAACTCTGCTTTGGCTATTATGGCTGATCCAAGACTGTTGGCATAATACCACGCCTTTGTAGCGTCGGCATATTGGTATTCACCACACGCAATTTTTTCCAGGACGCTCGGAGGAAACCAATGGCCGAGCCGAATCTGGAGCGCCACTGTAAATAGTAAGTCGCACGCTTTTACAGATCCTAATTCAAAAACAAGTTTACCACCAAATTCAGCAGAACCCTTGGGGACAAATTCTTGAATACACGGGGTGAAATTCAAATAGCGGCGATTGGCGTCGCGGGTAAACCATGATTTATCTGTGTCTAGAGGAAATAGGTCGTCGTCCATTTCATCACGGTCGGCGAGGTCCAGCACCGTCGTGGAATCGCCGAGCGGCCGTGAACTATTTAGATTCATAGTCTCTCTTATTCTGTTAGGAGAGACTAGAATCTATTAGGTGGTTTAATTGGCGTATTTAATTAGCATACTCCAGACCCCCACGCCCATTGCGAATTCTGTACAAGGCCCACGACTCGCAGCAAGACACCATCTGCGCTTGCTTGTAGCCCAGTGTAGGGTCACTGACAATATCATTGAGCCCCACTGTGAGCATGGGTCTATCGGCTGTCGTAAAATTAATGCCGCCACTGGGCTCGCGCGCGGCGGGGGGCTCGTCATCAATGCGCCAACCGCGCGCCCAGTTCATCTCGCAGATGTTTCTTGAAAGACTGCGCTCTTCTTTCGCATCTGTCATCACCTGTTGCCACACATCAGAATCCCACGGACCCTCGCGGAGTTGCCCCGCAATTGTCAATTGAATACTATTGTAAAACTGGCCCTTATTTAATGCGCCGCCTTCAGGGTCTGTAACGGGCGTCGTAGGCGCAGAGTTTTCAAAATCCCAGAGGCGGTTGCGGAAGATGCTTGTCGTATTGCGAAAATAGGTCAAAATACGTTCTACCGTGTAATTGGCGTCTAAGAATTTTACAATGTTCGCCGCGCCGCCGCGGTCAATGGGCGTGTAATCCAGTTGATTGATGCTGAACAAATTATCAAAATACCGGATGTAGGGAATTTCAATTGTCTCTTTCGCCAACTGGTCCCGCGCTTCGTTGAGCAAATACAGTTGCTTTGTTTTCAGTATTATATTCGGCTGCTTCATTACGCTGCGTGGCGGGGCGACTCCAGTAATTTCCCCCCCGCCGTCAATATCTTGTGTAAAGGTCTGCTCCCAGGGACTAATTCTGTATTCGGAAGGCTGCGTAGGTGTTATAATATCCTCTCCATCCATAGTTACACTTTCCACAAGTTGTTCCAAGGGGCGCAGCCAGAGACGGAGACGGAATGTCTGATTGCGCAGACCGCAGAGCGGAAGGCCCCTGTCACCAGGCCATCCACATCCAATCATAGGCAGAGTTAACTTTAAAGAACCAGGTGTCGCATTGTATTGAATACTCCTATAAGAGCCATCGTGAACGCCCGCGAGTTTCTGAGTTAAAAAGGCTTGGTTCCACGAGCCCTTATTTAAATTGGCCACGTATAAGGAATCGCCGCTGACTTCTTGAAGTAAAATCTTGTCTTGAAAGATCTGGATTTTATCAAATAAGAAATAGGCAATTCCATTGACGTAGCCGTAATAGGTTTTATTTCCAGATGCGTCTTCAACATACGTGGGCCGTGAAGTATTGTAAGGCGTCATTTCGGGCGGGAGCCAAGAGGGCAGTGTAATTTCAAGGCTCGCTTCGGTCAAGACGTCACCAGGAAGATTGAATTCAAACTCGCATCGCTGCCCCCAGCGCGCGTCATTGATGGGAACGTCCCAACGATCTTCGGGCAGAGATGCTGGCCAACGGTCATAGGTCCATTGAAACGGGTGAATGGATTCTTTATCATCTTTTGTAAAATAACCATCAAATACCCCACGGGCAGATAATTCATATAACGCGCCATCAATCTGTGTTTGATTGCGCGTTGCCGCCATCCTATTCTGTTGAATAAAGAAGGTTTAGATGCGGAAGCACTAAAAAATTGACAGAGCGCTCTAGAATAGTAAAGGTACACCAACCAACATGGCCGCAAATCTTGTGATTGTAGAGTCTCCAGCCAAGTGCGCCAAAATCCAGGGCTTTCTCGGATTTGGCTGGAAAGTCATCGCGTCCATGGGTCATATTCGGCATCTCAAAGAGGATCTCTCGTCGGTGGGCATTGACAAGGAATTTGAGCCGACATGGGAGTGGATGAAGGAAAAGGCGCAGACCATCCAACGACTCCGTGACGATGCCAAAGGAGCGCAGACGGTTTATCTCGCATCAGATGATGATAGGGAGGGGGAACTTATCGCATACAGCGTCTGCCTTCTTCTGAAACTGAATCCTAAGACCGCAAAGCGCGCTGTGTTTCACGAAATTACAGAGACCGCCATCAAGGCTGCTGTGGCTAAACCGCGCACTCTGGATATGAATCGCGTAAACGCCGCGCAGTCTCGCGCGATGCTGGATATGATGATTGGATTTACGATGAGCCCTCTTCTCTGGAAGTCTATCGGCCCCGCGCTCTCTGCGGGCAGGTGTCAGACTCCCGCTCTGCGCCTTGTGGTGGAACGCGAGCAGCAAATCAAGGGATTCAAGTCTACGAGTGGCTGGAAACTCGGCGGCCAGTGGGCCGCAGAAGGCAGCAAAATGGTCTGGGATGCGCATCTGCTGGATGAACTTGAGGACCGCGACTCTGCTGAAACGCTACTGGAAATGTGTCATGACAAACCTGGCGGCGCCGTCACGGAGGCTGCTACGAAGCCTTGGACGCAGCAGCCCCCGCAGCCTCTGATTACGAGCACGCTTCAGCAGCAGGCCTCCAGCCTCTTTCGGATTTCTCCAAAGGAAACTATGCGTGCGGCACAGAAACTGTATGAGGCAGGTCATATCACATATATGCGCACGGACAAGGCGACGCTGTCTGAGGAGGCCACGCAGCAGGCTCAGGAGTTTGTCAAGGCAACGTATGGCGAGGCATACGTCAATGCCAGCGTAGCGGCAGTGATACCAGCAAAGAAATCAAAAAAGACCCCCACCACCGATGTAAAGACGCAGGATGCGCACGAAGCGGTAAGACCCACGCACATGGAGGCACGCTCTCTGCCGCCCACGGAGGACTGGTCGGCTCGTGAGCGCAAACTGTATGAACTCGTCTGGCTGCGCACGATTCAGAGCGTGATGGCTCCCGCAAAAGGCGACCAGCGCAGCATCACGTTTCTTGCGGATGGTGAGGACTCGGGCGACTTTCCTTGGCGCGCCTCCTGGCGCAAGACGACCTTTGATGGATGGCGCAAGGCCGCCACACAGGAGACGACCGATGCCGAGGACCAACCGCAAGAGCAGGAGGCGACAAATCTCCAGTGGGCTCTCGCAGAATCGCTCAAACCGGGCTCGCGGCTGACCTGGCAGACTCTCACAGCAGAGCCTCATAATACAAAGGCCCCGCCCCGTTACGGTGAGGCCGCGCTCATCAAGGAACTTGAACAGCGCGGCATTGGACGCCCTTCAACATTTGCGAGCCTCATTTCAACGATTCTGGATAAGGACTATGTCAAGTGTCAGAACTTTGAAGGCAAAGAGATTACAGTGGAGAAACTCACGCTTCCTAAGCCGAATGTGTGGCCTCCGCAGGTCACGCCAATCAAACAGAAACTCGGCGCAGAAAAGGATCGCCTCGCGCCGACGCCGCTTGGTCTCAGCGTTCTTGAATATCTCCTGCGTCACTTTGATGATCTCTTTGAATACGGCTTCACGGCGGCGATGGAGGCGCGGCTGGACCATATTGCGGACGGCACGGAGCCGTGGAAGAAGGTGCTAGAAGACACGTGGGAAACCTATAAGGAACGGTATACGACTCTATCATCAGCCTCGTCCGCATCTACACGAAAAGAAGGAGACCGCCGTCGTGTATTTGAGGATGGTCTTATCGCGATTCTGGGCAAGAAGGGACCTCTGCTGCTGCGCGAGTCCCCTGATGGAGATGAAAAGAAGACGGTCTTTTATGGGTGGCCAGAAGACGCTTCATTCCCGCAACTGACGCAGGAAGAAGCGGCGACCTTTGTCGCATCGCAGAGCAAGGATAAAGAGGGCGAGACTCTGGGAGAACACAATGGGTCGCCTATTGTTCGTAAACGAGGCAAGTTTGGCACATATGTGGAGTGGAATGGGAAGCGCGTGAGTTGCCAAGAGACAGACGCTCTTTCAGCGATTATTGAGAAACTAGAAGCGTCTGCGGCAACGTCAAATAAGGTCGGCGCATACGAGATTCGTCAAGGGCCATATGGTCTGTACATGTTCAAGACGGCACTGACTGGACCTGCGAGAAAGTTTGTGAGCGTCCCTGCGTCAATTGACATTTCTACAGTGTCCGAGTCGGACCTTAATGGAATTTACCAAGCGGGTCTGGAGCAGAAAAAGGCTAGCAGCAGCGGCAGAGGGCGCGGTGGCTGGCGTGGCCGCGGCCGCGGAAGACGCGGGTCGTAAAAAACCAAAAAGGCGGATAGAAGATGGCCGAGGTATCCTCTGCTGCGCTACAGCAGCAAATTACACGGCTTGAGCAACTTGTTCAAAGCCAGCAGACAATTATAGAATCCTTACAACAGGGTCGCTCTTTTTTACATCAAGGCCTATCAACGCAAATTGATGAACAAATTGACGCAGCGGCAAAAATGCGAGGCACGATTGGTTCTGAATATATGAATATTACTAAGTTTATTTCAAAGCAAATTACGCAAGGTATGTTACGAATTCAAGAAGAAACGACACGACTTATAACGGAAGCGACCCCTGTAAAAACGATTCAGGATCTTGAAAAAAAATATCTGTTAAAACCGACCACAACGCTTGATTTAGAGGTGCTTTCAAATCGTCTAACACTTCTGGAAACCGGTGCTCTCAACAAACCAACACCAGCGCCTACACCGGTCTCAACATCACAGGAAGAGTTGGACCGTTTGAAGGAGCATATACATCATCTAGAAACCGTATTGCTACAAGAGGTTCAAAAAGCCTACAAGACAGTTTATAAGCCAGGAGATTATGGTGCTCCTCTGGCTAAAGTACAGGCTCAGATGGATTTATTGAGGCAGGAAATATCTACTATGAAAGCGGTGGATGGTCAGAGTCTCGCAGAGTCCCTTTTGGCAAATACAGTTTCCAGTTTGCGCGGCGAATTCAGACAGCAAATGGCAACCAAGGCTGCGCACGTAGATCTCCGCAAATTCCAGACGGATATTTCCAGAATTGAACAATTCAGTCGCGAGGTCCAAACTGGATTCTATGATATGAAGTCAAAACAAGAACGGGCTCTGGAGGAAATGACGAGCAGATTTTCAGCAGAATCGTTGGATGCCATGGAGGCAAAACTGAAAAGGAATACTGAAATTCTTCTTGCGGGGATAGCGAGAGAGCAGCAGCGTGCTTTTAGCGCGCAGCAGAGCAAACTTGAGGAGACTGTAAAAACTGTACTGGAAACTGGAAATCGTCTGGAAACGGAAGTGAAGAGCAAGTATGGTCCAGAAGTTTTAGCGCAACATATTCGGCAAGTCCAAGCAGCAATTACAGCAAAGAATACTGAATTCCAGGAGACTCTTAATACAGAAACAAAGAAATCACTGAGTATTATGTCTCAAGAGATAGATGCCTTGAGGAGACAGCAGAAGGAATTTACAGCCAGAATTTCAGCGGAACTGGATTCCAGCGCCTTGAAGCAAAAATACAGCGAGTTTTCAGCCGAACTGGAAAAACAGACTGAATATTTCGGTAGCTGGAAAACCAATCTGGAAACTGTAAAACGGGAGCAACTTGCTGCTCTTGCTGGGTTAGAGGGGCAGTTTTCAGAGTACAAGCGGCAAGTCAAGGATACAGATCTAGAAATTGCTGGAATTCGCAAGTCTATTGGAGACGCAAAGCAAGTTCTGAAGGCAGAGTTGGCAACATGGATGCAGGAGCGCGAGGTTATGCTTCAAAAGAAGTTTACAGATACGGCATCTGAAATTCAGCAAGTGCGCGATAATTATCTTCTGCTTCAGAGCGATATGTTTGCGCAATTACAGGAGCATCGGCAAAAGGAGAAGGAAAAATATGCGGAATTTCAAAAGACCTTGTGGGGCAAGTTTGAGGGCTGGCTCACAGACCGCAATGAATATTTGGCGCAACGAACACTAGATATGAATAAACAAATTCAAGCCACTGTGGCACAAGCAAATAAGCGTGAAGAGGATTTGTCTGTGTTATATAGTGAAAAGACACTGCGCGAATTTGTATTAGAATGTGAGCGCCGTTTGCGTTTGGCACAGGATAGTTGGATGACACGTCGTACAGAGGAGTTACAGTTGAAATATTCAGAAATAGACAGAAATTCAGCCTTCTTTAAACGCCTCGCTACTGAAGCAGAGGCGCGCGAGGCCCGCTTGGCGGAGCAATATGGTGAGAAGGTCATGAAGCGTTATGTGTCACAAATTAGTATGAAGTTGGTGGCATTCCAAGCGCTGTTACGCGACAGGGAAACGGGTGTCAATACAAAGGAGAAACAATATGCTGGTCTCACAAAATGTTTCTATACGGCAATTTTTGCGAAACAAGGGCTGCCACATGATAGATTGGCACCAGTAGAAAATAAGATTCCAGGATGGCGCTATATTTGTTTTACGAATGTGTCTATGGAGCCAGTGGAGGGTTGGCAGATTGTGCGTGTATGGGCATCTTCCGCAGCTCTGGAGCCGCGCCTAGAAGCGAAGAAATACAAGTGGTTGAGTCACGAGATTTTGGCAGATTTTGATATTGCCATATGGGTTGATGCGTATATGGCGCCAAATCCAATGTATAGTGAACTCTTGAAACAATGGATTATGGAAATGGTAGAACAAAACAAATACATCGCACATAGGCCCCATGATGATCGTGACTGTGTATATCAGGAATGTGATGCGGTGGTAGAGTATAAGCGCGAAACCCCTCTAAAGGCCGCAAAGGCACGAGCCCTCTTAGAAGAAGCTCAGGTACCAGAACATGGCGGCCTATTTGATACAAATATTGTAGTGCGTTTCCATAAGCAATCTACCGTACAAGATGTATCTGAAAAGATATTTGAACACTTGAAGACTGTAACCTATCGCGATCAATTGGTTGTACCACTTGTATATCACAAGGAGCAATTTCAAGAAATTCAAAAATATCAATTATTACGCGCATTTAGTAAAACAGGTGAGCATGTACGCATGGCGGCGCAGTAAGGTTTGAAACCTTAAAAAGAACGATTTTAGAATATATATATCCTAAAATCCGTCTTGCGGATGTTTTCTTTTTTTCTTTTAGTCATTAGTAATTTTGTTTTTCTTTACTGCGCACGTATATTTACGCGGTAGCCTCCTTAGGCGGTAGCCTCCTTAGGCGGTAGCCTCCTTAGGCGGTAGCCTCCTTAGGCGGTAGCCTTCTTGGCGGCGCGCTTCTTGGGGGCCTCGGCCTCCACCACGGGCGCGGGGGCGGCTACGGGGGCCTCGGCCTTCGCGGCCTTCTTGGCGGTCTTCTTCTCGGCCACAGCGGCTACCACAGGGGCGGCGGCAGGGGCACCACCCTTGCGGCGAGCAGAGGCCTCAGCCACGGCGCGCTTGTAGGGGGTCTTGGCGTCGGCCTTGCGCATCTCCTCCCACACCTTGCGCACCTCCTCGTGCCAGGCCTTCAGCTGGACGGGGGTCTCGCCCTTGGCGGCCTTCTCACCGGTGGCGGTCACGCGGGGACCACGGCGGCGGCGGCGCGCCTTCAGCTCCTGGCGAGCAGCGCGCTTCAGGTCCTTCAGACCCTCCTCCAGTTTAGTGATGCGTTCAACGAGGCTCAGTTCAGCGGATTCAGTGGCCATTTTCTATACTCCTATACTTCTTATTGTTCGGAGGTCTTTAAACGCACTCCAACCGCGTCCAACTGGCTCCCACTCTTGCGGCCCAACCGGGGTTTAGAAGGGTGCGCCACCAACCGCGTCTGCGTCAAGAGGAACCGGGTCGTCAAAGCGCAAGAGGGAATACAGTGCGTCCGCGTGCGTTTGATTATACTCCTCGCCCATGTCAACCTTGCGAAGTGCCGTCTTATTTTCTGAAGTCGCCACCTTAGTATTGAATTGAATACATAAGAGATTTTCAGAATTCGGGCCTAACCATGTGATTTTGCTCGTAACGGCGCCGCTCACCGTGTCGGGCCAAACGCTGCTTGTGCTGCGATCATTGAGGCCTTCAACGATCGGGCAAATAGTATTTTTACAGAGAGGTTCGGTGGAAGGTTGGAAGGGTATGAAATTCAGGGAAAGCGTCGTGGTGACGGTCCCATCGGTGACTTCCGCACCAGGATTATTAAATACCACTTTCATATCAACTGGTTTTCCTCTTACGGGCGGGTCGGGTGTCATGGCCAATTCGGTCAATTGAAATACAGTTTGCCCGGCCCCACAGTCTTTTATGGCTGCGTGTGTGCCATGTAGTGTTCCGAGCGCGGCAAGAAAGAGATTTACAAGTCTTGTAAACATTCTTCTAGTAGTCTGTGAGTAATTTTCTTTAGGATATTTAGAAATGAACAACAATTCCAATTCCAACACAAACTCCAATGCGAGTTCTGTAAATACGGCTACACGTGAGCGTATTAATGCCGCTATTGCGGCGTATATAGCGGGTGTTGGTTCAAGGGGGGTTTTTAATAGACGCAGAAATAACAATCACAAGAGCGCAAATGGAAATAATAACAATGGCAACAATGGCAACAATGGCAACAATGGGAATGGAGGTAATAATGGCTATAACTCGAATACAAATAGTAATAATTCAACTGTATATACTAATAATGGTAATGTCAATAATAATAATCTTGCTGCCGCTCAACAAGAAAGAGAAGCTTTTATGCTACAGGGTTTAGAGGGTAATGAAAATAATAATGGCAACGGATTTCAGAATAACAATGGCACTGTGTATAGTGAAGCAAACGAATTAAATGGAAATGGTAATAACAACTCAATGCTATCTGTATTAAATAACAATAATAGAACATTGTATAATGGAAATAACGGAACCAACCAAAATAACAATAATCGCAGAAGTATTCTGACTGCCCGCAGTGGCGGTGATAGAAGACGCAAACGTCGTCACACGAAGAAGCGTAAAGTTCACAGTCGCAAGGTTCATCGCAAGCGTCACACGCGCAAATAGGCGTCGCAAACTTTAATACATAATACAAATATCCGCATATTCGTATTATTTACTGTAGAGTGCTTAATAGCAGTTCTTCTCGCCCTTATTGTATTTGCCAAGCAAGCATGTGGAGCGGCACGCACCAGCCACGCGCACCTGGCCCGCAGGGCAGTCGCGAGTTCCTTCAGCGGGGCCCGCTTCAAATCCTTCTAGGATGCCATAACTCTTCAAGCAAGACAGTACGAGCACAAACACCAGGGCGTGGATGATTGCCGCCGCGATGCTGGTCTGGCATGAGAAAAACAGACCCTTTGTGCCAGCGGGGATGGTCAGGATTACACCGGGGGAAAGCAGGAAAAATAACGCAGCAAGTCCAAACCAGTTCATTCTGTTATACAATAGTCATTTCTTGCCGTATTCCAGAATATCTATCCCCATAGACAAAATCCTCCACAATATCATTTGTAGAGTCATTTGTTTCAAAGCGGTCCCATAATTCAGTGGCCTCTTTTTTAGCCGTATCCGTTTTCAGTTTATCCTTATAATCCTCAACCCAGTCCACCATCATATGATAAATGTCGCTGGAACTCGCACCATCATTCCAAGCCCTCAGTATAAATTGATAGGACTCGTAAATATTCATTCTATTTGTCTATATGCTCATATATTTTAGATAGGGTTCAGTGGGGTTTCCAATACTTGGCGGCTATACTATGACAAGACCCTATTTCTTTTGGATATGGTTTGAAATCTGTATTTTCATTGTCCATCCAGCCCCAAAGCACAAGTTCAAATCGTGTATTGTCTTCATTTCCATCGCAGTACTTACAATAGTCTTTATCGCAGCATTCATCAATAGAGAGCTGGAAATAATAGGTTCTAGTTCCACAAAAATTCAAAGAATCCTTTAAGATAGTTTGGTCTTGATTTTCATTATTTTGTGCTATAAATTTAAAGAAAAACTTGTATCCTAAATACATATCTGTAATTGTATAGGAATCACGAAATGGCATCCAGTTATCTTTTTCAAGAAGATCTCCATTTTCATATTCGCTCTTAATCCATGGCACGAGCTGTTTTTGAATCTCATCTCTGTATTTTTCTTCAATCTCTTTACCACCTATATCGTAGCATCCTGCCTCGCGCACTTCTAAATGTTTTACAAGAGTATTATTAAGAAACATAGATTCAAAATTGTGTATCATGTAATCAAATAATTCGTCGCCGCGTTTTAGAAATTTTGGCCAATACCAATCTTGACTCCAATCTTTTTCCTTTGGGCGCTCAAAGGGATATGGTTTGCGCGGCCGTCTACGTGTTTGTGACCGTTGCGGGGGGTCTTCCATCTCAAGTCCTATTTAAATTTTTCAGTGAAAAGTTTAAATAGGCGGGCGGAATTTAAGAATCCAATTTGTTAATATTATTTGGAGATAAATTATAGGTATTTGTATACGGATTTTTATTTGGTTGGGCCCTGTTTGATTTTCTAGTCAATTTTGAACTCTTTTTGAATCTTTCTTCGCGTATTGCTCTAAATGACTTTTTCCTATTACGCTTATGATTTAGCGCTTGCTCTGTACTCTCTACAGGACCCATGCGACTACCCTTATTTTTTCTTGTAAAATATATGTTACGTTTATTCATATTATTTAAAATCATATTAGTTTTATTATGAATGGGAACCATTCTACCATTACCAATATAATAATCTGGGTCATTTTCATCAAAAAGACGATTTAATACAGTAATAATTACATCCATCTCTTTTTTAATTTCATCATCGCATATAAATTCAGATTTAACTCCTGGAGTTATTATACCATCTGCTATAGAAAACACGAGCGAGTTAGGTTTATTTTCAGAAAGTTCAACTAAAATAAGTGCGTAACCAAATTTTTTAAACTTTGTTTTTGATATAAGTAGGTGAG
>Ga0209107_10000464_pt1 | contig 23618 bp, 26 predicted proteins | sample LakErihyJuly2011_2_FD_187460 | JGI IMG/M metagenome (GOLD analysis project Ga0209107, IMG submission 187460) | Freshwater microbial communities from dead zone in Lake Erie, Canada - CCB hypolimnion July 2011 (SPAdes) (version 2) | ecosystem: Environmental > Aquatic > Freshwater > Lentic >...
CCGCGTCGAAGCCGCCACGTCCTCGCTCGAACTCCAGCGCAAGGCCTACGAAGGCGAACGCGCCCGTTATGACGCCGGCCAGTCCGACGTCCTTCGGGTCCTGCAGGCTCAGGCCGCGCTGGATTCCGCCCAGCTCAACTGGGTGCAGGCGCTGCTCGACGCGCGCGGAGCCTCCGCCAAAGTCGCCCGCCTCGACGGCTCTCTCCTCGGACGCCACGGGTTCACGATGGACGCCATCGAACAGAAGATAGGCGCCGGCCTCGGCGCCGAGGACCCACTCCCCCCGCCTCTTGTCCCATGAAATTCCTTAAGCCCCTCGTCCTTCTCGCCGCTATCGGCGGACTCGCTTTCGCCTTTTGGCCCGTTCCGAAGGATAAGGGCCGCATGACCGGCAAATTAAATTTCGAGGCCAAGGCCGAGAAGCGTGATATCCGCGAGACGGTCGAGGCCGCCGGTTTCGTGCGCGCGGTCATCTACAGTAACGTCCGCGCCGAGGTCAGTGGCAAACTCCAGAAGCTCTACGTCGCCACTGGCGACATGGTGAAGCGGGACCAGATCCTCGCCGAACTTGATCCAGTCTTGGCCAAGGCGGATGAAGACGAGGCCCGCCGTAACGTGCAGCTTCAGCGGTTCACCCTCGAGCGGATCACCCGCGACCTGCGTCGTTCCGAAACCTTGCGCGAGAAGGGTTTCGTCTCGGAACGTGAAATGCTCGATGCGCGTACCGCCTATGAAGTCGCCAAGCTGCAGGGCGAGATCGCCCAGTCGCGCCTCGACAAGGCCACAGAGAATGTCAGCCGGACGGTCATCCGCGCCCCGCACGACGGCCAGGTCTCCGACTGCGTGATCGTCGAAGGCCAGATCGTCATCGGCGCCCAATCCATCAACAGCGGTACGCTCATCATGACGGTCTCGGACACTTCTGTCCTGCGCGTCGATGTCAGCCTCAACGAGTTCGCCGCCACGCGTGTCGAGGTCGGCAAGGACGCGCTCGTCACCTTCGACTCGATCCCCAGCCTCCGTAAGTCTGGCAAGATCACCTTCATGACCCCGTTTGGCACTCCCGACGCGAAGGTGCCCGACCTCCGCATCTTCCCAACGCAGGTCTCTTTTGCGGCCGGCGACGGCGTCCGTCCCGGCATCAGCGCCAACGTCACCGTCACCGTCGACAGCGTCAAGGACTGCGTCGCTGTGCCGCTGTCCGCGGTCTTCGTCGACGGCGCCGACCGCGTCATCTATGTGCGCGACGGTGGCGGCGAGTGGGCGGCCCGCAAGGTGAGGCTCGGCCTCAGCGACGCTGGCTGGACGCAGGTCAGGGAAGGGGTCACGCCCGGCGATGTGGTCAGCCTGATCCGGCCCGCCGTGAACCGCTGAGATGACCCCGCTCATCGCCATCCGCGGCCTCCGCAAGACCTACCTAATGGGGGACGAGAACATCCACGCGCTCGCGGGTGTCGACCTCGACTTCCAGGCTGGTGAATTCGTGGCCATCCTCGGGCCGTCGGGTTCCGGCAAGTCCACGTTGATGCACATCCTCGGCTTCATGGACACCCCCTCCGAGGGCAGCATCGTGTTCGACGGCCGGGAGGTCGCCGTGCTCGCGCCGGACCTGCGGGCCTGGTATCGTTCCAACCGGGTGGGCTTTGTCTTTCAGTCCTTCAATCTCCTCCCTCGCCTGACGGTTGAGGAGAACGTGGCGCTCCCGCTCCTCTATCGCGAGGGCTCCGTCCCGGCGGCCAATCTGATCGCTGCCCGGGCGGCGCTCGAGCGCGTCGGGATGTCGCACCGGCTCGACCATCTCCCCAGCCAGCTTTCCGGCGGCGAACGCCAGCGCGTCGCCATCGCCCGCGCCATCGTGGGGTCGCCTTCGATCATCTTCGCCGACGAGCCGACGGGTAACCTCGACGTGAAGAACATCGACCGCATCCTCGATCTGCTGGGGTCGCTAATCAAGGAGGGCATCACGGTGGTGCTCGTCACGCACGACCTTTCCGTCGCCGAGAAGGCCCACCGCGTCATCTCGATGCGTGCCGGCCTCGTCCACGAGGACCGCTCCCGATGAAGCTCTATACCCGGCTTCGTCCCGCGGTCGTCAACGGCCTGCGCGAGCTCCAGGCCAACAAGGTCCGGTCTCTGTTGTCGATGTCGGGTATCATCCTCGGCGTCGCCTCGCTGGTGGCGATGGTCACTGTCGTCCAGGGGATGGTCGGTAATTTTCGGCAGTTCGTCGACGCCTTGGGCGGCATCGAGAAGATCACCGTCACGCGCGAACAGCTTCCCAAGGAGCAGGAGCACCTAGCCGAACTTTCTGAGGGCATCACCCTGCGGGATGTCGAGCGTCTCCGTCGGACGGTGCCGCTGGTCGAGAATATTTCTCCCGAAGCCCGTGTCGGCTACGAGCGTCTGGTCGTCGAGGGACGGGAGACGAGCACTTATGTCACCGGTGTCTCGGCCGATTACCTGCCGGTCGCCAAGCGCTGGGTGGACCCCGGCTTTGGCCGCTTCATCAGCGACCTCGACGGGCTGAACATGAACGACGTCATCGTACTCGGCTCCGCCGTCGTGCCCGAACTTTTCAGCCCCAACCAGGACCCGATCGGCCAGGTGGTGAAGCTGCGCGGCCGCCGATTCACGGTCATCGGCGTACTCAATAACATCGAGGGGACAGGCATGCAGATTCGTTCGGCCAACTCGCGCAGCTCCGGCAACTCTTGGCGCTGGCGCAATAGCGGGGCCTTCATCCCTGTCCTGACCGCGCAGGTGAAATTCCTTGGCAATGACCGTCTCAGCGGCCTCGGCCTGCGTATCCGCAACCCCTTGCAGCTGCAGGACGCCGTCGAGCAGACCGAGCGCACGCTCCTCACGGCCCACAAGGGCCTCCGCGATTTCGCGATCTCGACCAACGAGCAGGTCCTCGAGGATTTCCGTAAGACGGAGGTAGCGTTCAAGCTTTCGTTGGGCGGCGTCGCCGGCATCTCCTTGTTCGTGGGCGGCATCGGCATCATGAACGTCATGCTGGCCTCCATCAACGAGCGCATCCGCGAGATCGGCGTGCGCAAGGCCGTCGGCGCCCGCGGTTCCGACCTCTTCCTGCAGTTCCTGGCCGAAGCCGCGGTGATCTCCGTCGTCGGGGGCATCATCGGCCTGGTGGTCTCGATGGGGATTGTCGCCTTGATGAACTATATCCTCATGCAGGCGCTTCCGACCGGCGCCGTCGCCACCTTGGATTGGGCAATCATGGCCCAGGGTCTCGGTTTCTCCGTCGTCGTGGGGCTCGTCGCCGGCGTCTATCCCGCCCTCCGCGCCGCTTCGCTCGACCCGATCGAGGCTCTACGTCACGAATAATTTTCCCCCGATGAAACCAACGCTCCTCGCCAGTCTCTTGTTTGTCGCGCTCGCCGCCGAACCGCTTGCCCCGGTGGCAGTCTGGCATGGCACTCCGCCGGCCGAAACCTTGAAGCTCAAGCCTGGCTCCGACCCTAAGGGTACGATCAATCCTAAGACTTTGGGACGCACCGATGTCTTTACGCCGGAGTTTGTGCCCTGGCCGGCCGCGAAGCCGAATTCCCCGATTGTCATTATTTGTCCGGGTGGCGGTTATGGCGGACTCGCTGAACAGCACGAGGGCGTCACGGTCGCCGAAAGGCTCAATGCCCTCGGTTGCGCCGCTGTGGTGCTCAAATACCGCGTGCCGCGTCGCGACCCAGAGAAACCTTGGATCGTGCCCGTGATGGATGCGCGCCAGACGGTCGAGATTGTCCGCGCTCGCGCCGCCGAGTGGAACGGTAACCCGGTTAAGGTCGGCATTCTCGGGTTTTCAGCGGGTGGCAACTTGGCCGCCCGCGTCGCCTACTCGCCCGCCGAAGAGGGTGCGGCTCGGCCTAATTTCGCTGTCTTGGTTTACCCGGCCTATCTCTTCGTGAAGGATGAGCCTGCGAGCACCCTGCGCGATGGATTGGATGGCGTGATTCCGCCGCCAGGCTCCGGCAAGCCCGTGCCGGCGTTCTTCGCCCATAGCGCGGATGATAAATACCCCGCCGAAGGCTCGATGGCGCTAGCCAAGACGCTCAAGTCGATGGGGGGCTCCGCCGAAGTCCACGTCTGGGCCAAGGGCGGTCACGGCTGGGGCGCTTCGGATCGCTGCCTCGCCGCGCTTCGCTGGACCGACCTTCTCGGCGAGTGGCTGAAGGACCAAGGGTTGTTGGTGCCCTGAGCTGCAGCTTAGGTAGGCACAAAAAAGCCGCCCGGGTGGGCGGCTTACTTTTTGCTCGGCTGACGCTTAGAAGTTGAAGCGAAGTCCGGCGACCGCGTCCCAGCTGGTGATCGTCGCCTTGGGGCCGCCGGCGAGTTCCTGGACGTCATGGAGCCGGGAGTTCTGGGCGGTCAGCGTGAACTCGATATCCGGGGAGACCGGGATGGCGATACCGGCGAAGAGTTTCGTGGCGAGGGCGTCTTTGGTGTGGATGCTGGCGCCTTCGAAGCGAGCGGCACCGATACCGGCCCCGATGAACGGGCGGATACCGCCTTGGGGGGAGAGGTTGTAGGTCAGGTCCAGGGTGGCGCTGAGGGCCCGGGCATCGACGTTCGTCGCCTCGAACAGGTTCTTGCGCGCGATGTTGAGGCCGAGGTGGTACTCGTTGTTGAGCTGGCCGCCGATACCGACCCCGACGATATTGGAGTCGTCGTAGGAATTCTGGAATCGGGAGGTGCCGACGTTGATGTCCAGGGTGTAAGCCTGGGCGGCGGTAGCCGCGGTGAGGAGGGCGAGGGTGCTGAGGGTTTTCATGGGGGGAGGGTTACTCTAGGCGGCGGGGGTGGGCTGTAAAGGGGTAATGCTTATTTGGCGGGAATCAGCTCGATGCTGGTGATTTCCACGCGTTCGGTGGGGGTGGAACGCTCTTGGCCGACGCAGGCGATGCCGGCGATTTTGTTCAGCGTCTCCTCGCCGGCGACGAGCTTGCCGAAGGCGGTGTATTTATTATTCAAGAAGTCGGCGTCGCCGTGGCAGACGAAGAACTGGCTGCCGGCACTATCCGGGTCGCTCGAGCGGGCCATCGACAGCACGCCTTTCTCGTGCTTTCGGTTATTGAACTCGGCCTTGACCTGGTAGCCCGGGCCGCCGGTACCAGGGGCACCGCGGGCGCCAATCTTGGAATTCGGGCAGCCGCCTTGGATCATGAAGCCCTTGATGATGCGGTGGAACGCCGTGCCGTTGTAGAAGTTCTCGCGGGAGAGCTTCAGGAAATTTTCCACGGTGCGCGGGGCGACGTCGGGCCAGAACTCGACGGTCATGTCTCCGTAATTGGTGTGGATGATAGCACGAGGGGTGCCGGCGACGGGGTCTTTCATTTGGACTTGGTTGTTGTTGGAGAAAAGGGGCAGGGCGACCATGACGGCCAGCAGGCAGAGGGAGAGGGTCTTCATGGCTTTATGCCAAAACACCCCGCCCGTCCCCGCAATCTCAAACCTCCGCTTGCCAGCCCCCCCGTCGCGGGACAGGTTCGCTCTCCACATGCACCTGACCGTCAACGATGAGCCTAAGGAGACCGCCGCCCGGACCCTAGCGGATCTGCTCGCCGAACTGGGCGTCGCCCAGGAGCCGGCCGTCGCCGCCGCGGTCGACGAACAGGTGGTGCCCCGTTCCCGGTGGTCCGCCCACCCCCTCGCCGAGGGTGCCCGCATCCTTGTCATCCGCGCCGCCCAAGGCGGCTGATCTCTCATGTTCAAATTCATCAAAGGACTCTTCGTCAGCGAGCCGGAAGCTCCGGCCCCGGCGAACCTCGTGCTCTTCACGCCCAACGATGGCAGCTGGGACCCCAAACAGGTCCGGCGGCTCTTTGACGCCGGCCTCGGCCGGCTCCATGTCCAAGTCCGCAAGGATTGGGAGCGGCGCCATTACGAGCAGTTCCTTCGCGCGATTCCCGAAGTATTCTGGCCGCGCATCGTCCTGGGCGAGGAACCGGAACTCGTCGAGGCTCATGGTCTCGGCGGCTTCCAGATGCACCCCGGCGAACGCATCCCGCGCCGCTGGCCCAAGCAAGCCGTCGTGAGCGCGAAGTGTCATGATTACGACGAACTCCGCTCGACCGACAAGGGCTGTGGATATGTCTTCCTGACGCCGATCTTTGAGTCGGTCTCCAAGAAGGACCATCGCCCCCGCCGCACGCTGCGCGAATACGAAGTCATCCTGCAGCGCTGGAAGTCCGAAGGCGGTGCCCCCGTGTACGCCCTCGGCGGCATCACGCCGAAGAACGCCGGGCAGGCCCGCGCGATGGGCTTCGACGGTATCGCCTTCATCGGGTCGGTCTGGAAGCAGCCTGACCCCGTCCGCGCGTTCCTCGACCTCGAGCGCGCCTGGTGCGGCAAGGATGCGCGCAAGCTGAAGCGCAAGTATTAGGCCGTGCTCCCTCGCCTGCAGTTCCTGACGCTCGATGCCTCGCCGCTCACGCACCGGGCACAGGCCCTCGCAGCCCTCGAAGGGGGTGTGCGTTGGATTCAACTCCGTACGAAGCATCTCCCCGAAGACGTTTGGATCGCCGAGGCCGTGGCCATCGCCGAACTCTGTCGCGACTTCGGGGCGCTCTTCGTCGTGAACGATTCGCCACAGGTGGCGCTCCGCGCTGAGGCCGACGGCGTCCACCTCGGCGGCGCCGACGCCTCACCGGCCGCCGCCCGCGCCCTGCTCGGCGAATCCGCGATTGTGGGCGTGACGCTCAACGAGCCGACCCACGTCGCCCGCTCCGCCGGCGTGCGGATCGATTACGCGGGCGTCGGCCCGGTCCGTCACACAGCGAGCAAGCAGAAGCTCGCGGCAATCCACACGCCCGAATCCCTCGCGGCCCTCATCGCGGCCGCCGCGCCGTCGCCGTGCTTCGCGATCGGCGGCGTCACCGCCGCCGATTGGCCAGAGCTCCGCGCCCTCGGCGCTCACGGGATCGCCGTCAGCGGCGCCATCGCCTTGGCCGCCGACCCGATTTCCGCCGCGAAAACGTTGGTCGAAGCGGTGTCTGCCTAGGTTTCGGATGCGAGGGCTGGACAAGCCCGCCTCGGTTCGGATTGTGCAAGTAACGATGTCCTCGCTCCGTATCGCCGACCGTACCTTCGCTTCGCGCCTCTTCACCGGCACGGGCAAGTACGCTTCCGCCGCGCAGCTCCGTGCGGTGCTCGACGCCTGTGGCGCCGAGGTCGTCACGATGGCCATCAAGCGCGTGCGCTTCGGCGCGGCGGATGATGGCATCCTGTCTGCGCTGGATCCGAAGAAGCACCTCATCCTGCCCAACACCTCCGGGGTGCGCACGGCCAAGGAGGCGATCTTCGCCGCTGAACTCGCCCGCGAAGCCCTCGGCACTTCCTGGCTGAAGCTCGAAATTCATCCGGATCCGAAGTATCTGATGCCCGATCCGATCGAGACCCTTGAGGCTTGTCGCGAACTGGTGAAGAAGGGTTTCACGGTCCTGCCCTATATTCACGCCGACCCGGTCCTGGCCAAGCGGCTCGAAGAAGTCGGCGCCGCCGCGGTCATGCCGCTGGGCGCGCCGATCGGCTCGAACCGCGGACTGCTGTCGCGTGATTTCCTCCGCATCATTATCGAACAGGCCCGCGTGCCAGTCATCGTCGACGCCGGCTTGGGCGCGCCTTCGCACGCCGCCGAAGCCCTCGAGATGGGCGCGGATGCCGTCTTGGTGAACACCGCGATCGCTTCCTCGGGCGATCCCATCGCGATGGCCCGCGCCTTCCGCCTGGCGGTCGAAGCTGGTCGCTCTGCTCGCGAGGCGGGCTTGGGTGTCGGTTCTGATAAGGCCGAACCGACCTCGCCCCTCACGGGTTTCCTCGACTGACCGATGGCCGCGAAGCCCGGCAGGATGCGTGCGGACGAATTGCTGCTGAAGCTTTCGCTCGCCCCGACCCGCACGGTCGCCCAAGCCCTCATCCTCGCCGGCAAGGTCCGCTCTGGCCCTGACGCGGTGGTCAACAAGCCCTCGCAGTCCTTTCCCGAAGATGCGGTGCTGATCGTCGACCAGCCCCCACGCTTCGTCTCGCGTGGCGGCGAAAAAATCGAAGGCGCGCTCGACCATTTCAAGATTCCCGTCGAAGGCTTGCACGGGCTCGACGTCGGCGCGTCGACCGGCGGCTTCACGGATTGTCTCTTGCAGCGCGGCGTCGTCAGCATGACGTGCGTCGACGTCGGTACGGCCCAGTTGCATTCCAAACTCCGCAATGACCCGCGCATCAAGAACCTCGAGAAGTTCAACGCGCGCGAGATCAACACCGTTGAGCTGCCGCACCAGACCTACGGTATCGTGGTCATGGATCTATCGTTCATCTCGCTGGGACTCATTCTCCCGATCGCCTGGCAAAGGGTAGGGAAGGGCGGTCATCTCGTCGCGCTCATCAAGCCGCAGTTCGAGGCGACGAAGGCCGAAGCCGATAAGGGACGGGGCATCATCAAGGATCCGGTCATCCACGCCCGCGTGGTCGATGGCCTGACCGCCGCCGCCCAGGGGCTTCCGGGCGCCCAGGTCCTCGGGGTTATCCTTTCGCCGATTGAAGGAGGGGACGGGAATAAGGAGTTTCTGATCGCCGTCAAAAGGGCCTGAAAAGGGCTAGTTCTGCCCAAAAGCCCGTTTTCCTTTATAATCGAGCTTTTCGCCCCCTCCCTCTGGCCCTGCACCATTGGCGCATCCCCCATTTCTCCTTGCCCTCGGCCCTCCTCCGCTTACTTCCAAACCTCCCATGACCACCGAAGGTAAGCTCAAGCGCTCCCGCAACCCCCTCGACTTCGATTTCACCGAACCCGAGGCCCTGTCGCGCTACGTCACCGAGACGGGCAAGATCCTGCCCCGCAAGCTGACCGGCCTCACCGCCCGCCAGCAGCGTCATATTGCCAAGGCCGTGAAGCGCGCCCGCAATATGATCACGATGAAGTAATCGTCCCCGCGACGACTCCCCTGGGCCGCCTTTTCAGGCGGCCTTTTTGTTGTCGGTCTGGGAGGTTGCCCCCGCCGCCGCCCCGAGGTAAAACGAACGGGACTCCCGCCACCTCGTCCCGTAAAGTCCCGTCTCCCTTGTCTCCGTCCGCCTCCAGCTTCCTGACCTCCGCTCCCGCCGACCTCGCTCGCGCGGCCGAGCTCCTGCGTCAGGGCGCCTGCGTGGCTCTGCCGACCGAGACGGTCTATGGTCTCGCGGCCGATGCGACGAATCTCGCGGCGCTCGCTCAGGTCTTCGCGATCAAGGGTCGCCCTCTCCTGGATCCGCTCATCGTCCACGTGCTTGATCAGGCCGCGTTGGCCGAAGTCGCCGAACCAGATCCACGTCTCGCGAAGCTCGCGCACCTTTGGCCGGGCCCACTGACGGTCGTGCTGTGTCGGAAGTCTGTCGTGCCGGATCTCGTTACCGCCGGTAAGGATACCGTGGCCGTCCGCATTCCCGCCCACCCGCTCTTTCGCGAGGTGCTCCGTCTCGCGGGTCGCCCGCTCGCCGCGCCGAGCGCCAATCCTTTCGGTTATGTCAGCCCGACCAAGGCCGCGCACGTGCGTGATTCCCTCGGTGAACGCTGCCCTTGGATTGTCGACGGCGGCGCCTGCGCCCATGGCGTCGAGTCCACCATCCTCGACCTTTCCGTCCCTGGTCGCGCCCGCCTACTCCGCCCCGGGCCGATCCCGCTTGAGACTCTGCGCGATTTACTCGGCGAAATCGAAGTGGTCACACGCGCCGTGAGCCTGCAGGCCGCGCAAGACGCCCCGGGCATGTTGGAGCGCCATTACAGCCCCGCCACCCGCGTCGCCCTCTTCCCGAACGGCACGCTGCCAGTCATCGCGAACCTGCGCTCGGCGGTGCTCTTCATCGGTCGCCGCGCCTCGCCGCCCGGCAGCGCCGACGTGTTCCTGCTTTCCGAAAGCGGATCGACCGAGGAAGCCGCCCGTAATCTCTTCGACCTACTCCGCCGGCTTGACGGGCGTGGCTATGAGACGATCCACGCTGAGCTCGCTCCGCCTGCCGGCATCGGTGCCGCCTATAATGATCGCCTGACCCGCGCCGCCGCCCGGTGATGCAGAACCTGCTCGATACGCTCAAGAAAGCCGCGGAATTCCTCGCCCGCAAAGGCTTGGAAAAACCTCGCATGGAAGCCGAGCACCTTTTCGCCGCCGGTCTGGGCCTGAAACGACTCGATCTCTATCTTCAGTTCGAACGTCTGCTCAATGACGAGGAAGTGGGGCGCTTGCGCGACCTCACTGTGCGCCGTGGTAATCGCGAGCCGCTCCAGCACATTGTCGGTAAGGTAGAGTTCCGCGACCTCATCCTGAAGTCCGATAAGCGCGCGCTGATCCCGCGTCCGGAGACTGAAGAACTCATCGACCTGGTGCTCGCTCTGTTCCCGGAAGACCAGGCCATCCGCGTGCTCGACCTCGGTACAGGCTCGGGCGCCATCGCGCTGGCCCTCGCTTCCGAACGTCCGCTGTGGAAGGTCGACGCGGTTGACCGTTCGACCGACGCCCTTGCGCTCGCCCGTGAGAACGCCGCGCAGTGCAACCTGACCGAACTCGTCAATTTCGCGGAGTCCGACTGGTTCGCGGCCGTCACCGACGCCTACGACCTGATCGTCTCGAACCCTCCCTATCTCACCGAAGCCGAAGTGGCCGAGGCCGATCCGGAAGTCCGCGAGTTCGATCCTAAGTCCGCGCTCATCGCTCCCGAAGAAGGCCTCGCGGACCTGCGCCGTATCCTGACCGACGCCCCCAAGTTCCTGTGCGCCGGCGGCTGGCTTTTTTGTGAGACGGGCATCGACCAGCATGCCGCGTTGGCGGAGCTATCCGCGAAGCTCGGTTACGCCGAGTCCGCTGGCCTGCCCGACATGAGCGGCCGCCCGCGTTTCTGGCAGGCGAAGAAGGCCTGACCCTCCATTCTTGCCCTTCAGCCTTCCTTTCCCCTTTACTACCTTATGTCCCAGCAGCCTGCCGCCAAACCGAAGACCGCCATCACCCCGACCCGTCAGGATGACTATCCGGAATGGTATCTTCAGGTGATCAAGCACGCCGACCTGGCCGAGAACAGCCCGGTTCGCGGTTGCATGGTGATCAAGCCTTGGGGCTACGCCCTCTGGGAAAACATCCATCGCGACCTCGACGAGAAGTTCAAGGAGACCGGCCACGTGAACGCTTACTTCCCGCTCTTCATCCCGGTCAGCTACATCCAGAAGGAAGCCGCGCACGTCGATGGCTTCGCCAAGGAATGCGCCGTGGTCACCCACTCGCGTCTCGAGATGGGCCCCGACGGTAAGCTCATCCCCGCCGGCGAGCTGGAAGAGCCGCTCATCGTCCGCCCGACTTCCGAGACTATCATCGGCGAAACCTACTCCAAGTGGGTCCAGTCCTATCGCGACCTCCCGATTCTCATCAACCAGTGGGCCAACGTCGTCCGCTGGGAGATGCGCACGCGCCTCTTCCTTCGCACCGCTGAGTTCCTCTGGCAGGAAGGCCACACGGTCCACGCGACCGAGGCCGAAGCTGTCGAAGAGACCAACAAGATGCTCGAGGTGTACGCCGACTTTGCCGAGAACCACATGGCGATGCCGGTCATCAAGGGCCGCAAGACCGAGGGCGAACGCTTCCCTGGTGCCGTCGACACGCTGTGCATCGAATCGATGATGCAGGACCGCAAGGCTCTCCAAGCCGGCACCTCGCACTACCTCGGCCAGAACTTCTCCAAGTCCTGCAATATCCAGTTCCAGGATGAGAAGGGCACCCAGCAGTTCGCGCACACGACCTCGTGGGGCGTGTCTACCCGGCTCATCGGCGGCATGATCATGACGCACTCCGACGACGACGGCTTCGTGGCGCCGCCCCGCCTCGCCCCGCAGCACGTGGTAATCTGCCCAATTTACAAGGACGACGCCACCAAGGCCGACATCCTCGCCTATTGCCAGTCTCTCCAGAAGGAACTCTCCACCCAGCGCTTCCACGACCGCAAGGTCGTCGTGACCGTCGATAACCGCGACATCCGCGGCGGCGACAAGGCCTGGGGTTGGATCAAGAAGGGCGTCCCCCTGCGCGTCGAAGTCGGCCCGCGCGACTTTGCGGCCAACGCCGTCTTCGTGGCCCGGCGCGACACTGGCGAGAAGGCTGGCATCCCGCGCGCGGAGTTCGTCGCCACCGTCGTCGAGCGCCTGCAGTCCATCCAGGATAACCTCCTCGCCCGCGCCAAGGCGCACCGCGCCGCCAATACCCGCGATATCGATACCTTCGAAGAACTGAAAGCCTACTTCACTGCCCAGACCCCTGAGCGTCCGGAAATCCACGGCGGCTTCGCGATGTGCCACTGGAACGGCTCCAAGGCCGTCGAGAAGCGCCTCAAGGATGAGCTTAAGGTCACCATCCGCTGCATCCCGCTCGATGCCAAGGACGAGCCCGGCAAGTGCGTCGTCACCGGCGAGCCCAGCCCCCGCCGCGTGGTGATGGCGAAGGCTTACTGATTTACTGCCTGTCACTAAGGTAGGGCCGACCATCCTTAATCGGCCGCGGCCAAGCAGGGATGCTTGGCCCTACCTTACTACCCCTTCCGGTTCGGGCGGACGTACACGGCCTGGACGACGCCGATGTTACGGTGTTCGAAGGCGGCCTGACAGTAACGGAAATAGAGGCGCCACTTGCGGATGAAGCGTTCGTCGAAGCCCATGCCACGGACCTTATCCAGATTCGCTTCAAAGGCCTGGCACCAGGCATCGAGCGTGCGTGCGTAGTCGCGGCCGAATTCCTCGACGCGGTCTAACTGGAAGCCACTCTCGCTGGTCATGAGATCACCGACGCGGTTAATCGAGAGCAGGAGCGAGCCAGGGAAGATATGCTTCTGGATGAAGTCCACGCCGTCGCGGAACTGGGCGTAGCGGCTATCCGGACAGGTGATGTATTGGAACGCGGCGATGCCGTCGGGCTTGAGCAGGCGGCCGATCGAAGCGCAGAAGGCGGGCAGATACTTATGGCCGAGGGCCTCCATCATCTCGATCGAGACGCACTTATCGTAGAGCCCCTGGTGGTCGCGGAAATCCTCGAGCTTGACGGTGATACGATCGGAGAGCCCCGCGGCCTGGATGCGTTCGACGGCGAGGTCGTGCTGGGCTTTGGAAATGGTAAGTGAGGTGACGCGGCAGCCATACTTCTTCACGGCGTGCAAAGCCCAACCGCCCCAACCGGTTCCGATTTCGATGACGTGGTCCGTGGGCTTGAGCTGGAGGAAGCGGCAGAGCGACTCGTTCTTATTGGCCTGCGCCTGCTCGAGCGAATCCGTGCCTTCCCAGCGGGCCGAGGAATACATCATCGACGGGTCGAGGAACAGGCGGAAGAAATCGTTGGAGACGTCGTAGTGCTCCGAGATATTGCGACGTACGGTCTTCTTGTCGTTGGGACGCAGGAGGTGGCCGATGCGGTCGGCGATACGGAACAAGCCGACGCCGAGGGCCTTGCGCGCCGAACCGGACATCCCTGGGGTCTGATCGATATTCTCGATGAAGAACCCGATGAGGGCGTTGAGGTCGGGCGAATCCCATTCGCCTTCCATATAGCCTTCGGTGAGGCCGATGTCGGCCGCGAGCATGATCCGGCGGAAGGCGTTCTCGTCCGAGATCTCGATGCGCGCGCCAGCCTGGGCTTGTGGGTCGCCGAGCGTGAGCTCCGTGCCCTCGGGCAGGCGGAGCGAGAGGCGGCCCTTGGAGAGCTTTGCGAGTTCCCCGAGGACGAGGCGGCGGGCGAGGGAAGGTTTAGTCATGTCGTCCGGTAAGTTCAGGGGTGGGGTGCCGTAGATTTCGCTGGTCGGGAATGTCGCCCCCTTTTCGGCGAAAGGGAAGTTTCTTCACCAGCCAAAGCCAAGCGGCGTGCAGGTGGATTAATGTGATGACCTTCAGGATCAGTAACGGCGACTTTACGGTCAGCCAGAGCAAGCGAAGGTCCGTCAGCGGCACCTGCTTGCCAGTCCAGGCGCTGGTCAGGGACTTAGCGCCGTCTTCATAGTGGTCGACCGTAACCGCTAGACGGGTGCCGGGTAAACGTAGTGTGAATTCGAATTCGGTATCGAGCTTCGAGAAGGGTGAGACGTAGAAGCGCTTGGGTGTGCGCAGTTGCAGGTAAGCGTCGCCGTCATGGTCCCGCTGCAGGCACGCTTTACCCAAGAACCAGGCTTTACGTTCACCGAAGGTGTTATGAACTTCGGCGACACCACAGGCGAGCTCGCCATCCACGGTCGCCATCATAAACACCACAGGGTTGTAAGATTTACCGAACGCGCGAGGCATCGCGACGAGCGTAATCTGCGCGTGAGCCGGCAGCGGTTCCCCTTGGGCTGCCACGAAGGCGCGAAAGCGCCCGTCCAGCGTATCTCCCGGCTGACCGAAATCCTGTGTGACGCCTTCTGGCTGGAAGATTTCAGCGGCGGGGAGGAAATCCCGGTCGCGGAAACAGTACGGCGAAAATCTCCGCCCGAGCATGAACCGGCCGCCGCGCACCGCCTCCAGGGCCGCAGCGTCGACGGACACCGCAAAGGCCGCATGCGTGAAGTCATGACGCTTCGGCTGGAGCCGGGCGTGCATCACTTCCGCGTCGTAGAGTCGGGACATCTGTTCGGCAGGGTGAAAGGTTCGGGGTCAGGCGCAAGCGTCCCCTCGCCCAAACCTTGCTAAACCGTCCGCCTCGGGCATAACGATGTCCGTGTCCCAAGATGCCTCTGGAGCTGGTCTGATCGCCCTCCTCGCCTCGGGCGGGAGCTTGCTCCTTGCCTTGAACGCTGGCCGCAAGCGTCGCCTGCTCGACGACACGCCGGTCTCAAAAGCCCTGGGGGTGTTCGTCGGCGAGGTCGAGTTGGAGGGCGTCTGCGTCCGCCGCGATCCGTTCATCAGCTACCTGGCCGAGAAGCCTTGCGTACTTTATAGTTGGTCCGTCGAGGAACACTGGCGACGTCAGCGGGAGGAGACCTATACGGATGATAAGGGCCGCACCCGCACGCGGACGGTGATCGACACGGGCTCTGATACGGTCGCCGAGGGCGGAGAGACGGGCGGCTTCTATATCCAGGACGATACCGGCTACGTCTGGGTCAACCCCAAGGGCGCCGACATGGACACGCTGACGATGTTCGAGTGCAACGTCGATCGCGACGATCCGCTATACTACGACAAGGGTCCCGAAGATGCCGTTGAAGGTTCGACCGGTGAACGTAGCTTCACCGAGCACGGCCTCGTCATCGGCACGCCACTGTTTGTCCGCGGCCGCGCCAGCGAACGCCCCGATATCGTCGCCGCCCAGATCAAGCACGAGGATAAGGCGGACATGTTCATTATCACGACGCGCAAGGCGGAGGATATCAGTGAAGGGAAAGCCACCGCTTTCATCCTGTGGCATATTGTCGGGGCCTTCTTCGCCGTTGGGTTCGGCGCTTTTCTTATGGCCGGGGCCCGTCCCGATGTCGCGCCGGTCGGCCTATTAATTGGCCTCGGCCTCTACCTGATTGCGGCCAGCGCTGGCTGGGTCTGGATGGTTTTCAACAGCATCACCGGCCTACGCAATCGCGTCCGGCAGGCGTCTTCATTGATCGATATCCAACTGAAGCGTCGGGCCGACCTGATTCCTCCCCTGGTCGCCTGCGTCCAGGGCTTCCGTGTCCACGAAGCTTCCGTCCAGACGCTGGTCGCTGCGCTCCGGGCGCAGGCGGCAGGGGCCCGGACTTCCGCCGTCGGGCCAATGCTGGTCGCGGTGGCTGAACAGTATCCGGAGCTCAAAGGGCAGCAGGTCTTCGCCGAGCTCAGCAAGAATCTCGTCGAGACAGAGGACCGCATCGCGCTCGCCCGGGCCTATCACAATAATATCGCGACGTTCTATAATACCCGCCTCGAGCGCGTACCGGATCGCTATGTGGCTGATATCGTGAAGATGAACCCGGAGCCTCTCTTCCAGGCCGAAGGCTTTGAGCGTCAGACCCAGAAGATCGCCTTCTGATCAGGCCGCCCAGGCGTCGCGGTCGAGGAGCTGCGAGCAGAGCCGGTGGGCCGACCAGAAGCCGTCCTCATGGAAGCCGTAGCGTTGCCACGCCCCGGTGAAATGCACGCGCGCTCCGGTCCGGGCGTTGAGCGAGGGGATCTCGGCCTGAGCCGCGACGGCCTCGAGCGAGAAGAGCGGGTGCTCCGTCGGGATGGTGCGGATGACCTTTGCGGGGTCGACCTGCTCGGGGTGATTGATGGTCACGACGAAGTCGCCCTTATCCGTCAGGCCCTGCAACGAATTCATCCAGTAGTGCGTCGAGGTGGCGAGGCCGCCGTCCTTGGCCCAGGTGCGGTAGTTCCAGGAGGAGCGCGCCTTGGCCGTGCGCGGTAGCGGCGCCATATCAGTATGCACGATGGCGACGTTCTGATTGTAGGTGAACGCGCCGAGTAGGCGGCGCTCCTCGGCATCGGCATCGGTCAGCAACTTCAGCGTGGTGTCGGCATGCGATGCCATGATCACGCGATCGAAGCGTTCTTCGCCCTTGGCCGTCGTCACGATGACCTGGTCGCCATCGCGACGGACGGCGGTGACGCCTTGGCCGAAACGAAAATCGGCCGGGTAAGCCTTAAGCACCGCCTCGACGTAAGTCCGTGAGCCGCCTTCGAGCGTCAGCCACTGGTGCTGGGTGTCGAGTCCGAGGAAGCCGTGGTTATGGAAGAAGCGCATCAGCGCTGCGGCGGGGAAGCCGAGCATCTTGTCCGCCGGCGTCGACCAGACCGCGGCCGACATGGGGATCAGGTAAAGATTGAGGAAGTCCTGGCCGAAGCCCTTGTGGGCGCACCAATCGCGGAGCGAGGTCGTCTCGGCCTCGGCGGACCGCCACTCGGTCTTGGCGAGTTTATTGAACTTATTGATTTGGAGCAGCAGTTTCCAGAAACGAAGGCTGAAGAGGTTACGCCGTTGGGCGAAGAGGTGATTCAGCGAGCTGCCGCACCATTCGAGCCCGGTCGGGTCGTGGCGGACCGCGAAGGACATCGAGGTAGGTTTAATCTTCACGCCGAGTTCCTTGAATAGTCGGCAAAGGTGCGGATACGTCACCCCGTTGAACACCATGAAGCCCGTGTCCATCGGCAGGGCGCGCCCAGTGCCGGGTTCGGTGACATCGATGGTATGGGCGTGGCCGCCAGGCCGAGTATCGTGGTCGAAGACGGTGACGTCGTGATGGGCGTGCAGGAAGCGCAGGCAGCCGAGAGCGCTCACGCCGGAGCCGACGATGGCGATCCGTTCACGCACGCGGAGCCGAGGCCTCCGCCTTCGTGCGTTCCGCCTCCTCGTAGACCGAAGCCGGTACGCCCTTGAGGCCCCAAATTAATCCCATCCACGACATGACCTTAAGCCCGTAATAGGTCGGATCGAACTCCCACCAGTAGAAGCCCTGCTTCGTCGTGGCCTGATAGCGGTGGTGGTTGTTATGCCAGCCTTCGCCGAGGGTGATGAGAGTGAGGATGAGTGAATTACGAGATTCGTCGCCGGTGGTCTGGAAACGCTTGGTCCCGAAGACATGGGCCAGGGAGTTGATACAGCCCGTCCCATGGAAGAGCACGACGGTCGAGATGATACCCCACACGAGTAACTGAGGGCCGTTGGTGTCATAGCCAGAGGCACCGAGCCAGGCACCGACGCCGTAGAGCAGGCCGCCGGCGAGTAATGGGATGAGAACGTCGAAGCGGTTGAGGAAGACGAGCTCGGGGTATTTCGCGAGGTCGGGGATCTTCGAGTAGTCGGTCGGGAAGTTCCGTTTCGCGGTGATCCAGCCGATGTGCGACCACCAAAATCCGTCGACCACCGGAGAGTGCTTATCGTCTTCCTCGTCGGAGTGCTTGTGGTGGTGACGATGCGTGCAGGCCCACCAGAGCGCGCCGCGCTGGACAGCCAGGGCGGCCCAAACGGCCATCACGAACTGGAAGGCGCGCGAGGTGGAGTAGGACTTGTGCGAGAAGTAGCGGTGGAGGAAGCCGGTGATCGCGTACATCCGGAAGAAGTACAGGCCGACGGCCATCCAGACGGCGATTGGGCTGGCCCCGACCCAGATGACGGCGAAACAGGCCAAGTGGAGGATAATGAAGGGAATGGAGCGGGCCCAATCCACCTTCTTAGGGGTGTTTTGCAGGGCCTCGACGCCCTCTGGGATGTGGTCCGCATCGAACCAGCGGATCAGGGCACGGAAGAATCCGTCCTCGTGGCGCTGGGCAGGGGGGGTCGACATCTGGTTCGCAGTTAGAAGGGGAGGGGGCGTTTCGCAACTGCTTTGACGATTTTGGCCCCCCGCCCAGAATGGCCCGGTTGGTAGACGGAAACCGCCTGCCGCTTCGCTCCTTTAATAACCTAAATATGCCCGACGCCCATTCTGGCCAAGACTGGAGGGCCTGGTTCGCCGAACACGGCGCCAGGCTCCGGCTGATCGCGCGCCAGTGGACCCGGTGCGAGGCCGATGCGGACGACGTCCTCCAGGAGGCATTTGTTCGCTTTTGGAAACATCAACGTCACCTACCTGGTAACCCAAACGCCCTTGTGGTGACCTCCCTCCGCCGGTCCGCCCTCGATCTCCTGCGTCGCGGCGATCGGCGCGCGGCCCGCGAGAAGGTCGTCGGCGACGACATGGACACCGTGACGTGGTTCGAGCCCGAGGCCGACCCGCGGCTGGCCGCCCTCGCCGATTCGCTGAAGCTCCTGTCCGATGAGCAGCGCGAGGTGGTGGTCCTGAAGGTCTGGGGCGACCTGACCTTCGACGAGATCGGCGAACAACTTTCGATTTCTCCGAACACCGCGGCCTCGCGGTGGCGCTATGCCATGGAGGCCCTACGCAAACACATCACCGCCCGCACCTATGACTGACCCTGACCACGATATCGCCGAGGCCCTGGCCTCGCTCCGCCCACGCGCTCCCGGCCCCGGCGTGACCGACCGCCTCGCCCGTGAGCTCGACGCTTCGTCGTCTCGCCGCGGTCTCGTCATCGCTTGGTCAGCCGGGGTCTCCGCCCTCGCGGCCGCCTTCGTCTTCCTCGGCGGTGTCGCCGAACCCGAGGCCCCGACCTATCAGCTCGTGCACGTCGAGCAGTCGCGCCCGGATGTGCAGCTCTTTCGGCCGGTACAGTTGGAGGATGGTTCGTACGCCCGCCCGGTGCGCGTCCGCTGGGAGGATACGACTCGCTGGGAAGATGCTCGCAGCAACACCCGGCTGATCAACTATCGCCCAAACGACCAGTTCACCCTGCTGCCGCTCGAGATCAATTGAACAAATCCGCCGCCCACCGTCGCTTAACTTACAAAGGAACCACCATGAACACCCTCTGCCAGATTCCCCTCCACATGCTCCTGCTCGCCGGGCTCGTCAGTCCGATGCAGGCCCAGAACAAGGATAACGAGACCCCTGCCGCCAAGGCCGCCGCCCCCGACGAGGTCGCTTACGCTGGCCTCAACGTCGGCCCCCGCTTCGAAGTGGCTAACAGCCCGATGCCCGCTGGCATCGGCATCCAGGTCCTCTTCATCGACCCCAAGGGACCTTCCGTGGGCAAGTTCGAAGAAGGCGACATCCTCACGCGCCTCGACGACCAGATGCTCTTTAATGCCGAGCAGTTCCGCTCGCTCGTCCGCACGCGTAAGCCGGGCGAAAAAGTGAAGCTCACGCTCGTGCGCGGAGTGGAACCGCAGTTACTCGAACTCGTGCTCGGTGCGCGCCCGGCGGAGAGGATCTCCGCCGGCCGCCCGGGCGTCATCCAGACGCCTAACGGCATCACGATTGTCCCCGGCGGTGCGATTCCACCCGAAGTACTCCGTCAGCTTCAGGATATGCAGTCCCCCGCCCCCCCGCCCCCCGTTCGTTTGCCGAATCCTGCTCGCGATGAGCTGCGCGTGCAGCCCGGTGCTCGTTCGCGGATACCCTCGCCCGACGAACTACGCTCGCAGCCCGGCGCCGGTCCCTCCTCTTCGCATTCCTTTTCGTTCAGCTTCGGCAACGGTGCGAAATCTTCCTCCACTTCGATGGCTTCAGATGGCGAAGGCACCGTCTCGCTCGAGGAGAAGGACGGCCGGAAGCGTGCGGTGGTGAAGAATCGCGACGGCAAGACGCTCTTTGACGGTGATGTCACCGACCAGGCTGCGGTCGAGAAGCTACCGGGCGATGTCCGTCGTCGCTTGAAACTCGTCGAAGGTAAGGGCTTCACGCTGCCGGGTTTTCCCGGAAATGCTGCTCCTGCGCCAGCCGAAGAGCCGAAGAAGAAGTTCGACCCTAAGCAGGGCGCATAAGTCTTCACGCTGCCTCGGGGGCCGCCGGATGGTGGCCTAAGGTAGGGGCAGGACTACGTCATGCCCTCCCTTCGAGGAAAGAGCGCGGCGTAGCCACGCCCCTACCTTGGCGTTCACCGTGCGGCGAACGCTGGGACGGCGGATTATTTCGGCGCGCCTTCGGGAGGCGGCCCCTTCTTACCCTTCTTGCCACCCTTCGCGCCCGGGCCGCCCTGACCGCCGAGGTTGGAGTGCGGATCCATGGCCTGCTTACTGAACGAGGGATCGGGCGTACCTCTGTGCTTGCGCGGGATGAAAGGGTATTCCTCGGTCATCACGTAGTAGTAGGTGCCCTTCGGGAATTCTGGGGTGACGCCGCTGCGCCCGCCGAATTCATCGAGGTCTCCGTGGCCGGCCACATATTCGAAATCAAGTCCGAAGGAGCCATCCGGTTTGCCGGTCGGGGTTGTCTTGCCGTCGCCCCCGCGGTCGGCGGTCTTGAGGCGGTAGCTGCTCTTCATCTTCTTGAGCTCGCTCTTTGGGTCTTCGGATTTGGCGAAGGCGTAGACCGCGTAGACGGGGAAGCCGTCCGCCGCCCAGCCGACGTGGGTCATCTTCTTTTCGCCCCCGGCCAGACGCTCGAGGAGCAGGGTGGGGAGTCCATGATAGTGGTAGGCGCCGTTGGGTTGGACGTGGCCGTGGTTCTGGTCGAGGCCGAGGCCAACCTTGATCTTCGGCGTGGTACCCATCTCGGTGTTGCTCATCAGCGCCTCGTAATGCCAGGGGCTGCTCCGGTCGCCATCGTTGTAGACTTCGGCGGTACCCGGGTCGAAGATGACGCCGTTCAGGGCGACGCCCCAAGCGGACATCATCCGGCCGCCGGCGCCTTCGCGCGCCGCGGGGCGGACCGGCACCTCGAGCCGATACTTCTGTTCAGAGATGGCGTTGGGGTTACCGCGGTTCGGGAAGGTCGCGACCTTATGGTCCGGGATGCCGTTGGACTCGATGACGCGCTTGTCGCCCTTCACGGTAATCGTGACCCTGTTCTGGCCGGGCGGCTTGGCGTCGGCTTCCTTGAGGGGCGGGCCCTTGGGGGCGTCGGCAGCCACCAGTGCGGCGGCGGCGAAGAGTAGGTAGGGGGTCGGGTTCATGGGGGGGTGTGGGGATAGAGGATACCAGATTTTGGCTTAAGTGAAGGTTAAGGCCGACCGAAGGTTGGCTTTTCCGGCGGAAGTGGTTCTCTTCGGCCCCATGGCCTCCACCACCGAACTCCTTTCTCGCTCTGTCGCCGGGCTCAACGGTCTGGCCACCGTCTTCCTGCTGATGGGCTACCTGCGCATCAAGGCCGGAGATAAGATCGGCCATGGTAAGGCGATGGGCGTGGCCGTCCTAATCTCCGCTCTTTTCCTGGCGCTGTATCTCGCCTCCAAGGTCCACCTCTGGGTCGCTCTCGGCCGGACCAATATCCTCTACCGCCCCGAGGTCGGGCTGACGTGGGACAAGCTCCTCTATTACGTCATCCTGTTCCCGCATATCCTCCTGGCAATCGTGGTCACGCCTTTCATCGTCCGCGCCGTCTGGCTGGCCAGGCAGGGCCGCTTTGAAGACCATAAACGTCTTACGCGCTGGGTCTTCCCGGTCTGGGTCTATGTCTCGGTCACCGGGGTGCTGGTCTGGGCCTTCATGGAGTTCAGCGGTTCCTTGGCCGCGGTTGCCGCTACGGTTAAGTAGGCCGATGATTTTCCCCTCGCCCCGTATCTGATTTCCGCTTTCACTCCTGCGGTCGTCATGGAAAGCGAGCCTTCTTCCCGCCACCCGCAGACGGAGAAACTTTTTCTCTGGGGTTCGTTCATCCTGTTTTGCACCGTGCTCGCCTTCACCTGGTCGACCTACGTCGACGAGACCGAACGTCTTGCGGGTATGCGCGCCAGCGAACGGCAGAAGGAGCAGGCTTACGTCTCCCTCGAGCGTAAACGCAGTCAGGCCGAGCGCTACGTCGATCGCGCCAGCCGCGATCTGGAGTTCGTGCGCGACCTAGCCCGCGAAAAAATGGGCGTCGCCGAGCCGGGTGAAATCGTAATCCGGATGGATGGCGCACGTAACATGGTCATGTCGCCGAAGCCCGCACCGGCGCCCGCGGCACCTTCCCAGGCCAGCCGCTGAGCATCCTTGCTTGCCTGTCCGCTTGATTGCGGGCATTCCTTGGTCATGTCCGCACGGAAGAAAGCCCAGGCCACCTGGGGCGGCCGGTTCAGCGCCGGTCCCGCCGAACTGATGCTGCGTTTCGGCGAGTCCGTCTCGTTCGACCATCGCCTCTGGGCCCAAGACATCCGCGGCTCGAAGGCCCATGCCACGATGCTCGCTCAGGCGGGTATCCTGTCCAAGACGGAGCGTGACGCCATTCTACGCGGGCTCGATGCCATCGCCAAGGAGATCGCGGCCGGCAAGTTCAAGTGGAGTCGCGACCTCGAGGATGTGCACATGAACATCGAGAGCGCGCTCACGCAGCGCGTCCCGGCTGCCGCCAAGCTGCACACAGCCCGCTCGCGTAACGACCAGGTCGCCACTGACGTGCGTCTCTGGATCAAGGACCAGTGCGACGCCGCCGATGAGGCCCTCGTCTCCCTGCTCAAGACTTTAGTGAAGCTCGCTGCGGCTAACGCCGACGTGATCCTGCCGGGCTACACGCACCTGCAGCGCGCCCAGCCGGTCTCCGTCGCGCATCACCTGCTCGCCTACGCCGAAATGTTCGGCCGTGACCGCACGCGCTTGGCCGCCGCCAAGGCCTCCGCCAACTGGTGCCCGCTGGGGTCTGGCGCCATCGCCGGCACGACCCTTCCGATTCGTCGCGAGGTCACGGCGAAGCTCCTCGGCTTCGTCGACGCGAAGGGCCGCCCGCAGGTCACGCGTAATTCCATGGACGCAGTCGCCGATCGCGATCCGGCCACGGAGTTCTGCTTCGCCGCCGCCCTGTGCGGCGTCCACCTCTCGCGCCTGGCCGAGGACATGGTCCTCTGGTCCTCCGCGGAGTTCGGCTTCGCGCGCCTGCCCGACGAATTCTCGACGGGTTCGTCGCTGATGCCGCAGAAGCGTAATCCGGATTCGATGGAGCTCCTCCGGGGCAAGGCCGCGCGCTTCCAGGCTTCGCTCACGCACCTGCTCACGCTCACGAAAGGGCTACCGCTCACGTACAATCGCGACCTGCAGGACGACAAGCCGCCGCTCTTCGATGCTGCGGACCAGCTCATCCTGTCCGTCGCTGTGGCCGATGCCACGCTCGCCGGCACGAAGTTCCACAAGGCCCGCTGCCTCGCCGCCGCTTCCGATCCCGCGCTCCTCGCCACCGACCTCGCCGATTGGCTCGTCCGCAAG
>Ga0209107_10000465_pt1 | contig 23588 bp, 17 predicted proteins | sample LakErihyJuly2011_2_FD_187460 | JGI IMG/M metagenome (GOLD analysis project Ga0209107, IMG submission 187460) | Freshwater microbial communities from dead zone in Lake Erie, Canada - CCB hypolimnion July 2011 (SPAdes) (version 2) | ecosystem: Environmental > Aquatic > Freshwater > Lentic >...
TAACCCTTCCTTTTTTTGTTTTATGAACTCTTTAAAAGTAATTGGTTCGTTTAATTTTGGTAAATAAAATTGTACCGATTGCTTCATTGCCGATTGCAGTATTTTGTCAAAACGATCACTTTTCACAAACTTTCGTTCCGAATGATCACAAATAATTGGAGTAATTTCTGAAATGCCCATTTCGGTAGCTTTCTCTAAAAACCACTCGTATCGATCGTTCATTTTTGTTGGTGCAACCGCTAAATGCAAATGGTATTTAGGTTGTTCTGACTTTTCAATTGATACAATTTTAACGGTACATTTTATATCTGAACCTAAAACAATTTCCGTTTTAAATAATATGCCTAAACCATTAGTTACAAATAACATATCACCACCTTTTTTACGCATTACTTTAATAATGTGTTTGCTTTCTTCTTTGTCAAAAGAAAAGCTATCGGTAGTTTGATTTATGTTGGGATTATAGAATAATTGCATATAAATTAAAATTGAATTCTTGCTTTAGAAACGACATTTGAAGTTTCGAAATTTTCTAATAAAAACTTTTGATAACCTACAATTCCAATCATTGCGGCATTATCTGTGGTGTATTCAAATTTTGGAATATAGGTTTTCCAACCGTACTTATTTTCGGCTTCTTTTAGTGTATTTCGAATTCCAGAATTTGCGGAAACGCCGCCACCAATTGCAATTTTATTAATTCCCGTTTCATTAACAGCTATTTTCAATTTGTCCATCAAAATCTCTATAATTGTTTGTTGAATTGAGGCGCAAATAGCATTCAAATTTTCAGCAATAAAATCAGGATTTTCAGCTACTTTTTTCTGAATAAAATACAATATTGCGGTTTTCAATCCTGAAAAACTAAAATCCAATCCTGGTACTTTTGGTTTTGTAAATACAAATGCTTTTGGATTTCCTAATTGTGCATATTTGTCAACTAAAGGTCCACCAGGATATGGCAATCCAAGGATTTTTGCACTTTTATCAAATGCTTCTCCTACTGCATCATCCGTGGTTTCTCCGATAATTTCCATTTCAAAAAAATCAGTTACTTTCACAATTTGGGTGTGACCGCCAGAAATAGTCAAAGCCAAAAATGGAAAGGTCGGTTTTTCAAATCCTTCTTCTGAAATAAAATGAGCTAAAATATGGGCCTGCATGTGATTTACAGCAATTAATGGAATGTTTAGTGCCAATGCCAATGATTTTGCAAAGGAACTTCCCACCAATAATGATCCCATTAATCCAGGTCCTTGCGTAAAAGCTATTGCCGTTAACTGTTCTTTTTGTATATTCGCTTTGCGAAGTGCAGCATCAATAACAGGAACAATGTTTTGCTGATGTGCTCGTGAAGCAAGTTCTGGAACAACGCCACCGTATTGATTATGAATGAGTTGATTGGCAACAACGTTCGACAAAACTACATCGTTTTGTAAAACAGCTGCAGCCGTATCGTCACAAGAACTTTCTATTGCAAGTATAAAAACAGGCTGATTAAGCATAAAAGGGCATAAATTTTGAATTATATTTGACATTCCGTTCCCTAATTTGGTTAGGAAAAGCCAAAATTAAAGAATTTTTATTTAAGGTGCTCTCGTTTATACATTCAAAATAAAATTTATATAAAGTAATTAACAAGATTAGGTATCAAAAAAATTAAAAAAATAGTATTTCGTTCGCTCTTAGGACTAATCCTAGTTTTGTTGGTACTCGGTATTTCCCTTTCATTGCCAGTGGTTCAAACCCAAATTGGCAGATATATCACCGAAATGCTGCGCAAAGAGTATAAAGCGGATATTAATGTTGAGCAGGTTTCCGTTTCAATTTTTGGTGGTGTGAAACTTAAGAAAGTGTTAGTTCGAGATTATCGAAAAGACACTTTATTTTCAGCTAAAAGCATCAAATCAAATGTATTGAGTATCCAAAAATTGTACAATGGCGATTTGCTTTTCGGCGAAATTAGAATTAACAGTTTGTACTTTAATTTGAAAACGTATAAAGGCGAAAAAGATTCTAATGTTGAAAAATTTGTTGCTCTTTTTGATTCTGGAAAACCATCTACAAAGAAGTTTTTGATGAAATCTAAGAATGTTTATATTTCAAATAGTACTTTTATTTTAACAGATGAAAACCATAGCGTTCCTAAGGATTTAGATTTCAAAAAACTCAATGTTGAATTGAGTAATTTTAAAATATTTGGACCTGAAGTTACTACAAACATTATGAAAATGTCTTTTTTAGACCATCATGGATTATTTGTTAAAAATTTAGATGGAAAGTTCACTTATACTTTAAAACACATCAAATTAGAAAAATTGAATATTATAACCAAAGAGTCTTTTTTGAAAGGAAATTTGGTTCTGAATTATGACAGAAAAGATTTTGTAGATTTTAATAATAAAGTGCAATTTGACATTCAAGTAGATTCGGCGTCGCTTGCTACCAATGATATTCGTCACTTTTATAACGAGTTAGGTGAAAATCAACATTTCAAATTTACGTCAATTATAAGAGGGACTTTAAACGATTTATTCGCTTCCAAATTGAATTTGGTTGACCAAAATAATTCACAAATCATAGGAAATGTAAATTTCAGAAATGTTTTTGGAAAACAGGGGCAAGATTTTTATATGAAAGGAAATTTCAATAGCATTTCTTCCAATTATAAAAATTTAATAGCATTATTACCTAACATTTTAGGAAAGAAATTACCGAGTTCGCTCAGTAAATTAGGGCAGTTTAATTTGAGAGGTAAAACTGAAATTACGACTTCTACTATCGATGCAGATTTTTATATGACAACAGATTTGGGAAATATTCAGTCAAAATTAAAGATGACTACTATCGATGATATTGATAATGCGTCTTATTCTGGAAATGTAATTTTAGAGCAATTCAAGATTGGAAAATTCCTTTCAAAGAAAGATTTGGGAATGGTAACTTTGAATTTAGATGTTGATGGTCGAGGTTTTAAAGTTGCAAATCTGAACACCTCATTTTCTGGGGATGTTTATAAAATTAATTATAAAGGCTACAATTACACGAATATTGTTGTCAATGGTAATTTCAAAAAGCCACTATTTAAAGGAAAAATTTATGTAAATGATCCTAATTTATTTATGGATTTTGATGGATTGGTCGATTTAGAAAAGAAAGATATCAATTATAATTTCAATGCAAAAATTGATTATGCCAATTTAGCAAAGTTGAATTTTGTAAAATCAGATTCTATTTCAGTTTTCAAAGGCGTTATAGATATTAAGGTTGCAGGAACTAATTTAGACAATCTAAAAGGGGCTGTAAATATTAAAAACACCTCGTACCAAAATGTAAAAGACACTTATTATTTTGATGATTTTGATTTGAAATCCAGTTTTGATGATAATAATATTAGAACTATTTCTATCAATTCCCCAGATATTGTTCAAGGAAAAGTAGTTGGAAAATTTCAAATTGATCAACTTCAAAAGATGATTGAAAATTCATTGGGAAGTCTTTATGCCAATTATTTCCCTAACAAAGTGGTAAAAGGGCAGTTCTTGAAATTTGATTTTTCAGTTTATAATAAAATCATCGAAGTTTTCTTTCCTGGTATTTCGTTGGCACCAAATACAGTACTTCAAGGCTCTATAAATTCTGATAATAACGATTTTAAATTCAATTTTAATTCGCCGCAAATTTCAGCTTTTGAGAATTATTTTGACAAGATAAACATCCGAGTTGACAATAAAAATCCTCTGTACAATGCTTATATTGAAATGGATAGCATTAAAACTAAGAATTATAAGATTTCCGATTTCAGTTTGATAAATGTAACTCAAAAAGATACTCTACACATCAGAACAGAATTTAAAGGTGGTAATAAAGCGGATGATTATTATAAATTAAACCTCTTTCATACGATTAATAAACAAAATAATAATGTTGTTGGGGTTCAAAAATCAGAAATAAAATTTAAAGATTATTTGTGGTTTTTAAACGAAAATGAGAATAGTCGAAACAAAATTATATTTGATAAAGAACTTAAGAATTTTGCAATTGATGATATTGTTTTATCACACGAAAATCAAAAAATAGATCTTAAGGGTTTTTTAAAAGGGGCGGATACGAAAGATTTAAATTTAAATTTCAATAATATTGATATTAATAAATTAACGCCCGATATTCCAAATTTTACATTTAATGGAATTTTGAATGGAAATATCAATTTGAAACAGGAAAACAAAATTTATCAACCCAATGCAGCTTTGTACATTGATAGCTTAAGTATAAATAAAGTAGTTTTAGGTAAATTGAATTTAGGTGTTTCAGGCGATGATAGTTTGAAAAAGTTTTATGTAAACTCCTCAATTAAAAATGAAAATGTAGAATCTTTTAATGCAAACGGAGATTTTACAATTGAAAATGAGCAAACAACAACAAATTTAGATTTGAGGTTTAACCGATTTAACTTAGGTATTTTAGGTTTAATAGGAGGTGACATAATTACAAATATTAAAGGTTTTGCCTCAGGAAGCACCAATATTGAAGGACTTTTGTCAGATCCAAAGGTTAATGGCAGAATGTATTTAGACGATTCTGGAATATCAATACCCTATATGAATGTGAATTATGAATTTGAAAATAAATCAGTTGTTGATATTACTGAGAGTTTATTTATTGTTAGAAATGCTGCAATTATAGATTCTAAATATAAATCTACAGGAATTTTAGAAGGCAGGGTCCGACATAATAAATTGTCAGATTGGGTTTTGGATTTAAAAATAAAATCGAATCGATTTTTAGCTTTAGATACACAAGATAGGGAAGATGCAGCCTATTTTGGAACGGCTTTTATAGACGGAACCGCTTCTATAGCCGGACCTACAAGTGGATTGTTAATAAAAATTGATGCGAAATCTGAAAAAGGTACAGCAATAAAAATACCAATTAATGATGCGGATGCCGTTGGAACAAATGATTATATTCATTTTTTAACAACAAAAGAGAAATACAATCTTGGGAAAGGGGTCGTTGATAAAACAAAAAATTATAACGGATTAGAATTAAAGTTTAATTTAGACATCAATCAAAAAGCAGAAATTGAAGTAATTTTAAATAGAAGTTCAGGACACGGAATGAAAGGTCGTGGAAACGGAAATCTATTATTAGAAATAAACACCTTAGGAAAATTCATTATGACTGGGGATTTCCAAGTCTATGAAGGAACTTATAATTTCAAATATGGTGGTCTTATTGAAAAGAAATTTAAAGTAAAAAAATTCGGTTCTATTGTTTGGGAAGGCGATCCGCTTCGTGCCATTTTGAATTTAGAGGCGGTGTATGAAACTACAGCAAATCCTGCAGTTTTATTAGAAAATCCTTCTTTAAATAAAAAAGTACCTGTTGAAGTTGTCATTGGAATAAAAGGGAATTTGAGTAATCCCGAACCTGATTTTTCAATTAATTTTCCAACGGTTAGTTCGGTTCTAAAATCAGAAATTCAATACAAATTAGACGATAAAGATGTCCGACAAAAACAAGCTTTGTACTTGCTTTCATCAGGCGGTTTTTTGAGTCAAGTTGGGGTGAGTCAATCTGATTTGACCGGAAATTTGTTTGAAAAAGCAAGTGGGTTGTTTAATGATATTTTCCAAGATGATGAAGGTAAATTCAATTTAGGAATAGATTATGTATTGGGTGACAAACGACCTGGAACAGAAACAGATGCTCGTTTTGGTCTTACAGTCTCTTCTAAAATTAATGACAGAATTACTTTTAATGGTAAGTTAGGAGTTCCCGTTGGCGGAATAAATCAATCGGCAATTGTTGGCGATGTAGAAGTTCAATATCGTGTAAATGAAGAAGGAACACTCAATTTAAGAGTATTTAACAAGGAAAATGATGTTAGTTATATTGGTCAAGGAATTGGATATACGCAAGGATTAGGGATTTCATATGAAATAGATTTTGACACCTTTAAGGAATTGGTAAATACCATTTTCAAGAAAAAAACTCCCGCTAAAAAAGTAATTCAAACGAATACTCAATTGGATTCTGATATTCCTTCAGACGGAATTATATTTAAAACTAAAAAAAACAAATCTACTAAAACTGAAAAAGCAGATATTGAAGGAGTTTTGAATAAAGATGGCGATTAAATCGTTATATTTCTGACAATAATTTTTAAATACGAAATAGTCAAAATTAAAATTTAATGCTATATAAATAGGGATGTAAGTATCCATAAGTAAAAACTTATCAACGAAATCGTTTGAATTTAAATAAATTATTAATTTAATAAAAAATCCACTTTTTTAAAGAGTGAATTATAGTAAGTTTACATTTTAATACACAAAAAATGAGTAATAAAATAAAAAAAATAGGGGTTTTGACTTCTGGTGGAGATTCTCCTGGAATGAATGCTGCCATTCGTTCTGTTGTTAGAACTTGTGCGTATCATAACATTGAATGTATTGGTATTTATCGTGGATACGAAGGCATGATAGAAGGCGATTTTAAGGAATTGGGACCTAGAAGTGTGAACAACATTATCAATAAAGGAGGGACCATTCTAAAAACAGCTCGTTCTAAAGATTTTATGACGGTTGAAGGTAGAAAAAAAGCCCACGCAAATTTAGTGAATGCAGGTATTGATTCACTTGTAATTATTGGTGGTGATGGAAGTTTCACGGGTGCAGAGGTTTTTAACAGTGAATTTGGTTTTCCAGTGATGGGAATTCCGGGTACTATTGACAACGACATTTTTGGAACAAGTCACACTTTAGGTTACGATACAGCATTAAACACTGTCATTGATGTAATTGATAAAATTCGTGATACTGCCAGTTCTCACAACAGATTATTCTTAGTGGAAGTTATGGGTAGAGATGCAGGTCATATTGCTTTGAATGCAGGAATTGGAGCTGGTGCTGAAGAAATTCTTATTCCAGAAGAAAATTTAGGATTAGACCGTTTGTTAGAATCTTTAGAAAAAAGTAAAGCATCAGGAAAATCTTCAAGTATTGTAGTAATAGCTGAAGGAGATAAAATTGGTAAAAATATTTTTGAACTTAAAGATTATGTTGAAGCAAATTTACCGGAATATGATGTTCGTGTTTCTGTATTGGGTCACATGCAACGTGGTGGTTCGCCATCTTGTTTTGATAGAGTTTTAGCAAGTAGATTGGGCGTAAAAGCGGTGGAATCATTAATAGAAGGAAAAACAAATTATATGGTTGGAATTTTAGGAGACAAAATAACGTTAACTCCACTGGAACAAGCCATAAAAGGTAATACTGAAATCGATAGAGAATTATTGAGGGTTTCAGATATAATGTCAACATAAAATTGAAAATGGCTTTAAGGTATTTGCTTTAAGCTAAAAAATAAATAAATTAATCTATAAATAACCGGCATAAAGTATTGTACTCATTGCCTAAAGCTTAAAAAAAATGTCAACAGTAAAATTAGGAATTAACGGTTTTGGAAGAATTGGAAGAATTGTATTTAGAGAATCATTCAACAGAGATAATGTTGAAGTAGTTGCAATTAATGATTTATTAGATGTCGATCACTTGGCGTATTTATTAAAATACGATTCTGTTCACGGTCGTTTTGCAGGAAAAGTTGAAGTTAAAGACGGTAAACTTTTTGTAAATGATAAACACATCAGAATTACAGCTGAAAGAGACCCAGCAAACTTAAAATGGGATGAAGTAGGAGTAGATGTAGTTGCAGAATGTACTGGTTTTTTCACAACAATCGAAACCGCTCAAGAACATATTAAAGGTGGAGCAAAAAAAGTTATTATCTCTGCACCTTCAGCTGATGCACCAATGTTTGTTATGGGTGTAAATCACGAAACTGCTAAAGCAACAGATCTAATCGTTTCAAACGCTTCGTGTACTACAAACTGTTTGGCTCCATTGGCTAAAGTAATAAATGATAATTTTGGAATAGTTGAAGCTTTGATGACTACTGTTCATGCTACAACTTCAACTCAAATGACAACCGATGGTCCTTCTAGAAAAGACTGGAGAGGTGGTCGTGCTGCAAGTGTGAATATCATTCCGTCTTCTACAGGAGCTGCAAAAGCAGTTGGAAAAGTTATCCCTGAATTGAACGGAAAATTAACGGGAATGGCTTTTCGTGTCCCTACTACTGATGTTTCAGCTGTAGATTTAACTGTAAAAGTTGCCAAAGAAACTTCTTATGAAGAAATAATGGCAGTATTGAAAAAAGCTTCTGAAACTACCATGAAAGGAGTTTTAGGATATACTGAAGATTTAGTTGTTTCTCAAGATTTTGTTTCTGATACAAGAACCTCAATTATTGATGCCAATGCAGGAATTGGATTGAATTCTACTTTTTTCAAAATCATCTCTTGGTATGATAATGAATATGGATATTCTAGCAAACTGATTGATTTATCAGTTCACATTGCAAATTTAAAATAATAGTAATATATACAATCCTCAAATTTTTATTTGGGGATTTTTATATTTAAACCTAATACCTTTTTTATCATGAAATTATTAGTTGATAGTGGTTCTACAAAAGCCGATTGGATCTCGATAGATAAAGTGGGAAAAATATTGTTTACAACACAAACATTAGGTTTAAATCCTGAAGTTCTTGTAAAAGAAGAAATTATCTCTCGCTTAAATGATCGTTTTGATCTTTCCCTAAACAGAGAAAATGTATCTCACTTATTTTTTTATGGTGCTGGTTGCGGAACTGATAGAATGAAAGACTTTTTGCACGGTGTATTTCAAGAATATTTCCCAAATGCTGCAATAGTGGTTCACGAAGATACGTATGCTGCGGTTTATGCAACGACGCCTAAAAATGAAAAAGCAATAGTTTGTATTTTAGGAACAGGTTCAAATTGCAGTTATTTTGACGGTACCATTTTACATCAAAAAGTACAATCTTTGGGCTACATTGCTATGGATGATTGCAGTGGAAACCAATTTGGACGACAATTAATTCGGGATTATTATTTTGGTAAAATGCCAGCTACTTTGGCAAATAAATTTGAAAAAGCATATGATTTAGAAGCTGATGTAATTAAACATAATTTATATAAAGAACCAAATCCAAATGCCTATATGGCAACTTTTGCAAAGTTTTTAATACAATACAAAGACGAGGAATATTGTCAAAAGTTGGTTAAAAAAGACATGCAAGTTTTTGTTGATAATTATATTACTCAATATGACAATTGCAAAGAAGTTCCCATCCATTTTATTGGGTCAATTGCTTTTTATCTCAAAGAAGAATTGAAAGAGGTATTGGAATTCAATGGTTTGTCGATTGGAAATGTATTGAGAAGACCAATTGACGGTTTAATTCAATTTCATTTATTGAATTAGAAATAAGCTAATTTTCATCATAAAAAAAACGAATTTGATTCCTTTCAAATTCGTTTTTTTAATTTCATTTTTTTTGCACCTTACTTAATCGCAATCATAGAAATTTCAACATTTACATTTCTAGGTAATTTTGCAACCTGAACGGTTTCTCTTGCGGGAGCCGTTTTTTCATCAAAATAACTTCCGTAAATAGTATTTATTTTTGCAAAATCATTCATATCAGAAATGAAAATACTTGCTTTCACAACATCTGCAAAAGTCATATTAGCAGCTTCTAGAACCGCTTTCATATTTTCCATTACTTGTGTCGTTTCTATTTCAATAGTATCCAAAACTAATTCCATAGTTGCTGGATTTAAAGCAATTTGTCCAGAAGTATAAAGCGTATTATCAACTAAAACTGCTTGGTTATAAGGTCCAATTGGTGCAGGAGCCTTATCAGTGTAAATTATTGTTTTCATATATTTTTATCTTAATTGTCTGTCTGGTACTGTTCTTTTTTCCCATTTAATATCACTCAAAACACCTGATTTAATTCCAATGAAGAAACCCCAAAACGCATTATCTCCAAATGGTTGCCAATTAAAATCCATTCTCCAGCTCAATAAATCGCGTTCAAACCGTAATTGTGTATAGGTAACTCCATGTTGCACAAAATCATATCCAGAAGAAATTCCCATTTTCCATTTAGGAGTTAAATCTACATTTCCTGAAACCATTAAAGAATTTCCAGTAATTTTATTTTCTCGATTGTTATTACTGTAAGTCAAGGAATAGGCCAGTGTTAAATCCCAAGGTAATTTTGATTTGAAAAACTCGGTGACGGCATCCTCTTTATTGTCCTTATCATCAAACTGACTATCTCGCCTGTCACTGAAATCAGTATTGGTTCCGAATAAATCGTCGGTTCGTCCACCATTTCTGGCACCTTGATCGTTTTCTTTTTTCATTTTATCATCCCCATCTTTACTAGATAACGAATAATTAAGTGTCATGTTTGAGCTGGTCATTCTAAACAAACTTCCACCATTATTGATGTTGAAAGTATTGATTCTTCTACCTGAATTATCAATGGCATAAGGGTCTAAAGTTGTCGCGAAATTCACATTCATTTTGTTATTAAAAAAAGTAGTTCCACCACTAATTCTGATAGGTGCCCATCTTAGCGAATCGGAAGTTGCATTGTAATCTGTGTGGAAATTCAAGTTGTTCAACAGCATGATTTTTTTTGGTTCCACTTTTGTAGAATCGCGATCTCTTACCTTGGCTTCAAATGTGTTATTTAAATCAAAACTTACCACTTTTGAATTTCCAAGTCCAGGAGCACCATAAATTCCTTTTTCAAAACGTGTATATTCCTTAATAATAGTTCCGCTACCATCAGAGGCATAGGTGTCGAAATATTTTTCAAAACTAGGTGTGAAACCAAATGAAATTCCGGGACGTATTACGTGACGAATGGATTGAATACGTTTTTTTTCTCCAAAATTGAACGTTCCATATATTGTAGTCCCTAAACTAGAATTGAACGAATAGGTTCTAAAGGCATCAAAGCCATTTATATCGGTATCGATAACTTTGTTTTGAACCACATCAAAACTCTTTTTAATAGTTTTTAAATACCAAACTTCATTATAATTTAATGATGTTGAAGCACTAAAATATTTGAATATTTTAAAATTAGTACTTAAAGGAATTGAATGTTGGAATCCTGATTGTGCCTCTTTAAACATTTGAGGTTTAAAGAAAAATTCATCTGTTGTTGCTATTCTATTATCTGCTTTCAAGGAATATTGCAAATTTATATTTTTTAAAATTCCTTTCTTAATTCCTTCTTTTGGTGCAAATGGAAAAACACGATCTACGCTCACTTGAAGTGAAGGCAAAGTCATATTAATGGTTTGTGTTTGCGTGTTTTGGGAATGTGTGGCACTCAATGACATATTTACTTGAGGAACGGAATTGAACGTTTTTGAATACGAAATAGAAGAACTTAACGTATTATTTAACCTTGAATTATTATTTATTTGATTAATTGATTGCTGGAAATACGTGCTACTCCCTAAATTCACAGATGCTGAAAAACGAGAATTTGGATTTGATTTTTGATCTTTTGAATGCGACCATTGAATATTATAAATGTTACTTTTCGAATAATCAGGATAGCCTCTTTCACTTGAAATTAAGTTTTCAAAACGAATATTGATGTTACCTCTAAATTTGTAGCGCTTGGCATAACTCGATTCTCCTCTTAGTGCATAACTACCATTGGTATAATAATCGCCTAAAAGTGCTAAATCATAAGTATCGCTCAAAGCAAAATAATAACCGCCATTTTGAAGGGAATATCCTCTTAATCTTGTGTCATTGAAAGTGGGCATAATAATTCCTGATTGACTCGTTTCAGACATTGGAAAAAATGCAAATGGAAGAGAAATTGGTGTTGGTACATTGGCAATAACCATATGCGTAAAGCCAACAACAACTTTTTTTCCTGGAACAAATTTTACTTTGCTCGTTTGAAAATAATACTCAGGATTATCAATATCTTTAGAAGTAGTAAAGCGCGCACGCTTCATAAAATAAACAGAATCATTTTCTTTTTTTGTGATTTCGGCCTTTATTCTGAACTCGTTTTGTTCAGTTCTAGAATTCCAAACTAACGCCTTTTTTGTTTTGTAATTAAATCGGATTGAATCGGGTTCAATCACATTTGAACCTTGTTTAAAAACGGGTAATTGGGTATATTTTCCTGTAGAATCCTTTATACGACCTGCATAAATTTCATTTTTTTCATAATCCAATACAATAATTCCTGATTTTAATTCGATATCTTGATAATACAACTCAGCTTTGTCATATAAAGTCATTTGTTTGTTTTTCTGATTTGTTTTCTCATAACCAACAGCTGTTCTTTTAATTTTAGATTCAAGAAGTGCTTTTTTTGGTTTGACACTATCTTTTTTTAGGGTATCAGAAACTTTTATCAAATCTTTTACATTAACATTTAATGTTTCCGGCTCAATTTTTGGAGCAATTTCGGTAGTTTTTTTCGGTAAATCTTGAGAATACGACTTAGCAGAACCTAGTGTTAGGAAAAAAGCTAATAAAACGATATTAAATAAGTTTGTATGCAAAGGTTTAAATGCTATTTTTGTAAAACTATGGCTTAGTTATTGAAATTTCAAAACTACACATAATTTTTGGTCAAAAATAGTCAAATAATAAATTTATAGCCCCAAGGTTCTAATAAAATTAACTTTTAATATTTATGTACATAATTAATACACACAAAGCGTCCCTCATAATTGGATTATGTATTCTCTCTTTTTCTGGTTTTAGTCAAAACAACAAATTCAAAGTTACATTGGATGCGGGGCACGGCGCTCACGATTTTGGAGCAGTCTATAAAGGTCATGTTGAAAAAAATATTGCACTTGCGGTAGTTTTAAAAGTGGGGAAAATATTAGAAGAACAACCTAATTTTGAAGTAAATTATACCCGAAAAACAGATGTATTTATTGGACTAGTTGAAAGAGCAAACATTGCAAATAGAGTAGATGCGAATATTTTTGTGTCCATTCATTGTAATGCCAATAAAAATATAGCTGCTGATGGAACTGAAACGTACGTTATGGGTATGTCAAAAAACGCTTCAAACCTTGCTGCTGCAAAAAAAGAGAATGAGGTGGTTACTTTAGAAAAAGACTACAAACAAAAATACGAAGGATACGACCCGAATTCCCCTGAAACATTAATAGGATTGACATTAATGCAAGAGGATATTTTAAATAACAGTATTTCATTGGCCAGTAATATTGAAGATTCTTTTTCGGCTTTGGGAAAGAAAATAAGAGGTGGTGGAGTTAAACAAGCACCATTTATGGTATTACATAAAGCTTACATGACGAGAGTTTTGATTGAGATGGGTTTCATTTCAAACCCTGCAGAAGGAGATAAATTGGATTCAGAAGATGGGCAAAATGAAATAGCAAATGCCATCGCTGAAGCTATTATCAGTTACAAAAAAGAATATTTTGGAAATGGAACTATCGAAAATGATGAAGACAAACCTTCGAAAAAAATAATTGAAAAACCAGTCAAAGACACTACAACTCCCGTTAAAAAAGAAAATAAAATAATTAAAGAGGTGGTAAAAAAAGAACCATTCAAAAAAGAAACCACTAAAGAAGTAGTAAAAGAAGTTCAAAATGAAACTGGGGTTGTTTTTAAAGTTCAAATTGCTGCAAGTAGTAAGAAAATGGATTTAGACCCAAGTAACTTTAAAGGACTGAAAAACATTGATTCTGATTATAACGGAACCATATATAAATATACTTATGGTCAAACAACGGATTATTCTGAGGCGAAAAAGTATTTATCGGATGCAAAATCAAAAGGCTACGATTCTGCCTTTTTGATTGCTTTTAAAAACGGAAAAAGTATTTCCGTTAAAGATGCCATCAAATAATGCTACATTAACCAAAGTTTTATTTTAAATTTGTATAAAATATCTGAAATTGAAAATTACTAAAGAGATTAAAACTGGAATATTAGTTATTGCGTCTATTGCATTGTTTATATGGGGTTATAGCTTTTTAAAAGGAAAAGATTTGTTAAATGATTACAAAACCATCTTTGTCGAATATGACAATGTTGAAGGTTTGGCATCGAATGCTCCTGTAACAATTAACGGATTAGTTATTGGTAAAGTTTCGAAAATAGTGCTTCAAAATTCCACAGGAAAATTAGTAGTTGAACTTCAAATAAAAAGCGGGTTTCCATTTTCTAAATCAAGTATAGTGGCTATTTATGAGCCTGGATTAATAGGTGGAAAGCAAATACAAATCATCCCTGATTTTGAAGATAAAAATCTAGCTGTTTCTGGAGATACTTTGAAAAGTGCCGTTAAAAAAGGATTAACCGATCTTGTTGCAGATAAATTAACTCCATTGCAAGAAAAAGTGGAGAAAATGATTGTAAATGCTGATTTACTATTAAAAAATTTGAATGATGTTTTGGATACAAAATCTAAGGAAAATTTAAAAAATAGCATTTCTAATTTAAATGAAACTTTAGCAGGATTTAATGCGGCATCCAAAAATGTAAATGCTATTTTGGCTGATAATAAAAGTAAAATTGACGGGACAATTTCAAATTTAAACAGAGTATCGTCTGATTTTACAAAAATTTCCGATTCGTTAGCAAAAGCAAACTTAGGCCAAATAGTTAAAAATCTTGAAAAAACACTTGTTAATGTTGATAAATTGATGAGTGATGTTCAATCTGGTAAAGGAACTTTCGGAAAAATGATAAAAGACGAATCGTTGTATAATAATCTGGATAAAACTTCAAAAGAATTGGAGTTATTACTTCAAGATGTAAGGCTAAACCCAACGAGATATGTAAATGTATCTCTTTTTGGAAAGAAAAACAAACCTTATACAAGTCCGAAAGATACCATTTCAAATTCTAAAAACTAATATTACATGGGTTATTTAGACACTATCTTATTTGCAATTATTTTAATTTTAGGATTTGGTTTTTTTACTATTAATATTAGAAAAATTATCAGAAATATTAAGTTAGGACAGGATATTGATCGTTCAGACAATCCTAAGTCTCGATGGAAAAATATGGCCATGATTGCACTTGGACAATCTAAAATGGTCAAAAGACCAATTGCCGGAATACTTCATGTAATTGTTTATATTGGCTTTGTAATCATCAATTTAGAGTTATTAGAAATTATAATTGACGGACTTTTTGGAACTCATCGTGTATTTTCATTTTTGGGTACATTTTATGATATTCTAATTGCTTCCTTTGAAATATTAGCATTTTTAGTTTTGGTTGCAGTACTTGTTTTTTACGCTCGTAGAAATAGTATTAAATTAAAAAGATTCGTTCATTCTGATTTAAAAGGTTGGCCAAAAAGCGATGCCAATTATATTTTATATTTTGAAATCGTGCTGATGTCCTTGTTTCTATTGATGAACGCAGCCGATTTACATTTGCAAAATATAACTGGAGGTTTCGGTCATTATTCTCAAGTGGGTTCTTTCCCAATCTCTCAATTTATTGCTCCAATTTTTAACGGATTATCAGAATCATTGGTTATGATGATTGAAAGAGCCGTTTGGTGGATGCACATTATTGGAATATTAATATTTCTAAACTATTTATATTTCTCAAAACATTTGCATATTTTATTAGCATTTCCAAATACTTATTTTGCCAATTTAAATCCATTAGGACAATTTGATAATTTAGAATCGGTTACAAAAGAAGTGAAATTGATGATGGATCCAAATGCAGATCCTTATGCAACAGCTCCAATTGATGAAAATGCAGTTCCTTCTAAATTTGGTGCTAGTGATGTTCAAGATTTAAATTGGGTGCAATTATTAAATGCTTATACTTGTACTGAATGCGGTCGATGTACTTCAGTTTGTCCTGCAAATCAAACGGGTAAAAAGCTATCTCCTCGAAAAATAATGATGGATACCAGAGACCGTTTAGTGGAAGTTGGTAAAAATATAGATGCCAATAAAGGTGTTTTTATACCAGATAACAAAACATTATTAAACGATTTTATCACTCCTGAAGAACTTTGGGCGTGTACTTCTTGTAATGCTTGTGTTGAAGAATGCCCGGTAAATATTAGTCCATTATCTATTATTATGGATATGAGAAGGTATTTAGTTATGGAACAAAGTGCAGCGCCAATGCCTTTAAATGCAATGATGAGCAATATTGAAAATAACGGTGCGCCTTGGCAATACAATCAACAAGATCGTTTGAATTGGAAAAACGAATAATAATAACTACATGAAAATTCTCTTATAGGTGAGTTTAAGAGCGTTCTTAAGAATTTTAAATTAATTAAATTACAAACACACAACACACAACAAAAATGAACTCAGAAGATTTAGACAAGCAGTTACTAGCAGCATCAGAAAATGGTCACACAATTAGTCCAATTTTGCCAGAAGGGGTAAAAAATTATTTAATAGACATTGACGGTACGATTTGTGATGATATCCCAAACGAAGAACCAGAGAGAATGTTGACTGCGGAAGTTTATCCTGATGCATTAATTACTTTGAATAAATGGTACGATGAAGGGCATATTATCTGCTTTTTTACTTCACGAACAGAAGAACACAGAGAATATACTGAAATTTGGTTGAAACAACACGGTTTCAAATACCACGGAATGGTAATGGGAAAACCACGTGGAGGAAACTACCATTGGATTGACAATCATTTAGTTAAAGCAACAAGATACAGAGGTAAATTTACAGATTTAGTTGACAAAGAAGTTACCATTCAAGTTTTTGATGACGAACATCACGAATAAAACAGACAACTTGTGAGTTTTCACAAATAAATAAATAGTAGATGTCAGAAAGTTTAGTAGTTCCAACAATGGCAGAAATGTTAGCACAAGGAAAACAACCGGAAGTTTTATTTTGGGTTGGTTGTGCAGGAAGTTTTGATGATAGAGCAAAGAAAATTACAAAAGCATTTGTGAAGATATTAAATCGTTCCAATGTTTCTTTTGCTGTACTTGGAACCGAAGAAAGTTGTACTGGAGATCCTGCTAAACGAGCTGGAAATGAATTTTTGTTTCAAATGCAAGCTATGATGAACATTGAATTTTTGAACGCTTATGAAGCAAAAAAAATAGTTACTGCTTGCCCGCATTGTTTCAATACTTTGAAAAATGAGTATCCCGAATTAGGTGGTAAATACGAAGTGGTGCATCATACAGAATTTTTAAAATCTTTGTTAGATGATGGTCGATTAACCATTGAAGGCGGTCAATTTAAAGGTAAAAAAATTACTTTTCATGATCCTTGTTATTTAGGAAGAGCCAATAATGTTTATGAAGCACCAAGGGAATTAATTCTTAAATTGGATGCAGAATTGGTTGAAATGAAACGCTCAAAAGCCAATGGTTTGTGTTGTGGTGCTGGTGGTGCACAAATGTTTAAGGATGCAGAACCAGGAAATAAAGAGGTAAATATCGAAAGAACGGAAGAGGCGTTGGAAACAAAATCTGAAATAATTGCTGCAGGTTGTCCCTTTTGCAATACAATGATGACCGACGGAATCAAAAACAAAGAAAAAGAAGGCGATGTTAAAGTTATGGATATTGCCGAACTAATTGCAAATGCTCAAGATTTGTAACTATATAAATCTGAATTTAATAAATAAATTACCATGTATATTCCTTTCGAAAATTTACCTGAAGAATCTAAAATATGGATTTATCAATCCAACAGAAAATTCTCTGACGATGAATTTGCAGCAATTGAAGTTGATTTAAAAGCGTTTATTGAAAATTGGGCTGCACACGGAACCAGTTTGGAAGCGTCATTTGAATTGAAATACAATCGGTTTATCATTCTTGCCGTAAATCAAGAAGTTCAAGCTGCAACAGGCTGTTCAATAGATTCTTCAGTTCAATTTATTCAAAATTTGGAACAAAAATATGAAGTAGATTTATTAGATAAAATGAATGTAACTTTCAAATTAGGAGAACACGTGGCACATAAAACGTTGCTTGATTTCAAAAAAATGGCAAAGGACAAAGCGGTTACAGAAAATACAATTGTCTTCAATAATTTGATAAATAATATTGCTGAGTACAATGAATCTTGGGAAGTTCCAGCAATAGATAGTTGGCACAGTCGCTTTTTTTAAAATAAATTCATTTAATGAAATCAGTTCTACTTCGTTTTTTTCTAGTTGTAATGCTAATTGCATTTGGAATTTCGTGTTCTTCAACTAAGCACGTAAATACTAAAAACCCAATTGCAAATGAATTTGACACCAATTTATTTGTAGATAAAAAACCTTTCAAAAACCCTTTTTTTTCTGAATCAATAACAGAAGAACAATGGGTTGATAGTATTTACAATAACATGAGTTTTGACGAAAAAGTAGGACAGCTTTTTATGGTTGCTGCCTATTCCAACAAAGATTCTATTCATGTAAATTCCATTGACAAACTTATTAAAGACTCTAAAATTGGAGGTTTAATTTTTTTTCAAGGTGGACCCGTTCGTCAAGCCAATTTGACAAATCGTTACCAATCCAAATCTAAATTACCTTTGTTTATTGGAATTGACGCAGAATGGGGATTGAGTATGCGTTTAGATTCAACCTATCGTTTTCCTTGGAATATGACTTTGGGTGCCATTCGAGATACCAAATTAATAGAAAAAATAGGTTCTAAAATGGGATTTGAAAGCAAAAGATTGGGTGTTCATTTCAATTTTGCACCAGTTTTAGATATCAATACCAATCCTAAAAATCCAATTATAGGTTTTCGTTCATTTGGAGAAAATAAAGAAAATGTTACCAATAGCGCTATTGCATTGATGAAAGGCGTTCAAAAACAAGGCGTTTTTTCAACAGGAAAACATTTTCCAGGTCACGGAGATACTGAAGTAGATTCTCATTTATCTTTACCATTAGTTAGTTTTTCCCAAGAAAGAATAAATGAGGTTGAGTTTTATCCCTATAAAAAAATGTTTCAGGAAGGGTTGGTTTCAGTGATGGTTGCGCATTTAAGTGTTCCAAGTTTAGAGCCAAGAGTTAACTATCCCACTTCAATATCCTATAATGTTGTTACCAATATTCTTAAAAATCAATTAGAATTTAATGGCTTAATTTTTACTGATGCCTTGAATATGAAAGGCGCCAGTAATTACAAAAGAGAAGATGGAATTCCGTTAACGCCCGGTGATATTGATTTGGAAGCATTCTTGGCAGGAAATGATATCCTTTTATTTTCAGAAAATGTACCAGCTGCAATTGAAAAAATATGTTTGGCATACCAAAACGGATTGATTTCTGAATTTAGATTATCTCAATCAGTGAAGAAAATATTGAAATTCAAGTATTTTGCAGGTTTAAATAATTTCAAACCTATTAATACTGTAAATTTAATTAAGGAGATTACGCCAACTTCAAACGATGCTTTACAATATCAATTGTATGAAAATGCAATTACAATTTTGAAAAATAAAAATGAAATTTTACCAATTAAATCATTAGAAAACAATAAGATAGCGTATGTAAAGTTAGGCGATGATGTCAACAGTTCTTTTGTTTCGACTTTAAAAAAATACACAGAAATTACAGAAGTTTCTAATGAAAATATTGACAGTTTAAATGTTCAATTAGGCAAATTTAATACTGTAATTGTTGGTTTTCACAAATCAGATAAAGCTTGGAAAAAGCAAGATTTTACAGAAACGGAATTGCTTTGGTTGCAAGAAATTGCAAAGAAAAACGTAGTTATTTTAGACGCATTTACAAAACCATATTCCTTACTTCCTGTAACTACTTTTGATGAAATAGAAGCGGTTGTTGTTTCCTATCAAAATGCCGATATTGCTCAAGAAGTTTCTGCAGAATTGCTATTCGGCGCAATAGAAGCTAAAGGAAAATTACCTGTATCTATTCTTCCAAATTTCAATGTAAATGATGGATTAACAATAGAAAAAATAAATCGTTTAGGTTTCTCAACCCCTGAAAATGTTGGAATGAATCCTACTATTTTGGCTCAAATAGATGTTTTAGCAAAGAAAGCGATTAACAATAAAATGACGCCCGGATTACAAGTTTTAGTAGCTCGTAAAGGGAAAGTAATTTATCAAAAATCATTTGGTTCTCATACCTACGAAAATACTATAAAAGTAGCAAATTCAGATATTTATGACATAGCATCGTTAACAAAAATCGTTTCGACATTGCCAAATGTAATGCAATTATACGATCAAAAGAAAGTGAATTTAGAAACAAAATTAGGAGATATGCTTCCAATTTTCCAAAATTCTGATAAAGCAGCAATTCCATTTAAAGATTTATTATCGCATTATGCTGGCTTTCAAGCTTGGATTCCTTTTTATAAAGCAACATTAGACAGTTCAAAAGTCCCTTTGGCGAGATATTATAGCAAAACTATAAACGATCAATTTTCAAAAAAGGTTGCTGACAGCTTATTTATTAGAAATGATTATCAGGATACAATTATGAAAATGATTGTAAACAGTAAGTTGTCACTCAAAAAAGAATACAAATACAGTGATTTTACATTTATTATTTTAAAAGATTATTTGGAGAGAATGACTGGTAAAAAGTTGGATGTTTTGAGTCAAGAAAATTTTTACAATTCACTTGGAATGAACAATACACTATACAATCCATTGACAAAATTGGATAAAAATGTAATTCCACCAACAGAAATCGACACGTATTTTCGTCACCAATTAATTCAAGGTTATGTTCATGATATGGAAGCGGCTATGGAAGGTGGAGTAGGCGGTCACGCTGGGATTTTCTCGAATTCGATGGACATTGCAAAGATGATGCAGCTGTATTTACAAAAAGGGAATTATGGAAATGTTCAGTATTTTTCATCTAAAACCTTTGACGATTTTAACACCTGTTATTTCTGCAAAGAAGGCAATAGGAGAGGGCTAGGATTTGACAAACCTCAATTGGGTGCTTCAGGACCTACTTGTGGTTGTGTACCAATGATAAGTTTCGGACACACTGGTTTTACTGGAACAATTGCTTGGGCAGATGCTGAAAATGAAATTGTATATGTATTTTTATCCAATAGAACTTTTCCTGATGCAACTGTAAATAAACTATCAAAAGAGAATATTCGTGAAGATATTCAGAAGGTAATTTACGATGCAATTGAAAGATAAATAGTATTAAATTTAACGTAAGTTTAATTGTACTCCAATCAATTTTCGTTACTTTCGTTACACTAAAATTCAAAAATGAGAATCGCAATAGTTTGTTATCCAACATTTGGAGGAAGTGGCGTTGTTGCTACAGAATTAGGTCTTGAATTGGCTCGTCGAGGACATGAAATTCATTTCATAACCTACAGTCAGCCTGTTCGTTTGGCACTTTTAAATCCTAATGTTCATTATCACGAAGTAAACGTTCCTGAATATCCTTTGTTTCATTATCAACCTTATGAATTGGCTTTGTCAAGCAAATTAGTTGATATGGTAAAACTCTACAAAATTGACATATTACACGTTCATTATGCAATTCCACACGCATATGCTGGATATATGGCGAAGCAAATGTTGAAAGCCGAAGGAATTAAAATTCCAATGGTAACAACACTTCACGGTACAGACATTACCTTGGTTGGAAATCATCCGTTCTATAAACCAGCGGTAAGTTTCAGTATTAATAAATCGGATGTGGTAACTTCGGTATCCCAAAATTTGAAAGACGAAACGTATAAACTTTTCAATATAAAACGTGATATACACGTGATTCCAAATTTCATCGAATTGGATAAAAATGTTTTAGATCCCAAAGTTGCTTGTCATCGTTCGGTTATGGCAAAACCAAATGAACGAATTATTACACATATTAGTAATTTTAGAAAAGTAAAACGAATTCCAGATGTAATTGAAATTTTTTACAAAATTCAGCAACAAATCCCATCAAAGTTAATGATGGTTGGTGACGGTCCTGAAAAAGAAGAAGCAGAAAATTTATGTCAAAAATTAGGAATTTCTGATAGGGTTATCTTTTTTGGGAATAGCAATGAAATCGATAAAATTCTGAGTTACACGGATTTATTTCTTTTGCCTTCTGAAACAGAAAGTTTTGGATTAGCGGCTTTAGAAGCAATGGCTTGGGGAGTTCCTGTTATTTCAAGTAATTCTGGAGGGCTTCCTGAAGTTAATTTTGAAGGTATTTCAGGTTATTTAAGTGATGTAGGAAATACAAATGAAATGGCACAAAATGCTATTAAAATTTTAAAAGATTATTCAATTTTGGTGGAGTTTAAAAAAAATGCTCTAGATGTAGCTAAAAAGTTTGATATAAAAAATATTGTACCCTTATATGAAGATTTGTATCAAAAAGCTCTAAACAAGAACTCATGAAAAAAATAGGCCTGCTATTCCTAACTTTAATATTATTTTCTTCTGGTGCTACTAAATCAAAAGAAATATACAAACCTTTATATAAGTATTAACTCAACAACCTGACGGCGGAGGAAATATTCATTTTTATGAAATAGTATCAACTTCCGATGAATTCAAAATGATTCAAAATGATGAGAAATTAATAGGAAAAATCAATCCAAATGATATTAATGATTCTAATTTTTAATATTGAATATGGGGGGAAAATTGATCGAGGGATGTACAATTGATATTGAAGATATTCAAGAAACCGAAAAAGCAATTGTTATTTCAGTTAAAGAAATTGAACCAAAAGGTGAAGGAATTACTTTAGCTGATTATGTTTATCAGTATTGTATAGTGAAGATTAATTCTAAAAAAGAGATAATTTTTAAATAATTAAATTTTTTAAAGGTTTTATTACTTATTCAAAAAGTGTTTTTAGAACTTATAACGAAGTCCTAAAGCGATATCAGCACCAAAATTATTATCATAATAGCCGTGACCACCAATTTCAGGGCGTAAATCTAAGGATATTTGCAAAGGAAAGTCAAAATTATATTCAATTCCAATAGTCCCTGCAGCATATAAAAAGGTGCCGCTTTTATATGTAGTATTGTCGGTACTCCAGTTTCCAAATCCTGCACCAACTCCTGCATACCAATTGAATCCCTGATCAATGTTCCAAACCCAAGTATACAATCCTGTTAATTTTACAGCGTTTAAATTGTCTCCGTTTCTCCAACCTAAATCTAATTCTAATCGGTTGTTGGAAGTAAATTTTCTTTGATAGGAAATCTCCGAACCAAACCCATCATTCGAACCCAAACGAAGTCCTAACGCATTTTCTGAAATTTCTTGAGCGTTTGCGATACTTGTAAATCCTAATAACATTGTTGTAAACAATAGAAGCTTTTTCATAATTATATTCATAAGTGTTTATAATATAGTAACGCATTTTAAAAGAAACTATTGTAAAAAATAGGATGCAATTTTTCAAAAATTAAACGTCAATTAGTTACTAACATTATAAACATGTAAAAACTCATCTTGAGATTGACTTCCAGTTGAAGGTATTGTTAAGGTAGTTCCACCTGGTAGTGAGTTTAATTGGTAATTAATCAATGTGTTAGTATAAACCATTCCGATATTTTTTGCATAATATTGATTGGAAACTATCACATTTTGTGGACTTAATATCGATGCCGTATAAGGAAAACCACCAATCAATATGTTTGTAGTTATTTTAGCATTTAAAACTATT
>Ga0209107_10000466_pt1 | contig 23567 bp, 21 predicted proteins | sample LakErihyJuly2011_2_FD_187460 | JGI IMG/M metagenome (GOLD analysis project Ga0209107, IMG submission 187460) | Freshwater microbial communities from dead zone in Lake Erie, Canada - CCB hypolimnion July 2011 (SPAdes) (version 2) | ecosystem: Environmental > Aquatic > Freshwater > Lentic >...
AAGATGAAGGCACGCGGATGTTCGCGCACCGGAAGGAGCATGACGATGAACCCCTCTCAAGCCACCACCCCCGAGCAACTCTTTGGCGCCTGCATGCACGCGGGCGGCTGGCCCAAGCTGGGCTGGCAAACCGTGGACACCGCCGAGGAGGTCCAGACCTGCTACGACGACATCGTGCTGCTGTGAGCGTCTGACGGGGTGTCGGCCAGGGCCAGGCGGTTGCGGCCGCCGTGCTTGGCCGCATACAGCGCGTTGTCGGCCCGCTGAACCAGGTCGGTGGCGCGTTTGTCATGGCGGGGTGTGACCGTGGCCACGCCGATGCTGCAGGTCACGCGCACCTCCAGGGCCTCGCTGCGCAGCACCAGCTCGCGCACCTGGGCCAGCATCTGCAGGGCCACCCGCTCGGCGCCGCGGGTGTCGGTGTCGGGCAGCAGCACCACGAACTCTTCGCCGCCATAGCGGGCCACGAAGTCGGTCGAGCGGCCGCAAGCCTCTTGCAGGGCCTGCGCCACCGCTTGCAGGCAGGTGTCGCCAAAGGGGTGGCCGAACGAGTCGTTGATGTTCTTGAAGTGGTCCAGGTCCACCAGCAGCACCGAGAGGTGGCCGCCGCGGCGGCACTGGCGCGCCCACTCGTGGGTCAGCTGGCGGTCAAAGTGCATGCGGTTGGGCACCTGCGTGAGCCCGTCGGTCAGGCTGGCGAGTTCCAGCTCGCGCGCTTGCTGTTCGGCCAGGCGCCGCGCGTGGCGGCCTTCCCAATAGTCCTGGTGCACCAGCTGGGATGAGCGCGCCAGGTAGGCCAGGAACACGCACTGCAACGCCATCACCAGCAGGTGGGCGGGCAGGGGGCGCAGGGCCTCGATGACCACCACTGGCGCGAGCATCGCGATCGGGTAGGGGTAACGCAAGGCTGGGTTGAAGCCCAGCATGGTGTTGCCCGCGGCCACCATGCCGGCGGTGACCATGAGCATCGTCCAGGCCAGGGGCTGCAACGGCGCCAGCCACATGCAGGCGGCGGTCAGGCAGCCCCAGTACGCCGCGCTGAGGAGCGACAGCGCGTTGAAACCCAGCTCCGCGCGTTGGGGGTGCTGGCGCAGCAGCTCGGGCAGGCGCTTCGCATAGCTGGCGCGCACGATGGCCAGCAAACCCAGGCCCACCACATTGCCCCAGACCAGCCAAGGCCAGGTCGCGGCGGCGTGGGTGGCCAGGGTGACGGCCAGCCAGATGCCGGGGTAGATGAAGGTGGCGGTGGACGCGCGCTCCGCGGTGTCCAGCACGCAGCGCACGGCCAGTTCGGTGTCCGAGTCAGGTGCTTTGGAGCGCAGCAAGGTCGGCCTGCGTCCGCCCGTGGCATCGGGCTCGGCCTGTGGCGGCTGGGGGTGTTCCAGCCAATGGGAGGGGGCATCGCGCTTCACGTCCGGTATTTCGACACGTTTGGCCGTGACTTGAGCGCCACATTTTCTGCGTGTGAGTGCATCTGCCTGGCGATGCCGGACCGTAGTGGATGGGTGCAAGCCGAGCCCGCTTCGGGTCAGGCGACTGGCACCACCACACTGGAGACCGACATGCCCGCCTTCTCACGCACCCAGCTGCTTGCCAGCATCCTCGCCGCGCTGACGGGCATCGCCCATGCGGGCAAGTCTGACGCCCGCGCCCCGGTGAGCTGCGCCAGCGGCCAGCCTCAGGCCGTGGCCTCGCGCGCCGACAGCGAGCGTGACGACGAAGGCTTGCGCATCGCCGGCCTGACCGACGATGGCCGCCTGGTCTGCTTCAACGAGCGCCAGCCGGGCAAGGTGCGCGTCGTGGCCAGCGTCAATGGCCTGCAGGGGGACACCCGCCTGGTCGGCATCGACTACCGCGTGCAAGACGGCAAGCTCTACGGTGTGGGCGAGGCCGGTGGTGTCTATGCCATCGACCCGGACACGGCCGTGGCGACCCTCGTCAACCGCCTCTCGGTGACGCTGGACGGCAGCCGTTTCGGCGTGGACTTCAACCCCGCCGCCGACCGCCTGCGCATCGTCAGCAACACGGGCCAGAACCTGCGCCACAACCTCGCGGGCAGCACCCTGGCCGATGGCACCTTGAACTACACCGCGACGGCCACCCCGGGCCCCGCTGCCTTGGGCGTGAGCGCCGCGGCCTACACCAACAACGACCTGAGCCCCGCCACCCCGGCCACGACTGGCACGACGCTGTTCGTGCTGGACGCGACGCTCGACCAGATCGCGCTGCAGTCACCGCCCAACGTCGGCACGCTGGTGGCCACGGGCAAGCTCACGGTGGACGCCTCGGCCCTGTCCGGCTTCGACATCTACAGCACCGTGCGCGACAACGTCACCGTGCGCAACCGCGCGCTGGCCACGCTGGCGGAGGCCGACGGCTCGGTGAGCCTGTACCACATCGATGTGCTGACCGGCAAAGCGTCATCGCGCGGCAAGCTGCCCGCTGGTACAGTGGTCATCGACATCGCGGTGCCCTTGTACCAAGACTGAGCTGTCGCATCGCAGGGTGGGGTGTGCGCCCCACCAGGCAGACCGGTCGCCCACCCGAGCCTGATACCAAGATGGACCCGTTGACTTCTGCTGCGCTGCCCGAGCGGCGGCCCGATGACTTCGACCACGAAGCGGCGCTCGAAGCGTGCGCACGCGGTGAACGCTTCGCCCTGAGGGCGCTGTACGAGCGCGAAGGCCGCTGGCTGCTGGCCGTGGCCCAGCGCATCGTGCGCGATGCCGAACTGGCCGAAGACGTCGTCCAGGAAGCCTTCTTGCAGATCTGGCAGCGCGCCGGCACCTTCCGCCGCGAGATGGGTTCGGGCCGGGGCTGGGTCTACACCGTGGTGCGCCACCGTGCGCTCGACGAAGCGCGCCGTCGCCGCCCCGAGCTCAGCCTGGGCGATGACTTCGAAGCCGTGGCCGAGGCCGCGGTGCACCAGGATGCCACCCCGGGCGACGACGCCTGGCCCCACGACGAAGAAGCGCTGGCGCATTGCCTGGCGCAACTCGATGACCCGAAGCGCCAGTGCGTCATCGATGCCTACGTCGAGGGTTACACCCACGAACAGATCGCCCAGCGGCTGAGCAAGCCGGTGGGCACGGTCAAATCCTGGATCCGCCGCGGTCTGCTGGCGCTCAAGGAGTGCTTGTCATGAGCCCGCAAGAAAACCAAGAAAACATCGCCGATGCTGGCGAGTACGTCATCGGCACCCTCACCGGCGCCGAGCGCCAGGCCTTCGAGGCCCGCCTGCAGGCCGATGCCTCGCTGCAGCGCGAGGTCCACGCCTGGCAGGACCGCCTGCTGGGCCTGACGGCCCGCTTGACCCCCGCTGCCCTGCCGCCGCAGTTGTGGCCGCGCATTGCCGCGCGCCTGGGCGCCGGGCCGCTGTTCCAGGCGCCCACGCAGGAGCCGGCAGCGGCGAACGACCCGGCCTGGTCCGGTGTGCGTTTCTGGCAGCTCCTCAGTGGCCTGTCCATGGCCGCGGTGGTGGTGATGGCCACGGTGCTGGTCGGCCAGCGCCAGCCCGAGCCGACCGCCGTGGTGCAGGCGGCGCCGCGCTACCTGGCCGTGCTGCAAAGCCCGGACAAGGGCGGTGCTGGTTGGGTGGTGGAAACGGTGGCCTCGGCCGATGTGAAGCCAGGCGAGGCGGCCATCCGCCTCGTGCCCCTGGGGCCGAACGAGGACATCCCCGAAGGCAAGACCATGCAGTTCTGGACCAAGCCCGAAGGCGCCAAAGGCCCGACTTCGCTGGGCCTGGTCAAGCCGGGTCAGGTGGTCGTGGTGCCGGTCAGCCAACTGCCCGGTCTGGCCGACAAGACCCTGTTCGAGCTGACGCTGGAGCCGGCGGGCGGCTCGCCCTACCCGAAGCCGTCGGGCCCCATCCTCTACGTGGGTCGCGCGGTTCGGGTGTGATGCGGCTGTGAAGGCCGGCGAGCTCAAGCCTCGTCGGCCGACAGCGCCCGCCACACGATGTGGAAGAGCCCGTCGAACTGGTCGATGAGCGGCTGCTTCTCGCGCCGCACGATGTGCATCAGCACCACGCGGCCGATGATGCCCATGAACACGTCCAGCAGCACCTTGGCCGACACGCGCCGGTTCAGCACCCCGCGCGCCTGGCCGTCCTTGAACACGCCCAGGAAGGCCGTCATCAGCTCCGGGCTTTCGTAGATGCGGATGTTCTGGTGGCGTGACACCGGCACCGCGGTGAACAGCAACATCATCACCGCCGGGTGCTTGTCCATGTAGTCCAGCGTGACCCAAAACGTTTTGCGCAGGCGTTCCCGCGCGTCGTCGATGCCCTGCAGGTGGTCGATCATGCGCTCGGCCAGGCGGCCCAGCATCACGTCCAGCATGGCGTAGACCAGCACCTCCTTGCTGCCGAAGTACTTGTAGATGGTCTGCAGGGACACGTGCGCCGCCTTGGCCACGTCGAGCAACGTCACCTCGTGGAAATCGCGGCTCGAAAACAGCGTCAGCACGGCCTGCTCGATGCGCTTGAGCGTGTCGGCGCGCATGCTGCTGAGGGCGGCGCGGCGTGCGTCCGGCGTGTCGGGCGGGGTGTGGCGGGTGTCGGGTGGCTGGGGCGCGGGAGGCATGGCGGCGTGGCAGCGTGGCGAGGGTGCAGGCGAACAGAGACCGAGGGGAGGATCGCGTTCCGGGATGGAAACGAATCGTACCAAATGAACGATCGTTCGAAAATCTGGGCCCACCCCTCTTGCCCTTCGATGACGTTAACGTCAAGATCAGCAACCGTTGTGCACCACGATGCATGGCCGGTTTCCCAGGCGTCAGCGCTTTGTCGCGCACGATGCCTTGCTGAAATCAAGGGTTAACACCGGCGGTAACGAAGATTACCGAATGACCCAGGCCACGCCCCGTGAGGCCGAAACGCACACCGCTTCACACGGACCGAGGAGACACCCGCATGCCCATTCAAAATTTCGCCCCCGCCTGGATGACCGAAGAACACCAGATGGTGTTCGACTCGGCCAAGCGCTTCATGACCGAGCAATGGCAGCCCAAGGACGAAGCCTGGCGCGCCCAGGGCATGATGGACCGCCAGGCCTGGGAAGACGCCGGCGCCAATGGCTTCCTGTGCGCTTCCATGCCCGAGCAGTACGGCGGCGGCGGCGGTGACTTCGGCCACGAGGCCGCGCTGGTGCTGGCCCAGGGCGAAGCCGGCATCGGCGGTTTCGGCGGCTCGCTGCACTCGGGCATCGTTGCCCCGTACATCCTCCACTACGGCACCGAAGAGCAGAAGAAGCGCTGGCTGCCCAAGCTGGCCTCCGGCGAGCTCATCAGCGCCATCGCCATGACCGAACCCGGCACCGGTTCCGACCTGCAAGGCGTGCGCACGCTGGCGCTGAAGTCGGCCGATGGCGAGAGCTACACCATCAACGGCAGCAAGACCTTCATCACCAACGGCCAGCTGGCCAACCTGGTCGTCGTGGTCTGCAAGACCGACAAGGACAAGGGCGCGCAAGGCATCTCGCTGTTCGTGGTCGAGACCGACGAAGCCCCCGGCTTCCGCCGTGGCCGCAACCTCGACAAAATCGGCATGGAGGCGCAAGACACCTCCGAGCTGTTCTTCGACGACGTGGTGGTGAGCAAGCACAACCTGATCGGCGAACAGGAAGGCATGGGCTTTTTCCAGCTGATGCAGGAGCTGCCGCAGGAGCGCATGCTCGTGGCCCTGGCCGGCATCGCCGCCATGGAATACGCCATGAAGATCACGCTCGAGTACACGAAGGAGCGCAAGGCCTTCGGCAAGCCCATCTTCAGCTTCCAGAACACCCGCTTCAAGCTGGCCGAGTGCCAGGCCCTGCTGCTGGCTTCGCGCGCCCTGGTGGACGCCGCCATGGTCGCCCACCTCAAGGGCGAGCTGGGCGTGGACCGCGCCGCGCTGATCAAGTACTGGATCACCGACAACCAGTGCAAGCTGATCGACGAATGCCTGCAGCTCTTCGGTGGCTACGGCTACATGAAGGAGTACCCGATCGCCCGCCTGTGGGCCGACTCGCGCGTGCAGCGCATCTACGGCGGCACCAACGAGATCATGAAGGAACTGGCCTCGCGCTTCCTGTGATCCGCTTGGCGATCTTCCGCTGAGCACCGAACCAAACACCCCCACACCAAAGGAGCTTCCCATGATCGAAGCCTACATTTTCGACGCCGTCCGCACCCCGCGCGGCAAGGGCAAGAAGGACGGCAGCCTGCACCAGGCCACGCCCGTGTGGCTGCTGCGCACCCTGCTGCAGGGCCTGCAACAGCGCCACCACCTCGACACCTCGCTGGTCGACGACGTCATCCTCGGCTGCGTGACGCCGGTGGGCGAGCAGGGCGCCGACATCGCCCGCACCGCCGTGCTGGACGCCGGCTGGGCCGAGTCCGTCGCCGGTGTGACGCTGTCGCGCTTTTGCGCCTCGGGCCTGGAGGCCATCAACATGGCCACGGCCAAGATCCGCGCTGGTCTCGATGACATGGTCGTTGCCGGCGGCGTCGAGAGCATGAGCCGCTGGCCCATGGGCTCCGACGGTGGCGCCTGGGTGATGGACCCCCGCATCAACAGCGGCACGGCCTTCGTGCCCCAAGGCATCAGCGCCGACCTGATCGCCACGCTGGAAGGCTTCTCGCGTGCCGACCTCGATGCCTTTGCCGCCGAGTCTCACCGCCGTGCCGCCGCCGCGCAGGCCGAGGGCCGCTTCGACAAGTCGGTCATCCCCGTGCGTGACATCAACGGCATGCTGATGCTGGGCCGCGATGAAACCGTGCGCCCCGGCACCTCGGTCGAGTCGCTGGCCAAGCTGATGCCTTCGTTCGAGATGATGGGCACCATGGGCTTCGACGCCACTGCACTCGACAAGTACACGACCATCGAGAAGATCATCCATGCCCACCACGCTGGCAACTCCTCGGGCATCGTCGACGGCGCCGCGTTGGTGCTGCTGGGCAGCAAGGAAGCCGGCATCAAGGCAGGCCTCAAGCCCCGTGCCCGTGTGCTGATGACCGCCGAGTGCGGCTCCGAGCCCACCATCATGCTGACCGGCCCGACGCCGGCTTGCCAGAAGGCGCTCAACAAGCTGGGCATGACCCCGGGCGACATCGACCTGTGGGAAATCAACGAGGCCTTCGCCACCGTGCCCATGAAGACCGCGAAGGACCTGGGCGTGTCCATGGACCGCGTCAACGTCAACGGCGGCTCCATCGCCATGGGCCACCCGCTGGGCGCCACCGGCGCCATCATCCTGGGCACCGCCCTGGACGAGCTGGAACGCACGGGCAAGTCCACGGCTCTGGCCACCCTGTGCATCGGTGCCGGCATGGGCATCGCCACCATCATCGAACGCGTCTGATCCGGGAGGCACACACCATGACCCAATCTCAAGCCAACGCCCCAGCCTTCAGCCTGGCCATCGATGCCGACGGCATCGGCCTGGTCACCATCGACATGCCGGGCCGCGCGATGAACGTGCTCAACCCGACCCTGGTCGTGCCCTTCGCCGGCCTGGTCGAGCAACTGGAAACCGACGCGAACCTCAAGGGCCTGGTCATCACCTCGGCCAAGTCGACCTTCATCGTCGGCGCCGACATCGACCAGCTCACACAGATCACCTCGGCCGAAGAGGCCTACAAGCTGTGCGAAGACCTCAAGGGCATGCTGCGCCGCATGGAAAAGTGCGGCAAGCCCGTGGTGGCCGCGCTCAACGGCACGGCCCTCGGCGGCGGCCTGGAGCTGGCGCTGGCCTGCCATGCCCGCATCGCCATCGACGACCCCAAGACCAAGCTCGGCCTGCCCGAAGTGAAGCTGGGCCTGCTGCCCGGTGGCGGCGGCACCCAGCGCGTGCCCCGCATGATCGGCATCCAGAAGAGCTTCGAGCTGATCACCCAAGGCAAGGAACTGACCGCCGCCAAGGCCAAGGACATGGGCCTGGTGACCGAGCTGGCCGCCAACCGCGAAGACCTGCTGGCCAAGGCCAAGGCCTGGGCACTCGCCAACCCCAAGGCCTCGCAGCCCTGGGACAACAAGGGCTTCCGCATTCCTGGTGGCGACAGCAAGAGCCCGGCCGTGGTGCAGGTGCTCGCCATCGCGCCTTCGATGGCCAACGCCAAGGCGCACGGCAACTACCCGGCGCTCACCCACATCATGAGCTGCCTGTTCGAAGGCTGCCTGCTGGACTTCGACGCCGGCTGCCAGGTCGAGTCGCGCTACTTCGCCGCGTGCGTGGTGTCGCAGACCAGCAAGAACATGATCGGCACGCTGTGGCACCAGCTCAACGCCATCAAGAAGGGCCAGTCGCGTCCCAAGGGCTTCGCCGAAAGCAAGGTCAAGAAGGTCGGCATCCTGGGCGCCGGCATGATGGGCGCGGGCATCGCGTACGTGTCGGCCAAGGTCGGCATCGACGTGGTGCTGCTGGACACGACGCAAGAGAATGCCGAGAAGGGCAAGGCCTATTCGCAAGGCATCCTGGACAAAGCCATCTCGCGTGGCCGCAGCACGGCCGACAAGCGCGACGCGCTGCTGGCCCGCATCCAGCCCACCACGTCCTATGACGACCTGAAGGGTTGCGACCTCGTCATCGAAGCCGTGTTCGAAGACCGCGCCATCAAGGCCGTCTGCACGCAGAAGTCGGAGGCCGTCATCGCCGCCGATGCGGTGTACGCCTCGAACACCTCGACGCTGCCCATCACCGGCCTGGCCACGGCCAGCGAGCGCCCGGCCAACTTCATCGGCCTGCACTTCTTCTCGCCGGTGGACAAGATGCCGCTGGTCGAGATCATCGTGGGCGAGAAGACCTCGGACGAGACCCTGGCGCGTGGCTTCGACTACGTGCTGCAGATCGGCAAGACGCCGATCGTGGTCAACGACAGCCGCGGCTTCTACACCTCGCGCGTGTTCGCCACCTACATCATGGAAGGCCTGGCCATGCTGGGCGAGGGCGTGCACCCGCGCTCCATCGAAGTCGCCGGCCTGAAGGCGGGCATGCCCATGCCGCCGATGGCGCTGCAAGACGAGGTCTCGCTGGGCCTGTCGCTGCACATCGCCGAGCAGACCCGCAAGGACCTGATCGCCGAAGGCAAGACCGTGCCGGAACACCCCGCTGCGGCCGTGCTGCAGAACATCGGGGGCACGCACAAGCGCATCGGCAAGAAGACCGGCAAGGGCCTGTACGACTACAACGGCAAGGAAAAGACCCTGTGGCCCGAGCTGACCCAGCTCTACCCGCCGGTGGCGAACCAGCCCACCCAGCAAGAGCTGGTGGACCGCCTGCTGTACGTGCAAGCCAACGAGGCAGCACGCTGCTATGAAGAGAAGGTCGTGCGTTCGGTGGCCGACACCAACATCGGCTCGATCTTCGGCTGGGGCTTCGCGCCCAACCAGGGCGGCGCGCTGCAGTTCATCAACGCCGTGGGCGCCAAGAAGTTCGTCGAGCGTGCGCGTGAGCTGGCCAAAGCCTACGGCCCGCGCTTCGAGCCCGCCGCCATCGTCGTGAAGATGGCGCAAGAAGGCGGCCGCTTCGAGGACGCGGTGTGAGCGCGGCCAACGACCGTGCCTTGGGGCCTTCAAGCCCTGCTGGCCCTTCGAGCGCAGCGGGCCCCTTGGGCAGCATGCTGGCCGGCCTGCGCGTGATCGACCTCACGCGCAACCTGCCCGGGCCGTTCAGCACGCGCATGCTGGCCGACCTGGGTGCCGAGATCGTCAAGGTCGAGCCACCCGAGGGCGACCCGGCGCGGCCGCTGGGCACGCTGTTCGAGGCGCTCAACCACGGCAAGGAGTGCCGCAAGATCGACTTCCGCAACGAAGCCGACCTCGCCACCTTGCGCGACTGGCTGGCCACCGCCGACGTGATGGTGGACAGCTTCCGCCCCGGCGTGCTGCAAGGCATGGGGCTGGATGCGGCCACCCTGCACGCACTGAACCCGCGGCTGGTGATGGTCTCCATCACGGGCTACGGGCAAACGGGTGCCTGGGCCAACAAGGCCGGGCATGACCTGAACTTCATGGCGCTGTCGGGCGTGCTGGACCAGGTGCGTGCCACCACGGGCGAGCTGGCCTTGTCCAATGTGCAGTGGGGTGACCTGGCCGCGGGCAGCTCGATGGCGACCATCGCCATCCTGGCGGCGGTCATCGAGGCCCAGCGCACGGCCCGGGGTCGGCACATCGACGTCAGCATGGCGCACGGCCTGCACGCGCACCTGGTGATGCCCAAGGCGACGGCGTCGCTGTTGGCGCCCATCCTGGGGCACCGGCCGCAGGCGGGCGAGGACATGCTCAACGGCGGCCTGCCTTGCTACAACCTCTACGCCACGGCCGACGGCCGCCACCTCGCGGTGGGCGCGCTGGAGTTCAAGTTCTGGAAGGCGGCTTGTGAGGTGTTCGGGCGGCCCGATTGGGTCAACCGCCACTGGCAGCGTGGCGCCTTGCCGGGCACGCCCGATTGCACGGCGCTCAAGGTCGAGGTGGCCGCGCTGGTGGCTTCGCAGCCGCTGGCCTACTGGGCCCACCAGTTCGAGTCCTCGGACGCCTGCGTCACGCCCGTGCTGACGCTGGAAGAAGCCCAGGCGCACGCGCTGTTCGCAGGCCTGGGCCAGGTGCAGGCCTGGACGTCGGTGGCCTGATCAGGCCTGTGCGGTGGCGGTGGGGGCGGCCGGTGTGCTGCCTTCCATGCCCGCTTCGATCGACTTCAGCATCTGCTTGCGGAAGCGGTTGAGCTCTTGCACGCTGGCGAAGCTCTGGCCCATCAGCGAGCTCAGGTTGTGCAGGATGCGCTCGACCACCTTGTTTTCCCAGACGCTGTCGAACTGGATCTGCGTGTCCAGCCACTTTTCCAGCCACTCGGGGTTGGGCAGGCGGGACTGCACCGTGTCACGCGGGAACAGCGCTTCGTTGACGTGCAGGTTGGTGGGGTGCAGGGCCTGGGCCGTGCGACGCGCGCTGGCCATCAGCACGCCGACCTTGGCGAAGGCCGCGCGGGCCTCGTCGCCGAACTTGGCCATGGCGCGCTTCATGTAGCGCAGGTAGGCGCCGCCGTGGCGGGCCTCGTCGCGGGCCAGGGTGTCGTAAATCGCTTTGATGACCGGCTCGGTGTGCCATTCGGCAGCGCGGCGGTACCAGTGGTGCAGGCGGATCTCACCGCAGAAGTGCAGCATCAGGGTTTCGAGCGCCGGGGCCGGGTCGAACTCGAAGCGCACCTCGTGCAGCTCTTCCTCGGTGGGCAGCAGGTCGGGGCGGAAGCGGCGCAGGTACTCCATCATCACCAGCGAGTGCTTCTGCTCTTCGAAGAACCACACGCTCATGAAGGCAGAGAAGTCGCTGTCGTCGCGGTTGTCACGCAGGAACATCTCCGTGGCGGGCAGGGCGGCCCACTCGGTGATGGCGTTCATCTTGATGGTCTGGGCTTGCTCGTCGGTCAGCTGGGAGGCATCGAACTGGTCCCAGGGGATGTCGGTGTCCATGTTCCAGCGGACGGATTCCATTTGCTTGAACAGTTCGGGGTAGAGCATGACCTTCTCCTGGTGTCAGCGGTCGCAATGTGACTGGCCGGGTCCATGCACCCCGGTCAGCGTGATCCATGCAGGCTATACGACTTTGATGACGTTTTGGATGTCAAGTGTTTGACAGTCCTGTGACGCGGCGGCCGGGTGGGCGCCTGTCTCAGGGGGCTGTGGCCACCGGCTGGCGCGGGTGGTGCGTGCGCCAAGTGTTCACGGCCGTGCGCAGGGTGTCCAGGTCGTCCATGGCCAGCACGCCAGGTGGTGGCCGCCGCAGCAGCAGGGGGTGTCGCCCGCCCACCCACAGCGCGATGCGCGGGGGCAGCTTGGCGCGGAATTCCAGCAGCGTGTCTTGCACCAGCGTGGCCGGTGCCGAGGCAGAAAAGCTCAGGGCGACGACGTCGGCATGGTGGTTGGCGGCGGCATGGACGAGGTCCCACAGCGGCGTCTGCGGCCCCAGGTTGATGGGTTGGGCCTCCAGCAAGGACAGCCAGGCCTCGACCATCAGCAGGCCCATGGCGTGGGGCTCGCCTGGGAAGGTGCTCAGCAGCACCCGCGGCGCGTGTTCGGGCAGGGCCGGCGGCAGGGCGTGGATGGCGCTGTGCAGGCTTTGCTGCAGGCAGTGGCTGACCCAGTGCTCCTGCGTCACCTGGAAGCGGCCGCGCAGCCAGCCCTCGCCCATGGCCTGCAGCAAGGGGGTGACCACGTCCGAGGTGAAGTGGGCCAGGCCCAGGTGGACCGAGGCTTTGGCCAGGATGCGCTTGAGGCCTGCGACGTCGTGGGCATCGACGCGGGCCAACGCATCGGTCACCCAGGTCGCTTCGGCGGTTCTGGCGGCGCGGTCCGGGCCTGAGGCCCCGTGCGGCACGGGGGTGGCCGGAGACCGCGGCGTGGCCTGCGATGCCGCGTGGGCGGGTGGCACCAGCGCGTCGGCACTGTGCTCGGCCAGGGTTTGCAGGTCGGCCACGGGCAGGGCCACGACCCGCCCCGGGCGGTGGCCCACGTCGAGCAGGCGCTTGATCAGGCGCAGCCGATCCAACTGGTCGAGCGGGTAGCAGCGCTCGCCTTGCGCATCGCGCACGGGGTTCGGGAATCCGTAGCGCTTTTCCCAGACGCGCAGGGTGTCTTTGCTCAGGCCCGTGTCGCGCTCGACGGCAGCGATCGACATCATCAGGGGGCGGGGCATGTCACTCCTGTGGGGGCTGGGTGTGATGGGGTGCATCCAGCGGCGCTCGGTTTGCGTAAGGCCAGGGTGTGGGTTCGGGTTGAACGGTGGCGCACGCGCACCGCGCTGTCTTGGCTTTGAATCCGTTTTGACCTGGACAAAAACTTGTTCATGGCATGTTCACTGGCTAATATAGGTCAGCAACTTCGGTTTGACCAAGACAAACAAGGCAATCATGACGACAAAACGTGTTCATTTTCTGACATGGGCGGTGGCCGTGATCGGCTTGGGCGCCTCTGCGCTGGTGCAGGCGGCCGCAGGCGACGCCACGCCCACGGCCAATGCCGTCGCGCCCACCGCCCCTGTTGCCGCGGCCTGCCCGGGCCTGCTCAACAAGACCTTCCCGCGCCTGCAGGACGAGAAGCCGCAGTCGCTGTGCCAGTACAGCGGCAAGGTGCTGCTGGTGGTCAACACCGCCAGCTACTGCGGTTTCACCGGCCAGTACAAGGGCCTGGAGGCGCTGCACGCCAAGTACAAGGACCGCGGCCTGGTGGTGCTGGGCTTCCCCTCGGGTGATTTCGGGGAGCAGGAGAAAGCCACCAACAAGGAAATCGCCGAGTTCTGCGCCAACACCTACAGCGTGAAATTCCCGATGTTCGCCAAGAGCCACGTGGCCGGCGCCGAGGCCAATCCCCTGTTCGCCGAGCTGACCAAGGCCTCGGGCACGCGGCCGAAGTGGAACTTCTACAAGTACCTGGTGGCGCGCGATGGCCGCGTCATCGACGCCTACAGCAGCATGACCACGCCCGATGACCGCGACCTGGTGCGCGACGTCGAGAAGGCCCTGGCGCAGTGAGTCCCGACCCTCGGCCCCACCGGAACCGGAGCACGCCATGAAGCGCATTGCCGTCATCGGCGCAGGCATCAGCGGCCTGGGCGCCGCCCACCACCTGAGCATCGCGTCGGGGCAGCGACGCGTCACGCTGTTCGAGGCGGGGCGCCACTTCGGCGGCCACGCGAACACCTTCGATGTGACCTTGCGCGACGACGCCGGGCGCGAGCTCACGCACGGCGTGGACACGGGCTTCCTGGTGTTCAACGAGCGCACCTACCCGAACCTGATCGGCCTGTTTGCCGAGCTGGGCGTGCCCACGGCCGCGTCGGACATGTCGTTCTCGGTGCAGATCCCGCCCGGGGCCAGCGGCCTGGGGGGCTTGCGCCCGGGCCTGGAGTGGTGCGGCTCCTCGCTGAACACGGTGTTCGCGCAGCGCGGCAACCTGGTTTCGCCGGCCTTCTGGCGCATGCTGGGCGACCTGATGCGCTTCAACCGCCTGACCACGGCCATGGCCTTGCGCGGCAGCGAGGTCGAGCTGCGCCAACCCATCGGCGATTTCCTGCGCGAGCAGGGCTTCAGCCCGGCTTTCCAGGAAGGTTATTTGCTGCCCATGGTGGCGTGCATCTGGTCCTGCCCGGTGCAGCAGATGATGCGCTTCCCGATGGCCACGCTGATCCGCTTCTGTCACAACCATGGGCTGCTGCAGGTGGCCAACCGGCCGCAGTGGTTCACGGTGGCGGGGGGCTCGCGGGAGTACGTGCGCCGCATCGTCGAGCGCCTGGCGGATGCGCGCCTGGCCTGCCCGGTGCAAAGCGTGGTGCCCCTGGGCGAGGGCGGCGAGGCCGGCGTGATGGTGCACAGCGCCCGCGGTGCCGAGCGCTTCGACGAGGTCGTGCTGGCCTGCCACCCCGACCAGGCTTTGCGCCTGCTGGGCGCGGCCGCCAGCGAGGCCGAGCGCGGTGTGCTGTGTGCCATCCGCTACCACCCCAACCGCGCCGTGCTGCACACCGACACCGCCTTGCTGCCCCGCCGCGAAAAAGCCTGGGCCGCCTGGAACTACGAGCGCGCACCCGACCTGGCCGGGGAAGCGCGTGCGGTCTGCCTGCACTACCTCATCAACCGCTTGCAGCCGCTGCCGTGGTCGCAGCCGGTGGTGGTGTCGCTCAACCCCTTGCGCGAGCCGGCACCCGAGACCGTGCTGGCCGAGTTCGACTACGACCACCCGGTTTTTGACCAGGCCGCCATCGAAGCGCAGGCACGCTTGCCTTCGCTGCAAGGTCGGCGCCACCTGTGGTTTGCCGGCGCCTGGGCGGGTTATGGCTTCCACGAAGATGGCCTCAAGTCGGGCCTGGCCGCCGCCAAAGGCTTGCTGGCCCGCGCCGAGGGCATGGCCCCGGCGGCCGTGCCGGGCCAGGGGCTGGCCGCATGAGCGATGCCCCAGGCCCTGCCAGACCGCTGGTCGTACCGCAGACCGCGCCGCAGATTGGTTTTGGCCAGGTGCGCCACACCCGGCTCAAGCCGGCGCACCATGCCTTTGCTTATCCCAACTGCTTCTGGTTGCTGCCCCTGCGCACCTTGGCCCGCCAGCCGGTGGCCGCGGTGCGCCGCAACGCGCGGGGCTGGCTGAGCTTCCACGACGCCGACCATGGCGATGGCCGTGGCGACGCGCTGGCCTGGTTGGATGGGCTGTTGCGCGGTGCCGGCGTGTGGCGGGCCGATCTGGCCGAGGGCGAGGTCTGGTTGCAAACCTACCCGCGTGTGCTGGGCCACAGCTTCAAGCCCGTGAGCTTCTGGTACGTGCACCGCGCCGATGGCCGCCTGCACGCGGTGGTGGCCGAGGTCAACAACACCTTCGGCGAGCGCCACTGCTATGTGCTGGGCGGGGGTGACGAGGGCCTGGCCTGGGGCCAAGAGGTCTGTGCCGACAAGGTCTTCCATGTCTCGCCTTTTTGCCATGTGGAAGGGCGCTACCGGTTCCGCTTCATGCGCGCCGCCACGCCGCAGGGCGAACGCCTCATCGCCCGGGTGGACCACGACGATGCGCAAGGGCCCCTCATCCAAACCGCGCTCAGCGGCGTATTGCATCCCATGGACGCTGCATCGCTGCGCCGCGCCAAGCTGGGCTGGCCCCTGCTGACGCTGGGTGTGGTGGCGCGCATCCACTGGCAGGCACTGCGTTTGTGGGTCAAGCGCGTGCCGTTTTTCAGCAAACCCGAGCCCCCGGCTCGCTCCGTCACCGGCCCCCACGGGCCCGCCACACCATGAACCGCATGACCTCCGCTTCGTCGCTGTCCTCGGATGAGCACCAGGCCCTGCACAAGGCCCTGCCCCAGGACGCGCCCGCCGCCGCCCGCGTGGTGCTGCAGTTGTTGCAGCGCTTGAAGGTGGGTTCGCTCGATGTGCAATTCCCGCATGGCGGCACGGCGCACTTCGGCCAGGCCGTGGCCGTGGACGTGCCCGCACCGCGCGCGGTGCTGCGCCTGCACCACTGGGACATGTGCGCAGCGGTGCTGAAGTCGGGTGACATCGGTTTCGCAGAGGCCTACATCGCGGGTCACTGGTCCACGCCAGACCTGACCGCGCTGCTCAAGCTGTTCATCGCCAACCGCAACATCATCGAAGAGGCCATCTACGGCCACTGGTGGGGCCGCCTGGCCTACCGCATCCGCCACCTGCTCAACCGCAACTCCAAGGCCAACAGCCGCAAGAACATCCAGGCCCACTACGACCTGGGCAACGACTTCTATCGCCTCTGGCTGGACCGCACCATGAGCTATTCCAGCGCCTGGTTCGAGGGCGACCTGGGCAAGCCCATGGTCGAGGCCCAGCGCGCCAAGGTCAAGCGCGCCTTGAACGAAGCGGGCGTGGTGGCCGATGGCACCTCGCGCCGCGTGCTGGAGATCGGCTGCGGCTGGGGCGGCTTGGCCGAGATCGCCGCGGCCGAGCACGGCGCCCACGTCACGGGCGTGACCCTGTCCACCGAGCAGCTGGCCTGGGCGCAACGGCGCATGGCCGATGCCGGCCTGGCCGACCGCGCCGACCTGCGCCTGCAGGACTACCGCGACATCGCCGACGCGCCCTTCGATGCCATCGTCTCCATCGAGATGTTCGAGGCCGTGGGCCGCGAATATTGGGCCGGCTACTTCGCCACGCTCAACCGCTGTCTGAAAGATGGCGGCCAGGCTTGCATCCAGACCATCACCATCGACGACGCGCTTTTCGAGCGCTACGTGAAGTCCACGGACTTCATCCAGCAGTACATCTTCCCCGGCGGCCTGCTGCCCTGCGACCGCGCCTTCCGCGAAGAGGCCCGCAAGGCCGGCCTGCAGGTCACCAACGCCTTGTTCTTCGGCCCTGATTACGCCGAAACCCTGCGCCGCTGGCGCGCCGACTTCCACACCCACCTCCAGCAGGTGCAGGGGCTGGGCTTTGACGAACGCTTCCAGCGCATCTGGGAGTTCTACCTCGGCTACTGCGAGGCCGCTTTCGACATGGGCAACACCCACGTCGTGCAGTACACGCTGCGCAAGCCTGCCGCGGGCAGGGCCGTCTGACGCCGATGCCGAGCGCTGGCAGCAACACGCAGCGCAACGCGCTTTACGGCCTGCTCGGCCTGCCCCTGGCCTTCGTGGCCATGCCGCTGTACGTGGTGCTGCCCGCACACTATGGCCAGACGCTGGGCGTGTCGCTCGGCGCACTCGGCGCGGTGCTCTTGCTGACGCGCCTGGCCGATGCCCTCATCGACCCGCTGCTGGGCCGCTGGGTAGACCACCTGCTCGCCCACGCCGGGCAACGTCGTCTGGCCGTGCTGGCCGCGGCGGTCGTGCTGGCGCTGGGCTTCGTGGCGTTGTTTTTCCCGCCGATGGCCTGGGCGCCCATGCGCCACCAGGGCGCTTTGCTGGCCTGGTGTGCGCTGACGCTGGTGGTCACCTTCCTGGCCTACAGCCTGCTCAGCGTGGCGCACCTGGCCTGGGGCACCCGCTTGGGCGGAGACGTCGGCCAGCGCGCGCGCCTGGTGGCGTGGCGCGAGGGCTTCGGCCTGTTCGGCGTGCTGGCGGCCAATGTGCTGGCCACGCAGGCGGGCATGGGCTGGACCTCGGCCGTGCTGGTCACCGCCCTGGTGCTGGGCGTGTGGGCCTTGCTGCGCGGACCGGCACCGGCCACGGCGACCGATGCGCCAGGCGCGGTGGCCGGCGACACATCCGCTGCCCATGTGCCCCTGGGCCTGCCCTGGCGCGGCAGCGGTTTCCGCCGCCTGATGGCGCTGTTTTTGGTCAATGGCGTGGCCAGCGCCATCCCGGCCACGCTGGTGCTGTTCTTCATCCAGGACCGCCTGAAGGCCATGGACGCCGCGCCGCTGTTCCTCGGCCTGTACTTCCTGATGGCGGCGCTCAGCGTGCCCTGGTGGGTGCGCTGCATCGCGCGCATCGGGGCCATGCGCAGCTGGGCCCTGGGCATGGCGATGGCGCTGGCGAGCTTTGCCGGCGTGCTGTGGCTGGGCGAGGGCGACCGCGCGGCCTACATCGCCATCTGCCTGGCCGGAGGCTGGGCCCTGGGCGCCGACCTCACCGCCCCGGGCACCCTCTTGACGGGGGTGGTGCAACGCGCCGGCCACGCGGGCCAGGCCGAAGGCGCCTACGCCGGCTGGTGGCAGTGGGCCACCAAGCTGAACCTGGCGCTGGCCGCCGGCCTGGCCTTGCCGGCGCTGCAGGCGCTCGGCTACCACCCGGGGGCGCATGACCCCGGCGCGCTGATGGCGCTCACGCTGGCCTATGGTGGCTTGCCTTGTGCCTTCAAGCTGGTGGCCATGGCGGCGTGCTGGCGCTGGCGCCACCACCCGGCGCTGGCCTGAGGCGTCCTGAACCCAGACCCTTCGCCCCTCGGTCCCCGTCTTCTCGCACCGAACCCATCCCCAGGAGCCTCCATGTCGCACCCCATGCCAATGCCCCTGCGCCACCGCGCCACCCGCATCCTGTCGGCCGCCGCCGTGGCCCTGACCGTCGCTCTGGGCGCCGGTTGCGCCAGCGCGCCCCAGCCCAGCGACTACGCCCAACAGCAGCCCAAGCTGGACTTCCGCGCCTATTTCAACGGCCCGGTGAGCGCGCAAGGCCTGTTCACCGACCGCGATGGCCGCGTCGTGAAGCGCTTCAGCGTGGCCATGGTCGGGCGCTGGGAGGGCCAGCAAGGCGTGCTGGAAGAAGATTTCACCTACAGCGATGGCAGCCGCCAGCGCCGCGTCTGGCGCCTGACCGACCTCGGTGGCGGACGCTTCGAGGGCCGGGCCGACGACGTCGTGGGCGTGGCCTTGGGCGAGTCGGCCGGCAACGCGCTGCGCTGGCGCTACACCCTGCAGGTGCCGGTGGACGGGCGCGTCATCGAGTTCCAGTTCGACGACTGGATGTACCAGATGGACGGGCGCACCATGATCAACAAGGCCGCCATGCGCAAGTTCGGCATCACCTTCGGCGAGGTCACGCTGAGCTTCCTCAAGCCCTGAGCGCCGCACCGGGGCAAGAGCGCGCCACCCGATCGAGGGGGCGACTGGCTGACAGCACGTGCATTCCCGCACGCGGGCCCTTGTGGGAGGGCCATCCGCCCTCAAGTCGGGGAGTGACGGGGCCGATGAAGCCGTCATCATGGAATTGGTCCACCGGCTCACGGCCCTGACGGAAGTCAGTCTGAAAGACTCAGGAGCGTCGTCAATGCACATGCTTTACAACTCGGACAGTTACGCGGTCGTCCAGATCGAGATGCCCACGCAGAACCCGCCTGAACGGGGTGCGGTCGCCGTGGCACAGGACCTGGTGCCCGCATTGACCCGAGGCGGCTACGAAATCGTGGACAAATTCGCACGCAAGGAGCTCTTCATCGAGGGCGCCATGGCCGAACAGTTCAAGGAAGGGGTCGAGGCGCTCATCGAGTCCTCGCCCAGCATCGAGGAATTCGATGCCTACCTGGAGCGCTACGCCGGCATGGCGCAGCAGCCCGTCGTGATGCACTGAACGTTTTTCGCGTTTCACGGACCTCCAGGCACCTCAAGTTCCAGCGCGCTCCCGCCGATAAACGATCACGCACCGAAGCGTGGACCGTTTCGGCGCCGGCCTCCCGACAGGGGGCTGTATCAAGGAGCGCGCATGTCCATTCCTCTCATGGCTTCGCACCTGCAGGGCTCGGCACTGGCGTCGGCCTGGTTGCTCATGGTGTACGCCATCTCACTGCAAAGCATGGTGATTCGCCGCGTGCGGGCGAACGACCGTGAAGCGGCTGTGGCCTGGTGGCTGGGCGGTGCGCTGGTCGTGGGCACGGGCATCTGGGCGGGCAGTTTCCTCGGCCTGGTGGCCCTGAAGGTGCCCATCAAGATCGGTTATGTGCGCGACGTGGTGATGGCGTCCTGGCTGCCCGCGGTGGTGGTCAGCGCCATGGCCTTGTGGCTGCAAACCCATGTGATGGCATCGCTGAAGCTGCGCATCATGGGCGCCTTGCTGGTGGCCATGGGCCTGTGCATGCTGCTGTTCGTGAACGCCTCGTCGATCATGATCCAGCCTGGTTTGACCTGGGATGGCGGCACCCTCAGCGGCGCCGTGCTGATCCTGCTGCTGGGCTGCGGCGTGGGCTCGCGTTTGATGCGCGACGACCTGGCGCGTGAGCCCCACCAGGCCCGCCACCTGGGCGTGGCCGTGCTGGTGGGCTCCATCGTCTGGGCGGGCATGACCCTGCAGGTCAGCAGCATTGGCGTGAAGCTGAACGCTGTGTGCCTGAGCGCCGACCAGCTCTCGGGCGACAACCTGCAGCTGCTGCTGACGGTGGCCGTGCTCATCCTCATGGTGATGACCCACATGGGCACCATCCAGGACGCCCGCGCCTTGGCCAAGACGCAGGCCCTGAGCGAGTCGCTCAAGGAGGCGCAAGAGGCGCTGGAAGAAGCTTCCCAGCGCGATGCCGTCACCGGCCTGGCCAACCGCCTGGGCTTCGAGCAACAGCTGCGCAGCGTCATCGACGCGCCGCGCGAAACGGCCCTGCACCTGTGCGTGCTGCGCCTGAACATCGACGGCTTCCACGCCTTCGCCGCGACCTACGGCCACACCCTGGGCGACAAGCTCATCCACACGCTGTCGCTGCGCCTGCAGGGCATGGTCCGCGAGGGCGATGTGCTGGCCCGCTCCGACACCGACGAGTTCCTGCTGGCCTGCCGCGGCGCGCCCGACGAACGCACCATGGCCGTGCTGGCGCAGCGCCTGCAAGACGCCATCCACGTGCCTTGCCTGATCCAGGACCAGGACATCGTGGTCAGCAGCTCGATCGGCATCGCGCGCTACCCGGACAGCGCCTCGGCCGAGCAGCTCATCACCCACTCCAACGACGCCATGCTCACGGCCCGCCGTGCGGGTGGCGGCGTCTATTGCATCTACGAGCGCGGCATGGACCGCGCCAGCGCCGCCCAGGTCGAGATGCAGCGCGACCTGCGCCATGCCGTGGCGCGCCACGAGCTGCAGCTCTACTTCCAGCCCAAGCTGCGCGCCACCACCGGCGAGCTGGCGGGCGTGGAGGCGCTGTTGCGCTGGCACCATCCCAAGCGCGGCATGGTCAGCCCGGCCGAGTTCATCCCGGTGGCCGAGCGCTTTGGCCTGATCGGCGAGCTGGGCCTGTGGGTGCTGGACGAAGCCTGTCGCCATGTGCGGCTGTGGCACGAGGCGGGCCTGGACATCCCCGTGGCCGTCAACGTCTCGGTGCACCAACTGCGTCAGCCTGACCTGGAGCAGCGCGTGCGCGAAGCCCTCAGGCGCCACCGCGTGCCGGCGCGCATGCTCATCATGGAGATCACCGAGTCGGTGGCCATGGAAGACATCGAAGCCTCGATGCGGGTGTTCGACATGCTCGACCAGATCGGTGTGCGCCTGTCCATCGACGACTTCGGCACCGGCTATTCCTCGCTGAGCTACCTGCGCCGCCTGCCAGCGCGCCAGCTCAAGATCGACCGCAGCTTCGTGCGCGACCTCGACAGCAGCCTGGACGCCCAGGCCATCGTCGAGGCCGTGGTGCGCCTGGCCCACGCGCTGGGCCTGAAGGTGGTGGCCGAAGGCGTGGAGACGCAGGACCAGGCCGACATCCTCGCCCAACTGCATTGCGACGAGCTGCAAGGCTTCCTGTTCGCGCGGCCCATGGCCGAGCACACCTTGCTGAACTGGTTGCAGCAGCGCGGCAAGCCCGTGCCGCCCACCCAGGTCCGCGTCGAGCAAGAGCTGGGCGTGAACCTGGCCCAAAGCCGCGATCACGGTGACGACGATGACATCCTGACCGCGTGGTCGGACCTGGAGGCTTCCACACCATGAGCCTGGCCTCATGAACGCCGACCCGAGCGCCCCCTGGTGGTGGTTGCTGCTGGCCCTGGTGGCCGTGGCCGCCCTGACGGCGGCTTTGCGGCTGTGGGTGCAGGCGCGCGGGCGCAGCGGGGTGCCCGCAGGTTCAGTGGCAGCCCCCGTCTCCGGGCCTGTTTCCGGGTCTGTTTCCGCGCCTCCCGTGCCGGCGCAACTGGCGCCAGCCGCCGCAGTGCCCCCCATGGCCTCAACGGCCCAGGTGCCCCAAGCGCCTCCACCGGCCCCAGCTCCCACCGACCCGGCCTTCCACCGGCTGGTGTCGGCCCAGGACGCGCTCACCGGCCTGGCCAGCCGCCTGCAGCTCGAAGACCGCCTGGACGCCGCCGCCCTGCGCGCCGAGTCGCACCAGCGCCGGCTGGCTTTGCTCTACATCGACATCGACGGCTTCAAGCCCATCAACGAATCGTATGGCTACGAAGCGGGTGACGCCTTGCTGCGCGAGGTGGCGCAGCGCCTGACCGGCCTGGGGCGCTCCACCGACACGCTGGCGCGCATGGGCGCCGACGAGTTCATCATGCTGATGGACGGCGACCCCGACCACGCCTCGGCCGCGCTCGTGGCCGACCGCATCCGCCAGGCCTTGCAGCGGCCCTACCTGCTGCAGGGGCGCGAGGTGCACCTGTCGTGCTCGATTGGCATCGTGCTCTACCCCGACCACGGCCCGCGCGCGCGCCTGATTGCCCGGGCCGATGCGGCGATGCTCGCGGCCAAGCGCGCGGGCGGCAACATCCACTGCTTCTTTGCCGACACCATGGACCCAGGCGCGCTGGAGGCCATCGAGCTGCAGCGCGACCTGCGCCGCGCCCTGGAGACCAACACCGGCCTGGAGCTGCACTACCAGCCCAAGATCGACAGCCGCACCGGCCGCATCAGTGGCGTCGAAGCGCTGATGCGCTGGCACCACCCCGAGCGCGGCGCGGTCAGCCCCGTCGTGTTCGTGCCGGTGGCCGAGCGCTTCGGCCTCATCGGCGCCCTGGGCCAGTGGGTCACCGACGAGGCCTGCCGCCAGCTGCGCATCTGGCAGGACACCGGCTTGCGCATGCACGTGGCCATCAACCTCTCGGTGCACCAGCTGCGCCAGACCGACCTGGTCGAGCGCGTGCAAGGCTCGCTGGCGCGCCACGACATCGCCGGTGGCCGCGTGACGTTCGAGATCACCGAATCGGCCGCGATGGAAGACCCGCAAGCCTCGCTGCGCGTGTTCGAGCGCCTGGCGCAGCTGGGGGTGTCCTTGTCGATCGACGACTTCGGCACCGGCTACTCCTCGCTGAGCTACCTGCGCAGGCTGCCCGCCCGCCAGCTCAAGATCGACCGCAGCTTCGTGCAGGACGTCGCCACCCAGGAAGACGCCCAGGCCATCGTGCGCGCCGTCATCAAGCTGGCCCACGCCCTGGGGCTGAAGGTGGTGGCCGAGGGCGTGGAAACCGTGGCCCAGCAGGATGTGCTCAAGCGCATGGGCTGCGACCAGTTGCAGGGCTTCCTGTTCGCCAAGCCCATGCCCGCGCGCCACCTGCAGCTGTGGGTGATGGGCGATGGCGTGCCGGCGCGGCAAATGCAATTCCGCGACAGCCAGTTCGAGCACGACGACACCGACGGCCAGCGCCCGGACAACGACGACGACCTGATCTGAGCGCCCGGTGCAGGCCTGGCGGGGGCGCCGTAAAATCAGGCCCATGAACACCGCCAACGCCCATGCCAGCGCCCCCGTGGC
>Ga0209107_10000467_pt1 | contig 23561 bp, 13 predicted proteins | sample LakErihyJuly2011_2_FD_187460 | JGI IMG/M metagenome (GOLD analysis project Ga0209107, IMG submission 187460) | Freshwater microbial communities from dead zone in Lake Erie, Canada - CCB hypolimnion July 2011 (SPAdes) (version 2) | ecosystem: Environmental > Aquatic > Freshwater > Lentic >...
CCTCAGGCCATTGGGTGGTCAGGATGGATTTCATGGTCAAGTCTCGAAGGTCATCCGATCATGCGGTTGGTCAGCTTCAGGCTGATGGGCTGCGGCAGACTGGCCGGAGGGGGATTGCGGAAGCCTGGGAAGCGCCCCATGGCGTCTTGGATCAGTTGGTCTGTTTCTGGGTTGCCGGTGCTGCCCACGAGCTTGAAGCGTTCCAGGCCACCATCGGCTCGCACCCAGATCTGGATGGGCACGGCGTAATCGCCGGCGCGTTTCAACGGTGCTTGCCGCTGCAGGTAGGTGTCAATCTCACGCTTGACGGCATTGCCGTACGACGACGCAGCCAGCCGATCGCCCACGGTGCCACCACCCGTGCCTGTGCCAATGGCGCCGCCCTTGTACTCGCTGTTCACGCTGCCCGCGCTGAAGGCGCTGGGGCCATCGCCGGCGGCGCCTTCCATCTTCAGCTGCTGCGGCTCGGGCGGTGCTTCCACCGGCTTTTGCTCTTGCTGCTGAGGTTTGTTCTCTTCGGGCTTGGGCTCGGGCTTTTTCTCGTCCTTCGGGGGCGGAGGCGGCGGCGGCGGGGTGTCTGGCAAGACCGCGATCTTCACGGTCTGGCGCTTGGGGCCACCACCGCCCTTGCCCATCTGGCTGTAGATCAGGTAGGACGCCACCACGAGGGCCAGCACCAGCACCACGGGCACGATGAAGCGCTTGGCGCCGCCGTCCTGGGTGTCCTGGGTGTCCTCGGCGGCCTGGTCGCCACGGTCCATGTCAGGGGCGCTCATCTCAGGTTCCGATCTTGGCGGTGACCAGGCCCATGGACACCTCCAGCTTGTTGCACAGGTCGATCACGGTGACCACCTGGGCGTATTGCGAACGGGCGTCGCCCTTGATGGCAACGCTCATCTTCGGGTCGCGCTGCTTGGCCTGGACCAGCTCGGACTCCAGCTGGGTGGCCGTGACCGGCACGCCATTGAGCAGCAAGGCACCGCCCGGCATCACCTGCACCACCTTGAGGTCGTGCTTCTCGGTGCTGGGCTTGTTGCTGGGCTTGGGCATGGAAATGTGCAGGCCTTGCACCGAGGCCGTGGTCATCAGGATGAACACGACCAGCAGCACATAGGCCAGGTCCAGCATCGGCGTGACGTTGATGCTGTCGTAGGGTTTGGTTTCGTCTTGGACCTGCATGGACTCACCTCATTGCGCGCGCTTGGTGGCCAGGCCGATTTCGGTGATGTCCAGGCGCTTGGCAATCTCCAGCACCTGCATGACCTTCTCGTACTGGGTGGCCGCGTCGGCCTTGAGGACGACGGGCAGCGCAGGGTTGGCCGCTTTGTACTGGGCCAGGGTGGTTTGCAGCTCGTCCATGCTCACCGGGTAGGCGTCCAGGTAGACCTGGCCATCGGCCGTGATGGTGATGCCCTTGGTCTGCGGCTTGGCCAGGTTGTTGGCGGCCTGGGTCAGCGGGGGCGTCACCTTCACGCCCTGCACCGAGGCCGTGGTCATGATGATGAACACGACCAGCAGCACGTAGGCGAGGTCGAGCATGGGCGTGACGTTGATGTCGTCGTACGCCTGCAGATCGCCTTTGACATCACCGGCCATGCTCGCCCCTTGTGTTCATGCTGCCTGCCATGACCAAGACCTGTGCACGCTCAGCGGGCACCGTGGTTCTCAGCGACACGGGTGATGAACTCATCGACAAAGATGCCCATGTCGGACGAGATGTTCTTGATGCGGGCGGCCAGGTAGTTGTAGCCAAACAGCGCGGGGATGGCGACGGCCAGACCGGCCACGGTGGCCAGCAGCGCAGCCGCGATGCCGGGGGCGATGGCGTTGACGTTGACGTCGCCAGCCGCGGCAATCGCCGCGAAGGTGATCATCACGCCCACCACCGTGCCCAGCAGGCCCAGGAAGGGGCCGCCCGAGATGGCGATGGTCAGCAGCACGATCTTGCTGTTGAGGGTGTGGCTTTCGCGGATCAGGTCGGCATCGACGGCGGCCTTGACGGCATCCAACGAAGCACCCGACAAGGGCGCGGAACCTGGCTTGCCCACGTCACGCTTGTTCAGCTCGCGCATGCCGGCGTTGTAGAGGCGTGCCAGCTGCGAGTGCTTCATGTCGGTGGTGCCCACGGTGAGCACGTCTTTGGCGTTGCGGAAGTTGCTGAGGAACTTCAGGTTGTCCTTGTCGGCACGGCCCACCAGCACGGCCTTGTCGTACATCACCCAGACGGCGATCACGAACATGATGGCCAGGATGATGATGACGACCCAGGCGTCGGTGGTGAGGTTCTCCACCAGGATGGCGAAGTGGCCCTTCTCGCCGTGGCCCGCATCGGCATCGGCCGTGTCAGGCGTTTGCGTGGTGGACAGCACGAGCTTGGCGTCGGCGCTCTGGGCGGCGTGGGCGAACTTGACCCAGTCTGCGCTGCGCACGGTGCCAGCGACTTCCAGCTGGTCGAGCAAGCCGGTGATGCCTTGGCCCACCGACAGGGCGCCTTCGATGGGGGCCACGGTCGCGGGCACATCGGCCTGGGCGGCCTGGGCACCATTGACGTACAGGGTCAGCTTGCCGTTGCCCACGGTCACGGCCAGGTGAGCCCAGGCCGCGGTCGGCAGTTCACCGCCAGTCGCCGTGGCGGCGCCCAGCGTTGCGGTGGCCTTGCCGTTGGCCAGGGCCAGCGACAGGGGGCCTTGCTTGAACAGGGTGCCGGTGACGGCTTCGGGCTTGAACCACAGGCTGACGCTGTAGGGACCAGTGCCACCGGCCTTCAACTTGTCAGCGGTCCAGGTGATGGGTTGGCCGTCGAGCTTGGCGGCCACACCGATCAGGCCAGTGTTCTCGCGGGCCACAGGGCCAGCGGACTTGACCTGGGCGCTGGCGTCATCGGCGGTCTCGCCAGCCTTGCCAGCGAAGGTGATGGCCGCGGCCATGGCACCGTCGAAGAGGGCGGGGCTGGTGGCTTCGGCGGCCGCGGCTTCGTTGCCGGCGTACACGTAAACCAGGTTCTTATCCGTGCCGGGCAGTGTGTTGGGCAACTGCACCCAGACCACGGCCAACTCGTTGGCGCCATCGAAGCGCTCGACCCAGTACTTCAGCGGGGTCTTGTCGTCAGCGGCCACCACGCGCAGGTCGGCGCCGTCTGGCTTGGCCCCGAGGAAGTCGAAGTTGCCCGAGTGCAAGCGCACCGGCACGACCACGCCCGACAGGGCTTCCTTGGTTTCCACGCCTTGCGCGGACGTGTTCAGAACCACCTTGGTGCGGTGCTTGAAATCGGCGTTCCACCAGGCTTGCGCCAGGGTGGGCAGACAAACTGCTGCTGCAAACAACGTCGAAGTGAGGATGCGCTTGATCTTCATGATCAGACCGGTGAAGAAAAGAGAGTGGATTATTGAAAAATCATGTGTCCTGGTTAGGGAATGCATTGAAGCCATACGGACCAATGCGCCCCAAAAACCAGTCACACAACATTCACAAACAAGGGATCCGGGGGGCTCCCCCCTGGATCAGGGCGTCTGGCGCTTTTCTTTGTCCTTGTCGTCGGCCCTGCCATCGGCCTTGTCCTTGGCTTCTCCTGCCGCTGCAGCATCACCCTCAGAGCCCATTCCCAGCAGTTCAACAGACAGCTGCGAGTTGCCTGCACCGCGTTGCTTGCGGGCATCTGACTTCTCGGCTGCCTGCTCAATGCCCGCCTGCGTGTCAGCCAGCTTGGGCGTGAAGTTGATGGAGATGGTCGGCGTTGGCGCCGGAGGCAGTCCGTTGGGGTTGGAGATGTTGTCAGCGCCCTTGACGATCGGCGCCGCGACCTCGACCTTGCCGCCGATGATGAACGCGTCCAGTGCGCGGATTTCGCCGTTGGGAGCGTACAGGCCGATCAAGGGCTGAACGTCTGCGGGCGCCTGGATGGACTGGAAGCCCGAGCCCGTGAGCGAAGGCTGGCCCTTGGTTTCAACCTGGCGCGTGACCGGGTTGAAGAAGCGGCGCGGCGTGGCTTGCGACACCACGTTGTTGGAACCCTTGCCCGAGTCGATGTCGCCATCGGTGGCGTAGATGTACATGTTGCCGCGGCCGGAAACGATGACCTTCTGATCACCGGCGAGGAAGTCACCACCTGTCATCGAGCGGAACGAGCCGCCGTCGAAGTTCACGAAGCCGCGTGCCTTGCCATCTGTCGACGGCAGGCCCACCAGCACCTTGTCGGCCGCAAGAACATCGATGCCACCCAAGCTGTTGTCGATGCTACCGGAGGCGTTGCCACCGCCAGGAGCCAGGTTGTGCACACGGGCATTGGACAGGTTGATCAGTCCCTGGCGGTCCACGCTCTGACCCAGACCGGCGAGGTCCACGATGCTTGCCGCCTGCTTGAACAGGCTGTCACGCTGCACTTTGCGCTTGGCTTCCTCCGTGGCGTCGGAGGAAATCGCAATGCCGACCGCCTGAGATGCCAGCGAGGTGACCAGGCGCCACATGGTCTCGTGTTTGATGCGCTTGAAGGCATCGCTCAGGTAATAGGCCTCGCTGCGACCCGACAACCCTGGCAGGTACTCTGCGACGAAGCGTGCATTGAGATAGCGGTCCAGCGCCGCCAGCTGGCGCGTGTCGGTCAAGGTGCTGAACGTGGCGGCCACCTCGGCATCGCTGGCGTCCGCCCAAGAGGCACGACCGGCCGGCGGAGGCAGCTGGCTGGCAAGCACCGCAGCACGCAGTTCAGCGCGGAAGGCCGCATCTGTGCCATACGACGCCGAGGCCTGGGTGAGGTCCACTGTGCGGCTCACGCCCGCGGCCAGGGTGATCTTGGCGCCCTGGTCAGGCAGGGCCTGGTTGATGCTGTTGCCGATGGCGGCCACCCCCGTGGACTGCTGCAAGAGGATGTCGCGGCCGGCCTCCAGACGCAACTGGCCCGGGCCCCCGATGACGACCGCACCGATGCCCGTGTCGGTTCCCACGATGTCACGACCCGCACTGAGTCGGGTCACATCACCTTCAAGGAAGTTCTGACCCACGAACGCAGGATTGACCAGGTCGCGGCCAGCCACCAGCTCGGCGGGACGGGGCACGCGCAGGTAGGCATAGGTGAGCGCCGTGCCGGAGAACGGCTGGGTCACATCAAAACGCAAGTCTCTGCCGGCAACAAAGGTCACCAGATTGGCGTTGCCCGCTTGCTCGGTGTCGGCAATCGGGTTTGAAGTCAACGACGACGACGCCCCCGTCACCAGTTCCGCAAAAGTGGTGCGCAATGTGCGCGACGTGTTGGGATTGAGCGCGCTGGCCAGGTTGGTCAGCGCAGCGTTGCCAACAGGTGCATCGACGCTGGCGTCAAAGACAGCGGACACCTGCTGGCGATCAGGCAATTGCAACGCGCCTTGCAGCACCAGGTCTCCAGCCGCGTACACACGCACATCCGACTGCGTCGAAGGGGCCACGATCAAGGCGTTGGCGTTGGTGCGTACGGACTGCGTCACGCCATTGGTCTTGGTCTGGTACTCCACGCCCGCCGCGTCGATGGCAACATCGCCCGAGTAGCTGGTCAAGCCAAGCACAGGTGGCAGCACCGTGGCCAACTGGGCCATGTTGTTGAGGTCCCCTGTGGCGATGGCAACATTGCCTGCCACGCTGGCCAGGGAGCGCGTCAGGAAGCGCAGGCTCTGGCTGTTCGGCTCCAGTGTCACATCACCCTGGGTGCTGAACAGCGACGCCCCGGCGTTTGCGCCATAGGTCAGGTAATAGCCAGATTGGGCTGCGGTGATGCGCGCTTGCGTCCCGGTGGCCGGGGTCACAGCTTGCGTCAGCAATGTCGGGTTGAAGACGTGCGAAACCTCCAAGTCACCGCCGGCGCGGACAGACCAGTGCCCGTTCATCAACCCCAGAAGGGGCGCGGATGGGATGACCTGCTGGTTGGTGTAGGTGCCATCGGCGGTGGAGGCGCCTGCTCCTTCCTTGATGCTGCCGCCTGCGGTAAGACGCCCCTCGCCGTGCGACAGCACAAACAGGCCACCGGCGATGTCGCCGCCTGCGTTGATGTCCACATTGCCACCACCCAGCTCCTTGAGGCTGGTGGCCCCACCGGCCAGGGTGACGTTGCGGGCGTTGGTGAGCGACACCACCGCCATGTCGCGCACGTCTTTGCCAGCGCTCACATCGATGTTGCCGCCACCGAAGGAGCCGATGCCCTGGCGGAAGCTGTCGAAGGCCGTCCACCACGCCACCTGGCTTGCGGCCGTGCCTGCGTGGAAGAAGAAGTTGGGCGTCATCTGCGTCAGGGATTGCGCCGCCGTCTTCGCCGCATTCAGGCTGGAGACGTTGCCGCCCGCGCTGATGCTCAGCCGACCACCGCGTTCGGTGTACTGGGCCCAGCCGTAGTTGGTGGAAAAGGTCTCACCGGCAGCCAGGCCAGCCAGGCGGCCTGCCACGTAGATGGCCGAAGACAGGGGGGTGGACGCCGCTGTGCTGAGCAAGCGCACGTCGCCGGACGCTGCCACCTCGATGGAGCCCGCGGTGGTGCGGATGTGCTTGTCGCCGGTCAGCTCGAAATGGCCCGTGGTGGTGTCTGCCTTGACCGCCAGCAGCTTGGCAGACGTGGTGTCGGCACCCGCCACGAAGCGGAACGAGGCGGCATCAGCCGCGGAAATGGCCGACGGTGCCGAAGCATTGGCCAGCACCTTGGCCGCAGAGCCAAAGCCGGCGCTGACGTTGTCCACCACGGACAGGTTGCCGCCTGCACGCACCGTGAGGTTCATCGGCTCACCGCCCGGGGTCAACGACGAGAAGTCGAAATCACCCGTCGGGGTGTCGAGCGTGAAATTGCCCAGCGAACGGATCTCGGCTTCGGCTTTGACATGCGCCTGGGCGCTGCTCAGGCCCAGGCGCGACAGGATGCCGGCCTTGTTGCTGCCACCCAGAAAGGTGTCGGCCTCCGACTTGATCGTGGTCAGTCCCCACGTCGTGGCCGTGGTGCTGCCTGTGGTCAAGGTCTTGTGCTGCTGCGCATCCGGGGTACCAGTGGCATCCGCATAGACCTTCACACCCACCAGATCGACCTGACCCGCCTGCAGCGTCAGGTTCGTGTCTGCCTTGCCATCGTCGGTCAGTCGGCTCACCTTGATGTCGCCGTCGACACTGCCCACGGCCTTGCGGCCTGCGCGCACGACGATGCGACCGTCCTTGGCGTCGCCCGCACTGTCCGCCACGATGGTGGCATCGCCCAGGAAGACCGTGCCGTCGGTCGAAGACAACAGCACGTCACCACCGTTGGCACCGTCGCGGGTGGAACGCGCGCTGATGGTGGCACCGTGGTGGACGGTCAGATCGCCCTTGGACTGAAGCTGAACCAAGCCGCCTTGGGCGGCGTCAGCCAGCACCTGGCCCGAAGACCCCAGGTCAAGGCGACCACCATCGGCCGTGATGCCCACATTGTTCGCACGCAACTGCGTGTTGAGGGCCACATCGCCCTCGCGGACACGGATGTCGCCCTTGTTGAGTGCCTGCCCGCCGGTGGACACGGCCTTCGCCAGTGCGTCCAGTTGGCTGTTTGTGAACGCCACCCCACCGGCCACGGCCTGCGCCTCACTGACGGTCATGACGCGCTGCGCGTCCACCACCAGGTTGCCCCCCTGCGAGGCGCTGGGTGCATCCAGCTTGATCTGGCCCAGCGCGCCCATGACCACGGAGCCAGCGGTGAAGGCGCCCGCCTGTGCCGCGCCTGTGGCCTTGAGGCTCACCGTGCCGGCCTCTGCCACGTTGCCAGCCATGCTGGCAGGCACCGTGGGTGCAGACGCGTCCAGCAAGCCATTGACCGTCACGTTGCCCTGCTTGGCTTGCGCCAGGATGCTGCCGCCGTTGGACGACACCACATAGGCGTCAGTCACTTGCTTGCTACGGCCCTTCACGCTGGTGACCGAGTTCTCACCAAAGACCACCGTGTCGTTGCGACCGGCCACACCGGTGCCTGCGATGCTGACGGCGCCGGACTCGATGTCGATCACGCCGCGCTGCTCCACGCGCGTGCCTTGCAACGCCAGAGAACCGCCCGCGCCCTTCGACTCGCCCAAAGTGGCTGAGCCCTCCCGTTGGGTGACGCTCAGCACGCCACCCGATTCCACGGCCTGCGAGGCATCGCCCGAGGCTGTCACACGGGCGGCCGACAGTTCGAGATCACCTTGAGCCTTGAGCTTGCCGCGGCCTTCGAAAACGATGTCGCCACGGCTTTCCAGCACGGTTTTGACAAACGCGAGTTGCTGGCCATTGACCGCCTGCGCGACATCGGTACTGGCAGACCTCGCCACAGTCAGGCCGCCGGTGCGGCCGTCTTGCATCACTGGCGCTGCCTCGATGCGCACCTGGCTGCTGCCCGTCTCGGTGCCTGCGGCACGGCCGGTCGTGTTGGTCAGAACGATCTCGCGGGCCTTCACCGTGGCCACCTGGTCGGCAGTGCCAACGCCACGCAACTGGGGCGTGTCCAGGGTGATCTTGGCCATGTCGGACGAACCGAGGGTCACGTCACGGTAGAGGTCAATGCCTTGGTAAGCGCGCAGCTGCAGACGCTGGCTTTGGTTGACCTGTGTCAACAGGTTGCCAGACAGAGACAAGGTGTTGGCCGCCAGGGTGTCGGACGCACCGGCCCCCACGGCAATCCGCTGGCTGCCCAGGCCCAGGCTGCGAGATTGGATGCTGGTAGCGGGGTCGATGCCCATGGTGCCGGTGGCATCCAGTTGCACCGCATTGCCCGCCAGCTGCACATTGCCAGACTGGCCAGCATTGCCAACGACCAGGTCGCCACTCGGCTGCCCGCTCACGCCAGTGACCGACACTTCCGTGTTGCTCAGGTTGCCCACCAACAGGACCGCGCCGTCGTCCTTGATCACATAGCGGCGGCTGTCGCCTGTGTCGGCGCCCGTCGAAGTGACCCGGGTGCCATCGTCGACCTGCAAGGTCTTCTTGGCCACCACGAGCAACTCGCCCGAAGTGCTCAGCGCATCGGCCGCATCGCCGGAGGACTGCAGGCGAACGGTGTCAGCCTTGCGGGTGACCGTCACACCATCGGTGGAGTTCTGTCGGGTACCGCCCAACAGGATGCTCTCTGCACCGGTTTCATTGAGGCGATCCAGGTTGACCTGGTTGCCCAAGCCCTCCCCCGCTGCACTGGGTGAGCGGGTCACGACCATGTCTGGCATGGCCAGGTCGAGCATGCCTGCGCGCAAATCGCCACGGATGCCCAGCTTGACCGAAGCCACCAAATCGAACACCTTGGTGGACTCGAAGGACACGATGGCACCGTCGCCGGCACGGCGCACCGCATCGCCCGTGCGCGCCGCGAGGGCGTCGATGTAGTCATTGGCCGAGGTGCGGATCACCTCGGACTGCTTGCGGAAGGTGGCCTCAGGCTCCAGCAGCAAAGCCATGCCGGGGTTGCCCGATGCGCGCGCCGTGCCATTCGCGCCGACGAAACCGGACACGATCACCGAGCCGTCGTCGTTGGCAATGGCGCGCGGCAGGCTGGACGCGGTGTTCACGCTGGTGGCCTTCACCAGCACGGCTCCGGGCAGGATGCCGTAGCGGGCGTCCATCAGGGTGTAAGTGCCTGCGGCCAGCACCGAGCTGCCGGTCAAGATGGTGACCTGGCTGCCCGTGCTCAGGCCCTTGCCCAGCTTGTTGCTGGACACATTGATGTCTGCGTCATAGGGCGCAAAGTCATAGCTGTAGTTCGGCAGGATGGCGTAGACACCCGCCCGGTTGTAGGTGTCCTTGCTGCCACCCGAGCCGGCCTTGAACTCCCAAGCCATCAGGTCGCCACCGGCCTGACCGTCGACCAAAGACTTGCCATCCAGGCTCAGCGTGGTGCCGTTGAGCGCAATGCGTTTGTCAACGGCCAGGTTGCTGAGGTCCTTGACGGTCTTGTTGGTCTTGGGGTCCAACGTTTCCATCTGGCCAGAAGTGGCCACCGAGCCCTGGGTGGCGTACACCCACTGGGTTTCATTGACCGTGGTGCCAACAGGAACAACCAGATCACTGCCATCGCTTTTCAGTCCGGAGACGGACAGGCGGCCGTTCTCACCCATGGCCAGGTTGGTGGCCACGATGTCAATGGCGCCGAACGGTTGATGGAGGTTGCCGTTGATGACCACATCTTCGGCCACGACCTTCAGGGATGCCAAGGCGCTCAGCGGTGCCTGGCTGGACGATCCACCCGCCGGGGCCACCAGGGCCATCAGGCTGCCCTGCCCGTCCGAACCGGCGTAACCCTTGATGGTGAAGTTCGACAGCGTGGTGGCATAGAGCTGGCCTGCGCGCATCAACAGCGAGCCGGCATAACTCAGTTGCCCCGTCATCTCCGTGCTGCCAAGCTCACGCGCACCGATCAGGCGGATCTCGCCATTGGTGCGGCTGGTGCCGCCATTGCGGTCCAGCGAAGCGTCGAGCGCCGTGATGTCAGCGCCCTTGACCGCCACGTCGCCCGACACCTCGATGAGGCCAGCCTGCACGGTCAGGAGGCCCGCACCACCCAGCGATCCTTGCGCCGCAACCTTGCTGCCCGTGGTGGCTTCAGGGGACTGCGCACGTGGAATGACGACAGGGCTGAACTGCCCCAACCCAACGTGGTTCGCCTGGACCAGGTGCGCGCCTTGGCCTGCCAGGTCAATCACGGGGGCATTCAGCACCACCGACTGCAGGGGCGCATTGCCGAGGCGGGCCAGGTGGGCATCGGCACCCAGCGAAACGCTGTGGTCCGCGCGCAGCGAAATGCGGTCAAACCCGCTGCCTGTCAGTGCATCGGCAGACGCAACGCCTTCACCGAATTTGAGCGCGCCATTCGCCAGCTCAGTCGCCTGTCCGCGTGTCTGGGTGAGGTGAATCGTGCGCTTGCCTGCGACATCGCCCGTGGGGTAGTTGCTGACAGTCGCTCGGTCGGTCAAGCGCTCCTGGCTCAGGGCGATGTTGACAGTGCCGCCCGCCACAGAGGCATCTGGTGCGAAGGCCGACAGGCTGCCGAGCAACTCGAAACCGTCGGTCACGCCGATGTTGAGGGTGCCTGCGCCGGCAGACACGCGCTGCTTGTTGACCAGCCGACCAAAGTCGAGCAGGCCGGTGGCACCATCCATCCGGATGGTTGCCGTCGGATCCATGACAAAACGACCCCGTTGCGGCGTGCCATTGGCGCTGCCGATGGTGACCGTGCCACCACCCAGCACTTCGCCGTACACGCGGACCTGGCTGTCGGAAAATCTGGAAGATTCGCCGCCAGGACGGTAACTCTTGACGATGCCCGAGACATCGATCAGCGAATTTTCTCCCAGCGCGATGTGCTGGTCCTTCAGATAACCATAGGCCTCCAGAGAGTTCTCGTTGCCAGGCTCTGCGCCGCGCGCACCAAGGATGGCCAGATTGACCTTGCCACCGCGCGCCACCAGGGCGCCGTCCATGTCCAGGTTGCCACCTGCGTTCAGGGTGATGCTGCCCCCTGCGCCCACATCGATCAGGGCACCTCGGCCCACCAGCAAGTCGGCGCCTTGCACCAGACTTTCGGGAACAGCGCCGCCTGCGCCAGGCTGGCCAGTGGCCGCCAGGGTCAGGTTGACACCGGCACGTCGCCCCGCATCCTGCGCCACCACATTGACCAGCGCGTTGGCCACGCGACCAATGCGGTTGGCCACATAGTTGCGCAACACCGGGGTCACCACGGCTTTCGCGCCAACAGTGACATCGCCCAGCGCCGAGAAGCTCATGGTGCCGAAGCCTGCATTTGCGAAGGCTGCTGGCGAAAGGCTCACGGCCTTCGATTCGGCGTTCAGCGCCTCACCGATGGAAATGGCTGGCAGCCCGGTGATGTTGAAGGTGGCGCCGTTGTCAAAGTCGTAGCCTGTGACGTTGGCGTTGAGGCTCAAGGTGCCCGCCGCCTCCGCACTGGCCACCGGCCGGTAGGTGTTGACCGCCAGGCTGAGCGTGCCCGCATCGCCCTTGCGAGACCCACCGCCCTTGGCGCGCCAGGCGCCTGCCGAGACGTCCAGGCTGCCGTTCAGCGACATGCCCTCACCTGCCGAGAGGCTGAGCGTGCCTGCCGTCAAGTCCACAGCCTCGTTGGCGGGGGCTGCCTCGAAGCGCTCGTCGCGCATGAGGCCAGCGATGCTCAGCGTCGAGCCCGGCGTCACATCCACGCGCCCCGTCAAGCTGGTGATGGCGATGTCGCCCCCGACGGCTTGCAGCGAGCCGTTCAGCGCAACGTTGCCCAGGGCACGCACATCGATGCGGCCACCGGGCACAACGGTGACGCTGGCGCGGCTGCCATCGCTGTCGCCCAACTTGAACGACGGGGCCAGCACGCTGAGGGCACCCAAGCCCGCGCCGTTGATGACCGAAGCAGGGAGAACGAATTCACCCGATTCGTTCATCCCGGAAGCGCCCGAGGCAGTGATGCGAACAGCCGGCGCCACCTGCCCATTGGGCAGGTCGTTGTTGACACCGCCCACCTCATTGCCCAGCACCAACGTGCCTGCATTGGGCCGCAAGGTGGTGTAGAGGTTGGGGGCACTCACCAGAGCGGAATCTGGTTTGATTTCGTGGCTGGCATCCGTCCACTCACGCAAACCATTGTTCAACGTCAAGGTGTTGCCACTGAAACCAGCACGCAAGCCCGAGGTGCTGGTGGACTGGCGCTGCAGCGCGCTCATCACCACACGGCCATCCAGGGATGCGTCGATGCGCATGGAAGGGGACGCCAGCAGGGCCGCACCCGCGTTCTTGCCCACCAGCACTTCAGGCACATTGGTGCCCGAACTGCTTTCAGCCGTCAGGCCCAGGCGCAGCAGGTCACTGGCCGAAGCCTGGCTGGGGTCAGACAGGAAGGTGCTGTAAAGCGTGCCTGCTTCTGCATCTTCCAGCTTGACATAGCCACTGGACGTCGTGGCGGCAGACAACAGCGACGAGGTGATGCGGACGGGCTCATAGACCACGCTGCCGCCGCTGAAATCGATGCGTGCGCCGGCCATCAGGTCCAGGAAGCCCTGGGACTGCAGACGCACGATGCCGCCTTCGGTGGACAGCTCTGCGGCGGTGTAACGCCAGTTGCTGTAGAGGCCCGTCACATCGCCCACGCCGATCGAGCGGCGGGCATCGGCCAGCAACTCGGAGCGGTAGAGCACGCCGTTGCGTTGCACGGGCGAATCGGCCAGCTCGATGGAGAACAAGCGGCCCTTGAGCTGGTGGCGGCTGCCAGGCAGGCGCAGGTTGTCCAGACCCGAAGCATCGACCACGGCACCGGACTCCATGCGGATCAGGCTGTTGTCCTTCACCAAGTTGTTCGAGTCCAGGTAGAGCGACGAGCTTTGCCAGTCATCGGCGGCCAGCACATTGATCTCGCCGGCCGGCGCGATCACCTTGGCGCCGGAACGCAAAGTGATGTCCGCGCCGATGATGTCGATGCGCGAACGGTAGAAAGTGTCGCTGGCTTGCTGAGTGGCAGCGTTGTAGGCCTTCAGGTCGATCTCGTACTGGGCCTTCTGGGCCTCGTAGGCGGCTTTCTCCTGGGCTGTGGCATCGGCCTTGAGGGCAGTGGGTTCCTTGGGCACGTCGGCCACGACCAGTTGGCCATTGGCGTTCAGCACCATGCCGTCGGACGAAGGCAGCACCTGGGTGACGCTGTCCTTGGCCAGCTCGATCACGCCCAGCTTCTTGGCCAGCTTGGCCTGACCCGTGAGGTTCGAGCCCACCTCGTTCGATGTGGCTGGCACCACACCGTCGTAGGTGCTCTCCATCGCCTGCAGGTAGATGGCGCCGTTCTGGCCCTTGATGGCAGTGGTGGCCGTCAAGCGGCCTTTCTGGCGAATGGCGGCCCCCACCAGGTTGATGGTGCCCTTGTCGGCCTGCACCACACCTTCGTGCACCACCGTGCCCAGGTCAGGCTGTGCGCCGTCGGCGGCGAAGTTGTCCACGGCCACCATCAGGCCGCGCTGCGACAAGTCGGTCGGGGCATAGAGGTACACCGTCTTGCCCGCCGCCAGGATGGCCTGCCCCTCAGGCGTTTCGATGCGGCCCTTGTTGACGATGCGCGGCGCCACCATGATGACATCGCCACCGGCCAGCGCCTTGATCTCGGCGCCGGTTTCGATGCCGATGAAACCGTTCTTGTCGGCCTCAACACCACCGAATGCCGCCGTGCGGTCACGGAACAGGCGGAAGTTCTTCTCGAACGCCTGGTTGGTCAGTTGCAGCGCGGTGGCCACGAGGCTGCCGGCCTGCACGCGCGCATTCGGCCCGAAGACCACGCCGTTGCGGTTCTCGATGACGATTTCACCGGCGCCATTGAGCGAGCCATTGATGACCGAAGGATTGACGTCATACACCCGGTTGAACGCCCGATCACCCGTCTTCTGCACAAAGCGCAGTTCATAGCCGCTGCCGATGTTGAAGGTGTCCCAGTTCAGCACGATGGTCTTGCCGTTCTGGACCAGCGTCATGATCTTCCCGTCCACCGTCGGATTCAGGTAGTCGCCGGTGTTGAGCTTCCAGTTGCCATCGGCCGTGTAGGTCGGCAAGCTCGGGTAAACGCGGCTGAGCGCTGCTTCAACGCCGGCAGCCACGCGACCCGAACCCCAAGTCACCCCGGACAAGCGCGACACCGCACCTGCGGCCGCCCCCGCATCCCCTCGCAACTGCGCGTGAGCGGCTTCGCTCAAGGCCAGCACCGACAACACACCTGCGGCCACGGCCGCGGTCGCACGGGTCTGCCCACCGGCGGCCTTGCCGGCAGAGCGTGCCGTTTCGGCTGCAGGCACGCGCATGCCGCGACGACGGTCGAACACCAGGCGATGGATGTGCTTGTTCATGGCAGGGCTCTCGGTTTCAAATGCTGGGGGACTGCGGGTGTGCGATCAAAACGGGGGCGTTGGCTCAGAAGGCCTGACGCAGGCTGAAATCCAGCCGGTACTGGCGGTCGGCGCGGGGGCCGCTGGCGAAGCGGCGCACCCCGTTGTCCACGGGACGGGCGGTGTCAAACAAGACGCGTGACAGGTCCATGGACACTTCCAGGCCCTTCTCACCCTTGACGCGCAGGCCCAAGCCCATGCTGCCCAGCTGGGTGCGGGCGACCTGGCCGGTTTGCGGTCGGTTGAGGTGGACCATGCCGCGGTCATAGAAGCCCAAGGCGGAGAAGTCCATCCCGGCCACGCTCAGCCAGCTCGGGCTGATCAGTTCAACGCGCGATGTCCAGCCGGCATCGCCGGTCTGCTCGAAGTCGTAATAGCCGCGCACGGTGGCCGGGCCACCCAGGCTGAACTGCTCGCCGCCAGGCAGCGGGCCGGTGGCCAGCTGCACATTGGCGCTGGCGTCCAGGCGCCATTTGCCGATGATGTCGCGGGCGTGGCGCAGGCCGATGTTCCAGCTCAGGAAATCCGCGCTGGAGCCGGCGCGCTTGCACTCGAACTGCTCCATGCGCACGCCGTTGCAGTCCACCTGGCGGCCGCCGAAGGGCTGAGCCGACAGCTTGAAACCAGTGTTGACGTTGGTCTGCTCACCCGACTTGCCGAACCAAGCGAGGCTGTAGCCACCCGTGAACACGGTGTAGCGCAACGGCGGGCGTTGGGTGATGAGGCCGTCCACGAAGGTGTTGGCATCGCGGCTGTTCTTGTACTCGAAACCGCCATACAGGCTGTGGCGCACAGACCAGGCCCCTGGACTGAAGCGGTGGTTCCAGCGCAAACCGACGATGTCGCCCTTGCTGACGGTGGCCGTGGGTGCGGCGCTGCCACCGAGGCCGGTGGGGGTGTCGCTGTTGCTGCGGGTGGCCACCAGCAGCAGGTCGTCCTGACGGCTCAGTGGCAGGCCATAGATGAAGGACAGGATGTTGCTGTCCTTCGGGCGATAAGGCGCGTACTGCCAGCTCAGGCCGATGGTGTGGCCACGCTGGAACAGGTTGGTGTAGAGCGCCGAGGCCGAGACGCGACCACGGCTGGTGTTGAAGCTCTGACCGTTGTTGAACTCGATGTTGCCGGTCAGGGCGGGCTTGTCGTTGACCTGCAGGTCCACGTCGATGGCCTGGCCATCTTCGGAGGCATTGATCAGGGGTGTGACCTGCATGTCGGCAGACTGGATGCCAGCCAGTTCTTTCTGCATTTGCGGGAAGTGCGGCACGGTGCCTTCGGCCAGGCTGGGCACGGCCTCGCGCACACGGCTGGGCAGGTGGTACTGCGCACCACTGACGGCCACACGGCCCACAGGGGTCTCGACCACTTCGAGGCGAACTTCGCCGACCTCGATTTTCTGGTTGGGCAGGCTGACGAGCACCGACAGGAAGCCAGCGTCCTGGTAGGCCTTCTCCAAGGCGTAGCGGGCGGCTTCGATGTCGCGGAAGGTGCGGCCAGGGCCAAGGAAGGGCGTCACCACGCGCTCGACCACATCGGCGGGCAACACGGTGTTGCCTTCGATGACGTACTCGTACACATCGAAAGTGGTTTCCGCGCGGCCTTGCTGCGTCGCAGCCGTCTGGGCATGGCTCCAGAGCGCAGACATCAGCATGAAGGCGAAGGCGATGGGTTTTTTCATTTCTGGCAGATCACAAAAGAACAGTCCCCATTGCTGGGGACTGTGGCATTTCGGCTGTTCCCGCCCCCGGATGGGGGCGGGTGGTCAGGCAAGCGGATTACTGCTTGGTGACGACGTTGGCGTTGTTGCCGTTGCGGCTGAACTGCGACTCAGCAGAGCCCCACAGGCCGTTGGTCGAAGCACCGATGTTGGTCAGCTGGCTGTCGATGGCTTCGATGACGGTGCTGGTGCCAGCGCCGGCGGCGGTGAACTTGAAGGACTGGAAGGCGAATTCGTATTCACCGGCCAGGGCGGTGCCCTTGCTGAAGTGGGCGGCGTCAAAGCCTTCCACGCGGTTCAGCTTGGCGAAGCGGTAGCCGGTGGCAGCGGCAGGCACGTTTTCCAGCGACAGCACGCCGATGCCGTAGCCGGCAGCGTTCAGGCAGTCACGGGCGTTGGAGGTGCCGGCACCTTCCTTGACTTCAAAGGTGGCCACAGCGCCAGGGCCGTAGGTGGCGGCGTCAGCGGGGACTTCCAGGCCAGCGTTGGGGCCGTTGCCAGTCAGGTTGTTCAGGAAGAACTGGTTGGACGCAGCTTGGGTGCCCGAGGTGGAGGCACGGCGGCACAGGGTCAGCTTGCCGGCAGGCACGCCGAACAGGCTGTTGATGCTGGTCTTGGCCGAGTTGAAGGCGCTGGCGGCGATCGAAGCGTACTGGGCGCGCGACACGGTGGGCTGGCAAGCCGGGGTCAGGGTGTCGGCGGTGCAACCGGTCAGGCCTTGGGCGGTTTGCAGGGCAGCGTACAGGTCACGGCTCACGGCGACGCCGAAAGCTTGCGAGAAGTTGGCGCCGCCAACCTTGTCGGCCAGGGCGTCCACGCCGCCGAAGGGGGCCAGCAGGGTGGCGTCGAAAGCAGCGGGCTCGACGTCCATGAAGCCGCCTTCGGACTGGGTCACGGTGGCAGAGCGGGCCACGCCGGGAGCGACGTTGATGCCAGCCAGGGCGCCGGTGCCGGCCACGGGGGTGGCGGTGAAGGCGGTGACGAAGGTCAGGCCGGTGCCCAGGGAAGCCTGGACGGCGGTGTAGGAGCCGCCGGACACGTTGAAGGCGACAGCGTCAACGTCGGTGCCGTCGAAGTTGGTCGAGCACTTGGCGGTGAAGAAGTTGCCCAGCGAGGTGGTGCCGGTGGCTTCCTTGAACACGGCGAAGGAACCCGAGCACACGGACTGCAGGGCCTTGACGTAGTTCAGGGAAGTGGCGGAAGCGCCGGTCAGGAAAGTGGTGGCGGCTTGGGCCTGGCCAGCGATGGCGGCGGTGGCGACAACGGCCAGAGCGATCTTGGTGAATTTCATGGTGAGCTCCGAAAGGGAAAAAGGTGAAAGCGGGGAAACAGGGACGACACATCTCCAGGGAGGGGCCTCAGGCCCCTCCCTTCAGGCCCTGAACATCAGGGCCTTGGGGGAGATGGATCAGGCGCGGCGGCGGCGGGCAACCACACCGGCCAGGGCCAGGCCAATCAGGGCCATGGCGTAGGTCGAGGGCTCAGGCACGGCCGGGGTGGACATGGTCAGGGTGCCGGCGGCGGCGTTGAACACCAGGGTGGTGCTGTTGTTCAGGAAGCCAGGCACGGTCTCCAGAGCGTCGCCCACGCGCTTTTCGTTGCCCAAGGCATCGGCCAGCCACAGGTTTTGCGAAGCACCGTCCAGGACGATGGCGTTGCCCAGCACGTTGCGGGTGCGCCAGTTGGTGCCGAAGATGGTGGAGTCGATCACGTAGCCGTTTTGGGCCGTGGCAGCGCCGTCCACAGCGGCAGCGAAGGTCCAGCCGCCGTTGTCGGCGGTGCTCAGGGTGCCCTTGTTGATGACGGTGGCGCCAAACAGGGAGTTGGTGGCAGACAGGTTCGTCGTGTTGCTGCCGTTCTGGCTGGTCAGCTGGGCAGCGGTGGGCTGGCCGGTGATCAGGTAACGGGCGTTTTCGCCGAAACCAACGCTGTCACCAGCACCGACGGTCCACTTGATCTGGCCGGCGTCAGAGTTGGCCACCAGCTTGGCGAAGTTGCCAGACCAGTCGTTGGTGCCAATGTTTTGCACGGTGCCATTGACGGTCACGGTGTTGTTGTTGAAGTTCCAGACCACGGTCGAGCCGTACTGACCACCCGTGAGCAGGCTGCCGGAGGCGCCGGTGGTGCCGTTGCCGCCGCCAGCGATGCTGTCGAGGTTGAAGCCCAGGTCGAACAGCGAAGCGGTTTGCGTGAACGAACCACCGGCGTTGTCATAAGCGACCAGGAACAGCGAACCGTTGCCGGTGGTGAAGTTGTCGATGGCAGCGTTGGCGGTGCCAGTGACGGCCAGGGCCACGGCGGCGGCGATGTGTTGCAGTTTCATTTGAATCTCCGAAAAGGGAAGGAAGGATCTTTGTATTACCGAGAACCTGAACCTCATGGCTCTGGGCTGCTGGCAGTGTCTTTGGCACGTGTGACAGGCATGCGGTGCCAAGTTCGGGTCTGCCCTAGTCCGAACCGACCTGCCCATGCGCACGTGCATCATCCGGACACGTTAGCCACGGCTTGTGACGTGATTCCCTCGCCGTTTGGCGCAAGGTCATGGGCCGATCAGACCAAGGCTTGCGTCATCGCGTGGCATGCCCTGGCGCAAGGGGCTCAGTCGCCGCCACACCACCCCTTCAAACAGGGGGGTGACCACCCACCCTCAAAGAGGGGTCAGCGCAGCGCTGGTGGGCGCTGGCCCATGGTGTCGATCAACAACAACGTGATCGGACCCTGTGCAAGCACACCGCGGGCGCGCAGCCAATTCACGGCGTCCGCTTGTTCGTTGACCGCTGCCACGTGCACGGCGTTGAGGCCGTGGCGGTCCAGTTGCCCAGCTGGCACACCGGCCGCGACGAGGCGGGCCATGGCATCGGTGCGGCCCATGCGAGCGGCTTCGCCCAGGGGGGTGAGGCCTTCGCGGTTCAGTGCGTTCACATTGGCACCGGCGCGCAACAGCATCGCCATGACGCGCACCTGGCCCGTCTGGGCCGCCAGGTGAAGGGGGGTTTGCCGCGCCGCACCGGGACGGTTCGGGTCTGCGCCCACCATCAGGAGCTCACGCACCACCAGCTCGTGGCCGCGCCATGCGGCAGCGCCCAGGGGCGTCAAACCCATGAAGCCAGGCAGGTCAAAGCCCGCACCGCTGGCCAGCACGTCACGCAGAGCGCCGACCTGGCCCTGGGCCGCGGCGAGGGTCAACAGGGTGCGGCCTTGCTCATCACGGGCATCGGGCGCCACCATGCCGCGCGCCATCAGGGTTTTGACGTCGCCCCAGCGGCCCGCCATGGCGTGCTCGAAGGCTTGCAGGGCATCGGGCGTGAGGTCCACCCGCGGCAGTTGCCCCCAGGGGCCGCCCTGGTTCAAGGGCGCGAAAGCCGTGTCAGGCAGCGGCCCCGTGCGCGCGGGCTCGGACGCCGTGCCGATGAACTCACTGAATTCGGTGACGTCGCTGCTGCCGCGTGCGGGCGCGCGGTTCAAAGGCGCCATCTGCGCCACAGCCGCCGACACGAGCGTGAGGCTCATCACCAAAAACGAGAGGGGCCGAAGCCCCTTGCTGTGTCGAGACGACATGGCTGGATCTTTCAATAATGGGACTCGCCGAACTGCATGTGCGCGGCGCCCAGGGCGTTCATGGTCATGGCCTTGGCCACGGCCTGGGCGCGGTTGGCGGCACCCAGCTTGCGCAGGATTTTCTGCACGTGGTTCTTGACGGTGAGCGCGCTGATGCCGAGCTTTTCGCTGATTTGCTGGTTGCTCAGGCCGTCGCGCACCCACAGCAGGATTTCGCGTTCGCGCTCGGTGATGGGGGTGGCTCGGGGCAGGCCCTGGCCCGAGCTGGCGTAGGAGGCGCCGCGGCCGGAATCCATCTGGCGCTCGGTGACGCAGACGCGCTGGTAAGCCATGTGCACGCAGGGCAGGAGCATGTCGAGCGCCTGCTGCGACGCCACGCCGTAGTCGGCGCGCGGTTGGGTGAACATGAAGAAGCTTTCGAGCTCGTCGGCGCGGCCGGGACGGGTCAGGCCGTGGACCATGACCTGGTCGTAGCCCAGCTCGATCAGGGCGGCCGACAAAGGCTGGGGCAGCAGATCGCGCTGCAGCGACAGCACCGCGGCCTGCGAGCGGCCCTTGCGCCAGGAGGTCAATGCAGCCTGGACGATGTCGGAGCGCATGCTGCGCAGGCTCTGGACGACGGCCTCGGGCAGCGGGATGCTGTTGAAGATGTCGAACACCACGTCGCGCTGGTCGCGGTCGTAGGAGCCGCAGATGCTGATCTTGTGGGGCAGCCAGCGCTGGAAATCACCCTGGGTCCAGACAAAAAACTGGTGACGCCTGCACACCTGCGGAGCGGCTTCGATGACGCGCAGCAGCACTTCCGACTGGTCGGGGGCAATGGATAGGGACGTCGTCATGATGCCGGGTGATTGATGGGCGGAGTGTAGGTAGGCCGAATGACGGTTTGTTGACGAAACTTCACGTTTCACGGACGGGCTGTCTGGCCGGTGGGTGCCGCGGCCATGGCAGCAGGCACGGATGCCGCTTCAGCGGGCTCGGCCCCTGCCCCGGCTTCGAAGCGCCATTCCTTGTAGCTGCGTGTGCCGGGCGGGCCCAGCAAGGGCAGCTTGGGCGAGGTGCTGTAAACACCGACGATGCCGCCGTTCTCGTCTTTCACCAGGCCCCAGGTCGGGCTGTTGGTGATGGGGTCGCGCCAGACGCGGCGCAGGTGGCGCACCACCTGGCCGCTGCGGCGGTCTTCGAGCAGGTCTTCGAGGCGCTCGGGCGCGCGGCTGCGGCCGGTGCTGACGGGCACGGCGGCGTAGGTGCTCAGGGCCTCGCGGATTTGCTCGCCGCGGTAGATGAGTTCGGTGTCGCGCTCGCGGCGCGACTCCAGCAGCCAGGCGCGCGACAAGGCCATCAGCATGACCCCACTGATGGCCACCCACAGCAGGACCATGATGTAGGTGAAGCCCCGGTTGCGTGGCATGGCCTCACCAGCTGCTGTAGGGCTGGCCGTCCTGGCCGCGCCCGGACGCACCGCTGCGCACATCGGCCACGCGGCCGGTCATGACGCTGCCAGGGCGGGGGGCGAGCATCTGCCAGCTGTCACGGCGGCCGGTGAGCGGGTCTTCGGGCACCTGGCGCAGGTAGCCACGTTGCACCATCTCGTCGAGCGATTCGGGGTAGTTGCCACGGTCGGCGGCGTACTTGTCGATGGCGTCGCGCATGACGTTCAAGGACGTTTTGAGCGCGGCTTCGCGGGCGTTGTCCACCGAGCGGAAATAGCGCGGGGCGACGATGCTGGCGAGCAGGCCGATGATGGCCAGCACCACGATCAGCTCGATCAGGGTGAAGCCGCGGCGGCGCTGACTGCGTGGGGCGGACGGTGTCATGGGCGTCATGGGGGCATCACCATTCGCGCAGGGGCACGCCATCGAGGCCCACACCTTCGCTGCGCGAGTACACGTCGAACACATCCGCCCCCGGCGCCGGCGCATTGGGCGGGCTCGCGTAGCTGCGCAGGCCCCAGGTCTGGGCGGCGGGCACGGTGGGGTCGGCGAAGGGGTCACGCGGCAGGCGACGCAAGAAGTAAATCGTGGCCGGGGCTTTGCCGGTGGTGGCGCTCGAACCCACGCCGGTGCCCGTGCTGAACGGGCTCAGGGAGAAGCCGCTGGACGCGGCATTGGACGCAGACATCGCAGCCGCAGCACCCACACCACCGCTGGCACCCGGCTTGTTGGCATCGCCCGGTTTGCCCGCGGCCAGGGACGCCCCCGGCGTGAGCTTGGGCACGCCCTTGACGAGCACGTCCAGGCTGGGCGGGTAGCCGCTGTCGTCGGGCCGCTTGGCGATGTCGCCCTTGTCGGCCGCCTGCTTGTAGGCGTCGATGGCGCGGCGCAGGGTGCGCAGCGACTCCTTGAGCTCGGCCTCTTGCGTGCGCCGCTTGTGCAGCGCCATCAAGGGCATGGCGGCGCTGGCCAAGATGCCCACGATCATCACGACCACGACCATCTCGATGAGGGTGAAGCCCCTGGACTCAGTGGAACTCATTCCCGGTGCTGCCGTCAGGGTTGGGTTGCGGTGGCGGCGCCTCAAGCTGGGTCGGGTCCAGGTTGTCGGCCGGGTCGGGCGTGGTCGGGTTGCGCACGCGCAGGCGCAGGGGCTCGCCGGCGTCCATGCCGACGATGGTGTCGCTGAGCGTGACCTCGGCCTTGGCGCGCAGCATCAGCGGCTTGCGGCCTTTGGGTGGCACGGTCACGCTGATGCGACCAGACTCGCCGCCTGGGGTGGCGATGTCGAGCACCGAGCTGTCCACCGTGACCGTGGTGGTGATGGGCTGGGCCGTCGGGTTGTTGACGATGACCTGGAAAGATGCACCCGGCAGGACTTCCTCCGGCCCCGTCACGCCCAGCACCGGGGCGCCCGCACCAGCACCGGCCCGGCCCATCGCGCCCGGACGCGCACCCGGCAAGCCGCCCAAGCCCGAACCGGCTGTCGGCAGGACGGCCTGGGCATCGTCGCGCAAGGTCAGCGGCATGGCGCCTGGCTGGGCTTCCGTGCCCGAGGGCGACATGGCGCCAGCCACCGTGGGCTGCACGACGTTGCGCACCACGCGCGGCGTGATCAACAGGATGACCTCGGTCTTGTCGCGTGCATCACGCGTCGTGCCAAACAGGCGGCCTGCGATCGGCAGGTCGTGCAGGCCAGGCACGCCGGAGGAGTTGCGGCTTTCGTTGTCGCTGATGAGGCCGGCGAGGATCTGGGTTTCGCCATCGCGGATGCGCAGCGTGGTGGAGGCTTGGCGGGTGCCGATCTGGTAGGCCACGGAGCCCTGCGGGCCCGCAATCGTCTTGGTGACGCTGCTGACTTCCAGCGCCACCTTGATGGTGACGTCGTTGTCGAGCTGCACCTGGGGTTCGATTTCGAGCTTGAGGCCCACGTCGAGGTAGCTGACCGAAGCCGACACGCCCACGTTGGCCGTGGAGGTGGTGGTGAACACCGGCAGCTTCTCACCC
>Ga0209107_10000468_pt1 | contig 23559 bp, 11 predicted proteins | sample LakErihyJuly2011_2_FD_187460 | JGI IMG/M metagenome (GOLD analysis project Ga0209107, IMG submission 187460) | Freshwater microbial communities from dead zone in Lake Erie, Canada - CCB hypolimnion July 2011 (SPAdes) (version 2) | ecosystem: Environmental > Aquatic > Freshwater > Lentic >...
TGATGAAGCAAAACAATCATTATTTAATTTAACAAAAATATATGAGCAAATAGATTATAATGATGATCTAAGAAACTCAAATGTATTGACAAAAGGTAGTTTGCAATGGGAAAACGGCATACAAGATAGTAATGTAGTTTTTTATCCAAATAAAGATGGTAGATTTTTAATTTCTTGGGTACCACCTAAACATCTTCAAAACCGTGTAATAATAAAGAATGGATTAAGGTATCCAGGTAATGAACACTGCGGAGCGTTTGGTTGTGATAGTTATGATATATCAGGAACGGTGGATGCAAGCAGAGGATCTAATGGTGCTTTGCATGGGTTAACTAAGTTTTCTATGGAAGATGTTCCACCTAATCATTTCTTTTTAGAATATATTGCAAGACCTCAAACAGCTGAGATGTTTTTTGAAGATGTTTTAATGGCGTTAGTATTTTACGGTATGCCAATACTTGCAGAGAATAATAAACCAAGATTGCTTTATTATTTAAAAAGAAGAGGGTATAGAGGCTATTCAATTAATAGACCTGATAAAGTTTGGAATAAATTATCGCCAGCTGAGAAAGAAATTGGCGGAATACCAAACTCGTCGCAAGATATAATGCAAGCGCACGCATCGGCAATAGAAACGTATATTGAAAACAATATTGGTTTTACAAATGGATCTTATGGCTCAATGTACTTCCAAAAAACATTAGAGGATTGGTCAAGGTTTAATATAAATAACAGAACAAAACATGATGCATCTATTAGTTCTGGATTAGCTATAATGGCTTGTAATAAACATTTGTATACGCCAAGTATGCCTTATGAAAGGCCAAAGTTTGAATTAGGATTTAAGAAATATAATAATAGTGGAGACAATTCACAAATAATACAATAAATGGTTTATACTAATAGTAATAGTACATTTCCAAGTCAGGTAGTACCGGATGAAGAAAAACAAAGTTTAGAGTATGGAAAACAAGTAGCTCAAGCAATTGAATATGAGTGGTTCAATAATAATGGTGGCGCGGGTAGTATTGGTGGTATTTCCGGAGGCGGAATGCCTGGTGGAAGATGGGGAACTAACTGGCAAAAATACCATAATTTAAGACTGTACGCAAGAGGTGAACAACCGGTTCAAAAATACAAAGATGAATTATCTATTAATGGCGACTTATCATATTTAAATTTAGATTGGAAACCAATACCAGTTATATCAAAATTTGTTGATATTGTTGTTAATGGTATATCTAGTAAAGCATATGAAATAAAAGCTACAGCACAAGATCCTTTTTCAATACAGAAAAAAACTAAATATTCTCAAGGATTACTTAGAGATATGATGGCTAAAAAGTTTTTAGAGAATATGAAAGGTACCTTGGGTATAAATTTATATAATACACCAAATCCAGATAGTTTGCCATCTGATCAAGATGAACTTGAATTACATTTGCAATTAAATTATAAACAAGCGGTTGAGATTGCGGAAGAAGAATTAATAAATAATTTTTTAGCTAATAATAAATATGATTTAATAAATAAAAGATTAAATTATGATTTAACTGTAATAGGTATTGCCGCGGCTAAAACAAATTGGAATAGAGCAAACAGTATAACTATAGATTATGTTGATCCAGCTAATCTTGTTTATTCATACACAGAAGATCCTAATTTTGAAGATATATATTATGTTGGTGAAGTAAAATCAATAAGTTTAGAAGAATTAAAAAAACAATTTCCGGATTTATCAAATGATGATTTAAAGGAAATAGAAAAATACCAAGGTAATACAAGTTATGTTCGAAATTATAATGGCGCTTATCAAGATGGAAACATCGTTCAAGTATTGTATTTTGAATATAAAACATATTCTAATCAGGTATTTAAAATAAAACAAACAGAGCAAGGATTAGAAAAAGCTTTAGTTAAAACAGACTTTTTTAATCCGCCACCAAGTGATAACTTCAATGTAGTATCAAGATCAATAGAGGTATTATATAGCGGGGCTAAAATATTAGGACATCCAAAAATGCTTGAATGGAAATTAGCTGAAAACATGACACGTCCTGTAGCTGATACTACAAAAGTTGAAATGAATTATGCTATTACAGCCCCAAGAATGTACCGTGGAAGAATTGAATCATTAGTAAGTAGAATAACTACTTTTGCAGATATGATCCAATTAACGCATCTTAAATTGCAACAGGTGTTATCTAAAATGGTTCCTGATGGAGTATTTGTGGATGTAGATGGATTAGCTGAGGTTGATTTAGGTAATGGTACAAACTACAACGCGGCGGAAGCATTAAATATGTATTTCCAAACGGGTAGTATTGTAGGTAGATCAATGACTCAGGATGGCGGTCAAAATCCAGGCAAAGTACCTATTCAGGAATTACAAACATCGGCAGGTAGCGCAAAAATACAATCTTTAATTTCTACTTATCAATATTATTTACAAATGATAAGAGATGTTACTGGACTAAATGAAGCAAGGGATGGAAGTCTTCCAAACAGAGACATGCTTGTAGGATTACAAAAAATGGCGGCTGCTTCGTCTAATACTGCAACAAAACATATATTAGATGGAAGTTTATTTTTAACATTAAGAATTTGTGAAAATATATCTAAACGAGTTGCAGACGCTTTAGCATTCCCATTAACTGCAAATTCTTTATCGCAAAGTATATCTGTATTTAATGTACAAACATTGGAAGAATTAAAGAATTTAGAAATACATGATTTTGGTATCTATTTAGAATTAGAACCAGAAGAAGAAGAGCAAGCGCAATTTGAACAAAATATTCAAGTTGCATTACAAAACGGTGGAATTGATCTTGAAGACGCAATTGAATTAAGACAAATTAAAAATCTTAAACTTGCTAATCAATCTCTTAGATATAAGAGAAAGAAAAAGATGGAGCAGGATCAAGCTAATCAACAAGCTAATATTCAAGCGCAGTCACAAGCGCAAGCGCAGGCGGCGGAATCTATTGCAATGTCAGAAGTACAAAAGCAACAAGCATTAGCAGAAACACAAATTCAAATTGCACAAGCAAAAAATCAATTTGAAATACAAAAGATGGAGTTCGAAGCACAATTGAAGAAACAATTAATGTTAGAAGAATTCCAATTCCAAATGCAATTAGCTCAGGTTCAGGCAAATGCAGACGCGGAAAAATTAGGAAAATTAGAAGATAGAAAAGATGCTAGAGAAAAATTAAGAGGCACTCAACAATCTGAATTAATTAACCAAAGACAAAACAACACAATGCCTAAGGATTTTGAATCCGCTGGGTTTGATAATATGGGAGGGTTTGATTTAGCCCAGTTTGAACCAAAATAAATTTTATTAACAATTATATAATATTTTATCATGTCAGAACAAGTACAACAAGAAGGCGAGTTTAAGCTTAAAGCTAAGAAAACTACGCCTAGGAAATTAGTTAAAAATGATCAGCCAATAAAAGTTGATTTAACTATGCCTAAAGAGCAAGAGGAACCAATCAAAGTAGTAATTCCTAAAGAACAAACAAATGCCGTTCAAGAGCAAAGCCCAACAGAAAGCATGTTACGCACAGAACAACCCGAAGTGGAATTGCAAGAAGTGGGACAAGGAAACGAAGGGTCCACTGAAAATGTTATTGAAGAAATCAATCAACAAGAAGTAATTCAAGAAGCGGCAAATTTAGAACAAGAATTAAATAAGCAAGTTCAAGAACAAACAAACACGGGTAAAAAATTACCTGAAAACATAGAGAAATTAATTTCTTTTATGGAAGATACTGGCGGAACAGTTGAAGATTATGTTAGATTAAATACTGACTATTCAAATGTTGACAGTAATGCTTTATTAAAAGAATATTATAAAAATACAAGACCTCACTTAGATAGTGAAGAAATTGACTTTTTAATAGAAGACAATTTTGATTATGATGAGGATCTAGACGATGAACGCGATGTCCGTAAAAAAAGACTCGCTTTTAAAGAGGAGGTTGCAAAAGCTCAAAGCCATTTGGAACAAGTTAAGAGTAAATATTACGACGAAATCAAGTTGAGACCGGGCGTTACTCAAGACCAACAAAAGGCAATGGACTTTTTTAACCGATACAACAAACAGCAAGAATCAGCCGAAGCACAACACTTTAAATTTAAAGATGAAACTAAAAAATTATTTGCACAAGAATTCAAAGGTTTTGAATTTAATCTTGGTGAAAAAAGTTTTAGATACGGCGTTGCAAATCAAGAAGCGTTAGCTGAAAAACAATCTGATATTTCAAATCTTATTAAGAAGTTCTTAAATAAAGATGGAGAAGTTGCGGATGTTAAAGGTTATCACAAAGCGATTTATGCAGCAGAAAATGCGGATACTATTGCAAAACATTTTTATGAGCAAGGCAAAGCTGACGCTATTAAAGAGGTTGTTGCAAAATCTAATAATATAACTAATGCCCCTAGGACAATTCCTAATGGTGATGGTTTTATAAACGGATTTAAAGTTAAAGCTATAAATGGTGTTGATTCTTCTAAATTAAGAATACAAACAAAAAAATTTTAACATTAAAAACACACAATTATGTCAAACATGGTTAACTCGGTTACTGGAACGCCTTATGGTACTCTTAAACCGTCTCAAAAACAACAACCGTTAGAGTCTAATTATTTAAACTTTACAGGTGGGCAAAATGACTTTGCTCAACAATATTTACCTGAAATCTACGAAGCGGAAGTAGAACGTTATGGAAACAGAACTTTATCTGGATTCTTACGTATGGTAGGGGCTGAAATGCCTATGTCTTCTGACCAGGTTATTTGGTCTGAACAAAATAGATTGCATATTGCTTACAACAATGTATCTTGTGCTACTGCAACTACCTTAACATTCACTGTTGGCGGAACTGGTATTGGATTTGTTCAAAACGTTGTTTCTCCTGGACAAACTTTAGTGATTATGGATCCTACAACCGGAAAAGAATTAAAAGTTCTTGTTCAAGCTTCAAGTACTGCATCTACTACTGCTACTCTTACGGTTTATCCTTATACTCAAGCTAGTTTAACTTCTGGAAGTGTTTTATTCCCTGTAACTACAGTTGGTAATGGAGGTCTTAAGATCTTTGTTTATGGTTCTGAATTTATAAAAGGAACTACTGATGCATCTATCAACGCTGTAACCCCTTCGTTTACACAATATAATAATTCTCCTATCATTATCAAAGAAAGATACCAAATCTCTGGATCTGATACTGCACAAATTGGATGGGTTGAAGTTGCTACAGAAGACGGTACTTCTGGATATTTATGGTACTTAAAAGCTGAATCTGAAACAAGATTACGTTTTGAAGACTATTTAGAAATGGCGGTTATTGAAGGTGAATTAGCTGCGGCTGGATCAGGTGTAATAGGTTTAACTCCTGGTACTCCAAATACTAATGGCGTTATTTATAAAGGTACACAAGGTCTTTTTGCTGCGGTTAAAGAAAGAGGAAATATTGTAAATAACTTTACTGCTGCTTCAGGTTTATCTGATTTTGATTCAATCTTAAAGGGATTAGATACTCAAGGAGCTATTGAAGAGAACATGTTCTTCTTAAATAGAGCTACTTCTCTTGATTTTGATGATATGCTAGCTTCTTTATCTGCTGGAGCTGCAGGCGGTGTTGCTTATGGTTTATTTGAAAACTCTGAGCAAATGGCATTAAACTTAGGTTTTTCTGGATTTAGAAGAGGTTCTTACGACTTTTACAAAACTGATTGGAAATACTTAAATGATGCTTCTACTCGTGGAGGTGTGGCTAATACATCTATTGATGGTATCCTTATTCCAGCTGGAACATCTACAGTTTATGATCAAATGTTAGGTACTAATATTCGTAGACCTTTCTTACACGTTCGTTATAGAGCTAGTCAAGCTGACGATAGAAGAATGAAAAACTGGATTACTGGATCTGTTGGAGGTGCTTTCACTTCTGATCTTGATGCAATGCAGGTTCACTTCTTGTCTGAAAGATGTTTAGTTACACAAGCTGCTAACAATTTCGTATTGTTTACTGCATCAGTGTAAAAATATAGTAATATTACCCTCGTTGAATTTACGAGGGTAATTATTACTTTTTAAAAACTTATTAAATTATATTATATTATGGCGACAACGCAAAAAACAAAAATTAAAGAAGAGTACATAGATACAAATAATGTTGAAGTACAAGATTATATTGAAGTGGTTGAAAAACCAAAAACTATTGAAGTTAAACTTCCAAAAAATAACTGGGAAATAAAAGATAGAACTTACGTTATTGCAGGTGAATATTCACCGTTAACCTACACTTTACAAGGTAAGCACACGCTTAGATACCCATTGTTATGGTTTGATAAAGAAACTGGCAATCAAGAAGAATTAAGATATGCCACAAATCAAAATTCCCCTTTAGTCAAAGACCAAAAAGGCCAGGCAACATTAGGGCATATTTTATTTGAAAACGGAACTTTATTTGTTCCAAAAGAAAAACAAAACTTACAAAAATTATTATCTATATATCACCCTGGGCTAGGGTCTAAATATTATGAATTTGACGCTGTGGGTGAGGCAGAAGATGATTTAGATCATTTAGAATTAGAAGTTGACGCAATGAATGCAGCATTTGATATGGATATTGATATGGCTGAAGCAATTGTAAGAGTAGAAATTGGATCTAGAGTTAATAAAATGAGTTCTAAAGAAATAAGAAGAGATCTATTATTATTAGCTAGAAGAAACCCTGCTTTATTTTTAGAATTAGCAAATGATGATAATGTTCAGCTTAGAAATATTGCCATTAGAGCATCAGAAACCGGTATCATAAGATTATCTCAAGATCAAAGAACATTTACTTGGGGAGAAACTGATAGAAAGTTAATGACCGTGCCTTTTGATGAAAATCCATATTCAGCAATGGCGGCATTCTTTAAAACTGATGAGGGCATTCAAATCTTCCAGTCTATAGAGAAAAAGTTAAAATAATACGTAATACTAATATTAGGCGGTACCGAAAGCTACCGCCTTAATATTATAATAAAGCAAGCAAATGGTAAATGTCAATACAGTTTATAGAACCGTTTTATTAATTCTTAATAAAGAACAAAGAGGTTATTTAACCCCTGATGAATTTAATAATACGGCAACGCAAGTGCAGTTAGAAATATTTAATGAATATTTTGAAGACTTAACACAACAAATGCGTGTAAATTCTAATGATAGTGAGTACAGTAATCGTATAAAAAATTTAGAACAAAAAATTGCTATCTTTCAAACAGACGGGGTCTGCCCTTTTAGTACATTGCCTGGGGCTGATTGGTTTGATATACCAGTTGTAACAGACTTTTATAAATTAGGTACCGTCATTTATAATGATGAAAAAGAAGTTCAATACGTTCAACCAAATGAATTATTGGAACTTAATTTATCGCCAATTACTAAACCTTCAAAGTATTGGCCAATATACACTTTTAAAGATTCTAAGATTAGAGTGTATCCAAAAACGATAACAACCGGAATTACTTGTACATATATTAGAAAGCCAGTTAATCCAGAATGGAATTTTACAACCATTGCTCCTGACTATACTTACTCTTATTCTCCGGGTTTATCTGTCCAATTTGAATTACATCCTACAGAACAAACAAATTTAATAACTAGAATATTGCTTTATTCTGGTATAATTATTGATGATCCACAAATTGTGCAAGTGGCAGCTCAACAGGCGCAAGCAGAAACCGTTAACTCAAAAAGCTAATAAAAAATGCCAATACCTAATAACGGTTTAATAACCGAAACAAATAGACAATATTACGAAGGAGCTCAGGGATTTATATCTACATTAGGGCAAACGCAATATACAACTACTTTCAATACTGATTTAGTTTTTGGCGGGCCAAATGCCTGGGATCCAAACGACATTAATTATGCTTTAAATAACTTTAAATTATATTATAGCGCAACCGGGTTTCCTGGCCAGTTTAATGAATATATATTACAATACAGCGTACTTAACAATGTTATAACATTAACGACTGCTTTGCCGGGTAATAGTTACGTTGTAGTACAATTAAAAACATTGGACGGGGGTAATTATGGAGATCCCTTAAATCCAAATAGTTATGCTTATGGCAATACTGTTGAAGAAAATTATGGTAGTTATGCTTATACAAAATTAAACGATGTTATCAATAATTTTATGGTAGCTTATGTTGGGCAAGATAAACTTATACCAAGTGTTAAAAGAACAGATGTTATATTTCATGCAAAAAGAAGCTTACAAGAGTTTAGTTATGATACTTTAAAAAGTATTAAATCTCAAGAATTAAATATACCTCCAAGTTTAAGCATTGTATTACCTCAAGATTATGTTAATTATGTAAAAGTAGCATGGATTGATCGAAATGGAGTTAAGCATCCTATTTATCCTACAAATAATTTGACTACTAGCCCATATGAAAATCCAATACAAGATACAAGAGGTGTTCCAATTCAGGACAATTTTGGAGATAACATTGAAGGAGACTCTTTAACTGAAAGACGTTGGAAAAATAATGAGGCTTACTCATTAACCAATAACTTAAATAATGGTGGAAATTGGATAGACAATGGATACGGTTATGACAACTGGTTATGGAATGGCTATTTTGGACAAAGATATGGGCTTGATCCGCAATATTCAAATTCAAACGGTTATTTTACTATCAACGATAGAGAAGGTAAAATTTCTTTTAGCAGCGGGATGGTTGATAAATTAATTGTATTAGAATACATATCAGATGGTCTTGCGTATGATTTAGATACAAGAGTTCCTAAATTGGCTGAAGAAGCTATGTATGCTTACATTATACACGCAATTTTATCTTTAAGAATAAATCAACCAGAATATATAATTAATCGCCTTAAACAAGAGAAATCAGCTAAATTAAGAAATGCAAAAATAAGATTGTCAAATATAAAACTAGAGGAAATAACTCAAGTATTAAGAGGACAATCAAAATGGATTAAACACTAAGAATATGGCAGAGGTAAAAAATAGTTTTTTACAGTCTAAAATGAATAAGGATCTAGATGATAGACTTATTCCTAATAGTCAATATAGAGACGCTTTAAATATAGAAGTAGGTAAATCTGAACAAGATAGTATTGGCGCATTGCAGAATGTTTTGGGAAATTACCAATTAACTAAAGTTGTTAACGGTATAAAACTACCATTAGAGACCGTAGTAGGGTTAGAATGCATAGGTATGTTTATGGACAATCAAAATAATAGAATATACCAATTTTTAACAAATTATACAGACCTAGTACCTGCCGAAATTAACTTAGCTCCTATAAATACAGTGCATAAAATAACAGTATATGATTTTAATACCGCTATTTATAGTACTTTAATTGAAGGGTCATTTTTAAATTTTTCTAAAACAAATTTAATATTGGGTGTAAATTTAATAGAAGGATTGCTATTTTGGACCGATAATAGAAACCAACCTAGAAAAATAAATTATTTTAATTCTATAAATGATCCAAATTATTATACAGATGAAGTGCAAATATCTGTTGCTAAATACGCTCCTATAGAAAGCCCTATATTATATAGAAAAATTACCACAACAGCTGCAGCTACTCAAACAGCTCCTTATTTGGATATTACAGTTGCAGATGCGACTGGCATTGTAGAAGGTATGACTTTAATATCAAATACAATTTCAGGCGATGATTTTATGATTGTTACCGGGGTTGTTGGTAATGTTGTTACATTATATGAAGCTACACCATTCCCACATATTACCAATGGAGATGCATTAACATTTTTAATATCCACTATGTCCAATCAGGAAAACGACCCTAATTGGCCCGGAGATCCAGCTTATTTAGAATCTAAATATGTTAGATTTAGTTATAGGTTTAAATTTGATGATAATGAATATTCTTTATTATCTCCATTTTCACAAATAGCTTTTATTCCAAATCAAAAAGGATATTTTATAAATGGGGATGAGCAAGCAGCATATAGAAGTACCATAATAAAATGGATGATTAATAATACTAATAATATAGAAATATTAATTACATTGCCGGATATTGGTAAAAACATTGTTAATTCATATAAGATACAGTCAATTGAAATTTTATATAAAGAATCAAACTCTAATTCACCTAAAGTATTAGATTCAATACCTGTTTCTGATTTATATTCTTTAGATACAAATATATATACCTATACATATCAATCACAAAAACCATATAAAACATTAACGGAAGAACAAATTGTTAGGGTTTACGACAAGGTTCCAACTAGAGCTTTAACTCAAGAAATAACTAGTAATAGAATTATATACGGTAATATATATACTAATTACAACGCTCCCTCATCTATAAATTACAATGTGTCTATTCAACCAAAGAATGATATATTCTATAATTTTATAGAATACCCTAACCATACTTTAAAACAAAATAGAAATTACCAAGTTGGGTTTATATTAAGCGATAAATTTGGAAGACAATCATCTGTAATATTGTCTACTGTAGATTTAGAAAAAACAGCCGGGTTTAGCGGTTCAACTGTATATGCTCCATATATTGCTGAAAATAACTTATTGTTTCCAGGCGTAAAAAAATGGTTTGGAAATGCATTAACTTTATTAGTAAATGATACAATAAAATCAACAAGAAGTATTCCAAATGGAAACCCTGGATTATATGCAACAATTTCAGGAGCAACGCTTGGGAATACTACGTCCGGGTTTCAAATAACGGCAGGGGCAATAAGCGGGACCAATGACAATATATATACCTATACATTAGCTGCCTTACCCGCTGAAAGAAACTTTCCTATTGACGGAACATACTTAAGGGGAAAATACACGGATTATGTAAAAGTATTGCAAGGCTCAAGTGAAGGAAGTTTAGTAACCGATGGGGCAATAAATGATATATATAATTGGACCGGCACAAACTCACCTCCTGATATTAAATATTCATATAGTTTAAATCAAATAGGGTGGTATTCTTATAAAGTAGTTGTAAAACAAAAAGAACAAGATTACTATAATGTATATCTTCCAGGAATGTTGAATGGCTATCCATATAAACAAACCTCTGGTTCTCAAGTTATATATACGGACCCTACAACTTCATATACAACACAAATACCAAATGTATCATGGAGTTCTGGATCTACGGTAATAACTTTGCCTGGTGGATTATATACAACTTCATTGCTTAAGATTGGGGATTCTATATCTGGAATATTACCTTCTCCAACTGCGGCAATAGTAACTCAAATAATAAGCGCTACTACTTTTGCAATAGATCAAACTCCATCAACCTCAGGTGTTAATTTACCTATAACAGTATTTGGAGCTCCATCTTCTCAGACAAGTTCATTGCAAAACGGAATAAATATTACTAATTTCCCTGTAAATGAAACCAATAAAACTGCACATATAGTTTTAATAAATGATAATATTAATAAAGTACCAAGAGATTTAAACGAAGTTGGTCCTGATCAAACACAATACAGAAGTAGTGTTGAATTATATGGAAGAGTAGAAAATTATTCTACTAAAATTCCTTTATTGGGTGAAAATATTGTAACTAATTATACAGCCGATACAATAAAATTTTCTATTTCAAGTCAAGTAGCAAATTTTATGAGAATTATAAAAGTTGGAGACGGGATACAATGTGTGCAGGCCGCCGTGCCAGTAAATAATCCAACTCCTCCAGGAGGGCAATCTTTACCTTATCCTTGGTTTAAAAATACGGTTATAAGTTCTATTGAAATAGATCCTATGGATATTACCGGAAATACCGGCATAATAAAATTTACACCTCCTAACGTCTTATTAGATGCAAATGCTATAGGTGGCGAATGGAAAGATTTCATAATAACAAAAGCAGAAAATATTCAATATTATCCAGTTAGAAAAGCTGACTTGGTTAATACAATTGCATATGCAACGGATCTTAATTTTTTACAAAATACAGTAGATAATATAAAAGGTACTGCTGGATTGAATTTTTATCAGTTAGAAAATAATCCTTTAATTGGAAGAGTCTCTACCTCTAAATCAATTGGAGAGATTGCGGATAACATGCTACCAACCTTGAGTGTATATGAAACCAGACCCGTTGAATCATTATTAGATATATTTTGGGAAACCGCAAGCACTGGTTACATATCAGATCTTAATTTTGACGTAAATACCGGATTTGATGGAGCTTCTCAACTTAGTGATGTTGGATTTAATTTTAGAGAGTCGCAAAATCCGCTTGGTTCAGATGTTGATCCAGATCATACTGGATATGATGATTCCCCATATATAACAGATGAATTCTATGTATTAAATAATACAAATATTCCTTTGGTATTGGATAGCATACAATTAGTTTCTGTTTACAATAATGCAGTCCCTATACCTACAAACTTTGTTAGTAAATTTGCACTAGTAGCAGGGTCTTTGCCTAAAACTTATAGAGTTAAAATTTTAAATGATTTTTTATTTAATTTTAATGCTCCTACGGAAAGTTCATTTACTTTTAAAATATTAGCAACATACTCAGGTATTGCATCACAATTACAATTTACAGGAAGACTTAAAAATGCCGCCCCAAAATTTTTATTGCCAGATTCTCAATATAATAGGGTTATTAGTACAAGCGCTACTAATATTGTAACATTAACGGCTACAAATGGCGCGCATAAATCAATTCCAGCGCAAACTGATGATCAAGACGGACTATATTTTAGTATATTATCAGGAAATAATATGAATTATTTTAGTTTAACGGCTGCTACTGGAGTATTAAGTTTAATTGATCCTAATATACCTTTAGGGGTTTATCCTATTTCTGTTAAAGTACAGGACGCAATGTCTTTTGCCACAAACCCACCATCTCCATTAATAAATATAGATCCTGATTATTCTACTTTAGAAGACACTGTTACCTTTACAATAACAGTTGGGCCCGAAACAATTTCTACTAATTTAGAATATTGGGATAATCAAGGTGATTATTTTGAAGACGGTACGTTTTTTGCCGTATATGTAGGGGATAGAACAACTAATCTAGTTAGTGAATTACCTACACCTCCCGGATTAATTGCGGGAGGCGGTTGGTCACAGATTGTAAATCCCTCTTTGCAAAATATAGCACAAGGGGCATATCCAATACCTCCAAATTTGCCAAGCCCTACGGGTTTAACAAAAGGAAGTTTACGGTTTAAATTACAATCACAGGCTGCTGGACTTGATGAAGGTACTGCTGAAGCCGATACTAGATTATTAATTTATTATAGACAATCTAGTCAATTACCTAATAACACATGGCAATTAATTAAGGATGATAATAAGGCGGGAACAATTATTGCGGATTGGGATACTGCGATACAAATTTATTGTAATGGAGATCAAACCTTACCGGCAGCAACTACTGGAATTATAAGAGTATCTACCCCGGGAGAATATTGCTTTGCTATTAAAAAAGTTAACAATGCCTCTTATGGGGCATTGGGTATATATGCTGTTGTAGAAGACGCAAATTATTATTATAATAAAATATATCCAACACCTGGTATAGGCCAACCTTTATATAATAATCCTTTTATCCCTAAAGAAAGATATTTAATTGGATTAAGTGAATTTTTAACTGATTATCCAAATGGCATACCTTATTTAACACAAGATCCTTCAACTGGATTTAATTTTATATCTACCGGAATAGTATCTGTTGGCACACAGCCATCTGCAAATTCTGTTACAATAACACCTACTTCTGAATCTATTAATGGATTATTAGCGGAAGGATTATGGTTAAATGCTAGTACTCAAATAACTAATGTGAATCCGGGAGGTAGTCTAATAACATTGTCTAATAATAATGTTATTCCGGCGGGCACAGCGCTTACTTTTAAAGAATCATTTCAAACAAGTATTATTTCTTGGAAGCCTCATCAAAATATATATGTTCAAAGCAAAGACGCTACATTTGTAAACCAATTTTTTACAACTTCTAGTTTTCAAACATTATGGGCGCCCCCTATAGCTAATAGATTTTATACTTTTCAAAATTCAACATTCCCGGTTACTCAAAATGCACTGCCTACTGACGCTTATTTTATGGCTTTTAATTCTGCTAAAGTTTCTAATACCGGAGCCGTAGTGGCTTTACCTGGGCTTAGTACTATATTAGGTTATAATAGAAATTTTAGATACGCAAGCCCGTTTTATTATACTGTTCCTTTTATAACATATAGATTATCTGGGTCATATGATGTTTTTGGCGGTAATTTACGGATTAGAAATATAAGTAATATTACAACATCTGATGCAACTGTTTGGTTTTTGGCCGACGGAGCTGGAATATCATACTCATTAACATGGGCCACTGATTGCACCACCCCTACTAAAGATGTATATCCTTTAACATCTTATAGTATTACAAATAGTCCTACAATACAAAGTTATACAATAACAGGTTTATTGCCTAACACTAAATATTATGTTTTGTTCTATATGGATCAAAGCAATTCAGTTGGTTATGTTAATGGAGCATATTTTCCTTATGAATTTACAACATTACCATTATAAATAAGTTAAAAAGAATAAAAATAAGTAATTATTAATTATGGCAGCAACATTAGAATTAAAATATTTCAATTCATTCTGGCTGAAGAAATTGGATAGCATTGTAGATGTAATTAATACCGTTAGTACATTATCTGCAAATGTTACAAACAGTGCTACTATAGTATTAACTACCGCAAATCCAGATATAAGTGTAGGGCAATTAGTTTCGTGGATAGACATAACAGAAAACGTATTACCTTCAGTTATTTATGTAAATGGAACAACTATAACTTTAAATAAACCGGTATCAATATTACAATATAGTGCTCCGTCAGTATTAAATGTATTAACTTTTGGCCCTATAGCGGATTTTACATATATACCTAATGCTTATTTTGAACAGTCTTCTGATTGGTTTGTTGAAGAGTCCAGAATACAAGGAGGTTATAATAATACCGATGTAGATCTTGGCGTTAAAGCCTACCTAATAGAGCCAGATTCTAAGCAACAGCATTTAATAAGCACATTAATATATTCAGGCGTATTAAATTCTAGAACTGGAGTAAATAATACAAATCAATTTTCTGTTGGAGAAGATATAACTAGAGGCGTTGATCCTTCGGTTGGTTCAATACAAAAATTATATGCAGAAGACACAAACTTAATTATATTTCAAGAATTAAAAGTAAGTAGAGCCTTAATTGATAAAGACGCAATTTATTCTGCGGAGGGTCAGCCAATGACTACTTCAGGATCTCAAGTAATTGGCCAGGTTCAACAATATGCTGGTAACTATGGCATAAGTACTAACCCTGAAAGTTTTGCTGTTTATGGGTATCGAAAATACTTTACAGATAGAAATCAAAATGTAGTATTAAGACTATCGCAAGACGGTATAACTGAAATATCTTCAAACGGAATGATAGATTATTTTAGAGATAATTTATCTAATGTGGGTAATGCCGGTAAGATTATTGGTGGATGGGACATGCATAACAAGCAATATGTCGTTTCAATACAGCCTTATAATTCAAATCCCGAAAACGCTTCTTTTCAAACATTATCATTTGATGAAGAAGTTTTAGGGTGGACCAGTAGATTTTCTTATAAACCTAATTTATCTGGCAGTTTAAGAAATAATTATTACACGTTTAAAGACGGTAATATTTGGAAACATTACGCAGATCCCGTGATTGATGCGATTAATTATTGTGAGTTTTATGGGGTTCAATATGATTCGTCTGTTTCGTTAGTTTTTAATCCAGAGGTTTCGGTTGTAAAAAACTTTAATACTATCAATTATGAGGGCTCTGACGGATGGGCCTTAAGTAGCATTTATACAAATACAGACACGGGAATACCAATTAAAATTTCTTTAAATTCTGGAAATTTAGGAGATTTACAAAATCAATTGTTTTCAAATAATTTTAAAAAGAAAGAAAATAAATATTTTGCAAATATAATTAATATAACCCCTCCTTCTTATGGAGAAGTATTTTATGGACAATCCATGAATGGGATTAAAGGGTTTTACGCTACCGTTAGTATGGTATTTAAAAATCCAGTAATTCCTCAATATGCGGAATTATATGCTGTGTCATCAAATTATGTAAAATCATCATATTAATTAAATGGAATTAAGTATAAAAGATAAAATAGAGCAATTAGAGGCTGCTTTAATGGAGAATTCTGAAGAACTTAACTTAGTTGTTGGAGACTCAGAAATGTTTCCTTTAAAGCATACCTTTGTTGACGGTTTGTATATACGTGAAATGCAAATAAAGAAAGATCATTTTGCTATAGGTAAATTACAAAAAAGAGAACATTTATGGATGTTGCTAAAAGGGCATTTAACTATAACTACAATAGATGGAACGCAAGATTATATTGGACCATGTTATATTAAAAGCCCGGGTGGAATAAAAAGAGCTGTATATGCTCACGAAGATTCTGTATTTGTAAATATATATCCAAACCCGGATAATAAAGAAGATTTAGATAAAATAGAAGATACGTGGATAGCTAAAAACTATTTAGAGTACGAACAATATAAACAATTAAAAGAATAATATATGACATATATTGCAATTGGTGGAGCCGCAATAAGTATTGTTGGGGGTATAATGGGTAGTTCTTCAGCTGCGGCGGCGGAACGAGCCGCTGCTCAGAAAGCCGCGGCATTAAACGCTCAATTAGACTCGCTAGAAAAAAATAGACAAGCAATTATAAATCCTTATGCGGCAACCAAAGACTTAAGTGGCATGGCAAAAGATTTATCTGGCAATATTCGTAATCAATACGCCAATATAGGCGTGGCTACCCAAGCGGCTAAAATGCAAGCTGAAGAAGCAGATATTTCATTAGCAAACACATTAGATACTTTAAGAACGACTGGGTCAAGTGCAGGTGGAGCTACTGCTTTAGCTCAAGCGGCATTAAAAAGTAAAAGCCAGGTTTCTGCAAGCATAGAGTCACAAGAAGCGGCTAATGAAAAATTAAAAGCACAAGGCCAAATGGAAGTCGATAGACTTAAAATGGCAGAAACCCAAAGAATACAAAACATACAAATGAGTGAAGCACAAAAAATGCAAGACGCGGCTAATGCTACTTCTCAATTTAAATACAGTGAAACAGAAAAAAGGGAAATTGCTAAAATGGATAGAATTCAATCTCAATTAACAGGAGCACAAAACCAACAAGCTTCAGCCGCAGCGGCGGGTCAAATGGCGCAAGCAAATATGTTTAGCGGAGTTGGTAGTGCTGTAACGTCTGGAATTGGGGCTATAAATGCAAAAAATGCAGCAAATAAAGCTGCTAAACAAACTGTTGGGCCGCCCGCGGCGCCTGCTCCTGCTGGGCCTGCGCCAACTAATCCATTACCTGGTAATCAGCAAAGTTATGGTTTTGGTGGAACTAATTATGGACGATAAAATTTAAAAAAAATATAATATATGGGAGCTTATCAAAATCCAGAACAAGTTAAAGATTACACAATGGACGTTGCTAATGCCTGGGCTAATGCGACAAACAAGGTGGTTAAAGGACTTACTGATATTGCAGACGATCAAACAGTACAGTACAAAGCTAATGAAAAAAAATATAACGAAAACCTATTAGCTGCTCAAAAACTAAAAGTTCAATACGCTTCAAAAGTAGGTGATGTAGCTGAGGGTTATGCTGGTGCTGATTTGCGTAAAACATTTTCAGGCAAAGCAGATGAATATGCAAATATTCAATTAAGATTAATGAATAATACTTCAGAGGACGTTAAAGCTGACATGGAAGAATTAGAAAGACTTGATAGGCTTCCTGGACAAGCTAAAACAGCCATTGCTACTTTAATGAGTCAAAAAGAAGCGCATAATAAAAGTGTTGCATTAGCTGGACAACCAGGCGGATATGATAAACAAAATATAAATATAAATGATCCCGCTAATAGCACATTTAATGGATTAAATTCTATATATGGCAATGCCCCAGCTAAACAAGACATTGCTTTAGTGGCCGATGCTAACGGTAATTATAGCCTTAATTTTAATAGCGAAGGCATGAATGGAGAATGGAAAAGTACAATAAATTCTTCTACTTCTCAGCAAATGCAACTTAAAGGTACATCTATTTTACCAACAATTCCAGATGCTGCCGCTGCTTTAAATGAATCATTAACAGCTACTGATATTTATGGCAAAGTTAAAAAAGTAGACAAAAGTGGTAAAACTATTGAAGAAATTGTTGGGGCAGCGGATAATTTTTATGAGAAAAAATGGGAAGATGATCCTAAATATGTAGAAGGTAAAATTAACCAAAATTATACAGGGACATTGCAATATAAAGATTTAGCGGATAATATACAAACACAAAGCGCTTTTACAGCTAAAGTTGCTGGGTATTTAGCAAATCCAGACCAAGTGGCGGCATTAATGAATTCGACTGGTTTTCAAGACCCTAATAAGCCAGTAAGATATACTGCATCGCAATTTGCAGAAGCTTCTGTTAATAAAGATGATCCGATGGCTATAAAATTTAAAGAAGCATTGGCTAACTATTTTGCTCATACATTTCCACCAAAAAGACAAATGGTAAATGAAGCAGGTGAGCCAATTGTTCAAATTAAAGCTGCGGATGTAACTACGGATGTTGAGCGTGCTGCTAATTTAGCAAATCCAGAAAAACCGTTTATAGAAGGAGATACAAGAAAAGTTATGTCCAAAGGCAAAAAATGGAGTGTTACAAAAGATAAAAATGGTAAAGCAACCGGTAAAGTAATTAAATAATGACTACATACAAAGATAAACGAGGTAATTCTTATAGTCAAGAAAAAATAAAAGAGTTGGCTACTAAAGCTAATACTACTTTAGATGATTTTGTTTCTAAAAAAGAATTAGAAATAATTGAAGAAGAAGAAGCAAATACAACTATAAGTGCGGATGAAGATATAACTGGATTAGAAAACGATGAGCCTATAGGTGTGGAAGCAATTGTAACTGATCCCCCTAAGAAAAAGAAAAAACCTGTTCCAACTTCTAAAGCGGTATCGACAAGAGCGGATTCTCCATACCCTAAAAAGAATATTTTAGATCCACTTGGATTAAATAAACCGCTTCTTTCATTTAACGACAAAATTCCTGGCGCTCCTAAGCCTATCGTAGCTGCTGCTATTAAAAAACCTATTGATACTGGTAAAAAAAATCCATTAGCATTAATGGAGGATTGGTATAAAGTAAAGGATGCGGCATGGTATGAGAGCGGGATCTTAGATGAAGACCAAGCTGTTAATAGATTAGAAACACTTTTAAATACAAGAAACGACAAAACAAAAAATAATCCAAATGCAAAGTTAAAAGACTTTACTGTTAGTGTTCCATTTATGCCCGGAACTGATATGGTTACTTTAAAATCAAATAAAACAGGTAACACTTTTAATTATTCTTGGAATACCGGAGAGGAAGATGCAATATCACAAAAAAAAGCACATGACGAATTAAATAAATGGGTTTTTGAAAATAGTGTATATGATCCGTCAAATGCAGATCAAGTACAAACATATAAAAATACAGGCCTAAACAAGCAGCAAGTATTAGAAGCGGCAAATACAAATGGATTAAAACTTTGGGAAATTACTAAAAACATTGGAGGTTATTTGGGTGATATTTTTGATGAAGGATTATATTCCGGTACATTAAAAAACGTAGCAGAAACCGCAAGATTATTAAATGAAGAGAAAGATTTAGTAAAATTAACAGATGCAAATGCTTCAGAAAAAGAAAAATATGCGGTTATTAGTAATGCTTTAGGTAAAGTTAAAAACGAGGTATCTAACGTAGTACAAAAAAATATTAAAGAAAATCCGGTATTTAAAGAGTTTGATTTAGGCACATTGTTAAATACTCCTGACAAAGTACAAGCTTATCTTGATGATTTTGTTATAAAAAATAGAGGTTTTGTTATTAAAACAGGATTGACTGATCAAGTAATAAAAAAAATGGCTCAGGATCAATTAGTTGTTATTCGTGATAATCAAAAATTAGATCAAGAAAAAGCCGTTGCGGATAATTTAAAAACTAAAGATCTTGGAGTAAATGTTGATTTTTATGAACAAATTGCAGCAAAAAGTTTAACTCCGGAACAAACTAATATATACAAAGCAAATAAAAATGTATATGCACTGCAAGAAAGTTTATATATGCTTGAGTCTAGCGAAAAAGCTAAAACTGATCTTACTACAATGAAGCAAATTGATAATTTAAAAATTCAAATTGCTGACGCTCAAAAAAAGGCTAATGTGTTATCGGCATCAACAGATACAGAACACAATAGATATTTATATAATTCTACCACTGCAAAGTTAGCAAAGACTAGCGAGGCAAAAGTGGATACCGAAAATAATCAATCTTCTGATATTACAGATAAAGTTACTGCTTTTTCTAAAATATGGGCAGGTACTACACGTGAAAAATTAGCTACTCAATTTGTAAAAATAAATTCACAATTACAACAAAGCGATTTTGACGGTAATAAAAAACAAAATGTTGTTTTGCCAAAAGCAAGTGCTGAGAAATTTGTTATAAATAACACTTGGTGGATTAACAAAGGCTATACTACAAAGCGTTTACCAAATGGAGATTTACTTTTTGTAGGAGTTCCAACAAAAATTATTGCTGGGCTTGTTGATCAAGACGCAAATACCGGGGGAAAAAGTTTGTTTGCCAATGAATTAGGCGGTGGTAATTTTGATTTTTATTCGTTTGATACAAAAAACAATAAACGCGGCGAAAAAATTGATGCTAAATTAAATGAATGGAGAAATAATAACATTGATTTAAAAGCAAATTCAATTGCTATAAATGAAGCATATCTATTAAATCAAAGCCCTACAAAAAATACACCTGGATTTTTTAAAGCAGCTCAAGACGGTTTTATAAAAGCGCTTGATGATAAGTATATTACAACAAGTGAAAAAAGAGATACAGCCGCTAATCAACTTGAGCAAGCAGATTTTACAACTTCTGAAGCAACAAAAAACGATTTAATATCAAGTTTTAAAGAAGATGTAGGTACTGCGGCAGGAAGCGGTATACCAACTGTCGCTAAAATTGCAGTGGTTAGTGCAATAACCGGTGGTATTGCTGATGTTGTTTTAGGAGCCGAGGCAATAGCTGCTTTTAACGCTCTTAGAACAAGCGAAAAAATAACTGAAAAGTTACTTTACCATACTACTATGGCTTTAAGCGAAGAAGCTAAAATGAGAGTGGTTGGGCTTGAACCAGGATCTGGACTTGCTTTTTATGGAGCAGGAACTATATTACCAAAATCATATAAATTTTTAGATCCAGAAAAATACAGAAGCATAAATAATGTAACAAATTTAATGGGTCATGCTGTTAACGGAGGTATTTCTATGGAAGCTGCTGGTATTGTTGAACATGGATATAAAACAATTGTACATGACGAAAATTTTAAAGAATATTTAGATAAAGAATTTGATGGCTTTTCACAGGTAAGTAGAAGAATATTGGGTAACTCACTTGCATTTTCATATATGGGTGCTCCTAAAATGTTTTCTCCTCATTTTTTTAAGTCTGGAAGTGAATTAAAACTTGCGTTAAATGAAACAAATCAAAAAGTTGCAGATATAACTCAAAACTTAAAAAACTTTGAAATTAATAATAAACCAAGATCTAAAGGTTATAAAGATACTGTAAAAACTTACGAAACAGAGTTAGAAAAAGCGCAAGCCGCGCAAAAAGTTATTTCTCAAACATATAGTACCTACATGTATGAGAAAACCCTAGCCACTCCAGAAGGATTAGAAAACTATGTAAACACCACTAATAAAGATCTATTTGATAAATTTAAGGCTGAATATGGCGTTGACCCTATTATAGAAATTTCTGATGAAGTTGGTAAAGTTGTAGATGGAAAACTAGTAGGGGGAACTAGTTTTCTTAAAGAACCAGGGCTTGACGCAGAAGGGAATCTATTGCCGCCTACAATAGTACTTAATAGAAACCAAATATTTAAACAAGGATTTGTTAATACTGGTATTATTGGGCACGAGATTAGCCATCTTTTTGATCGCGCAGAAATGGAAGTTAAAGCCAAAAAGTTTGCTGAAACCAAAAAAATGGTTGATGGCAAAGAAAAATTACCTACTCCAGAAGAAGTAAGCTTATATAAAGATCAATTAGAGGCAAATAAAAATGAAAGAATAGTTAAGATATTAGCTGAAAATTTCCCTGATATAATGGATAAAAAAGTTTATTCTATTAGAAATAAAGAAACGGATGAAATTGAAAAATTAAATGTAGTTGAAGCTGTAACTAGATCTTATGAAAAGAAAAATGAAGATGGTAAAGTAATAAACCCAGCTGAAATTAAAGATGAAATAATAAAAAGAGTTATTGAAGATTTAGGTTCAAGCGCTATATTAATGAATCCTTTAGAAGCAAGAGGAGCTTTTAAAAATTTACTTAATGACTTTAAAAAATTAATTAAAAGTCCAGAAGCAGTAAGTGCAGAAGTTGCCAATGCAGGTCAATTAATGAACCTAATAAAAGGTTATACAGAAAGTTTTGGATCTAAAAAAGGAGGTTCTTATGAATACGCTGAAGCATTAGCTAAAATAGATTTAAGTAACTTTACTGAGTTACAATTTAAAGACGCTGATATTAATGATGTTGAGGCAATAGCTAAATATGATGCTGTAGTTAACGCAAAAGAAGCCGCAATGGCTAATTATAACACTAGAGAATCTAAAAATATAGAAGATGAAATTAAGAAGCTATATGACTTATATGGTGACAATAAAATAGGTACAGAGGAATTATTTGCAAAGATTGATGCTTTAGAAAATCCTAGCGCTGAGGTAGTAATTGAACCAACCACAAAACAATCTATATCTAAAACAGAAAAAGTTAAATCTGTTGATGAAAAAAAATTAGGTAATGAAATAGATAGTTTTGTAGGAGCAAAAGATGCTAATGGTAAATACAAAATGACCAAAGAAGAATGGGATGCTGGAGGTTTATTAAAGGCAAAAGAAAAACTAATTGATGGCAAAATGCTAGACCCATTAATTAAAAAAGAATTAACACGTAATGGCGTTTCAGCAGATAATGTTCATGGTATTAGTGTTGAAACATTTATAGAAGATGTAAAAGATCGTTTGTTAGAGGCTACCTTATTAAAGTTTAATCCTGAAGTTAATAATAGTTTAGGCGGATTTATTTTAGGAAGTCAATTTGGTCTTAAGAATAAAATTGGGGATGTAGCTAATAAATATAAAAAGCAATTGAGCACATCGTCAATAGACGTTGAAGCTGGAGGTGTTGGATCTGTGAAAGAATTAATGTCAGAAGAACAAGCTGATTTTGAATTTGAAACTGAAGTTGAACAAGGATATAAACCTAAATTTAAAAGTTTAACTGACTCTAAAATAGTAGATAAAGAAACTTTAAATATTATAAAGAATAAAGTTAT
>Ga0209107_10000469_pt1 | contig 23533 bp, 12 predicted proteins | sample LakErihyJuly2011_2_FD_187460 | JGI IMG/M metagenome (GOLD analysis project Ga0209107, IMG submission 187460) | Freshwater microbial communities from dead zone in Lake Erie, Canada - CCB hypolimnion July 2011 (SPAdes) (version 2) | ecosystem: Environmental > Aquatic > Freshwater > Lentic >...
ATCAGTCATATTTCATTCAATTTCCTGCCTAATGAAATTTACGCCAAAATAGGGAAGGCTTTGGAGTTGGATGTTGAATTGGAGAAATTTAAAACCAGAATCAACAATCTTTCCAATAAAATTCAAGAAGACCGCGAGTCAAAAACCAATATTTTACTTCAGATTGTTACGGTGCTTGGCGGTATTTCATCGGTGGGCCCGATACTCGTTGGTGTTAATCTTTTTAAAGCAAAAATTAAAAAACAGATTGGCTTACCAGATTGGGGGTTCAATACCATTGCCAGTATGTTAATTATACTTATTGCTTTTGGCGTTTTATATTTTATTTTCCCTAACGAATTGAAAAAAGTATGGAAAAAAATAAAATCTATTTTTCGCTAGAAGCCGAGTTTCACATGCTCAGGCATTTTGAACAATGTTCAGTTCAAAGCTTGGATAGAATCCGTGTGCAATATTCACAAGAACAAATTGCTGCAGAAGTGGCGCAAGTTGGTTCTCGTTTTTACCACAGTTTTGCCACCGATATACCTTCAATATTAGACCATGTCTTTGCAGGTGTTTTTAATCAAAAAACTGGCAATAATGGGAATGTGATTTTGTCGCTCCAAACCGATACCCAAGTTGGCGAACATGGCGTAGCAGAAATGGATACGTTAAGCCAAGAGCATAAAGATAAAATCACGGTTCAAAACAACCGGGGCTTGGACCTGATGCACTTAAAGGTTGATCAGTTGCCGCCCACAAGTGCCTTTGTGCTTATATTAAAGCCTATAGAAAACGGATACAATTTCATCACTGCCTTTCCTGGCGATGAAGGCATGCCCTTGCCCTATGAAACTTTGCCAGAAGCGTATAGAAAACAATGCAAAGCCTATTGGGATAAGCATGTGTTTTTGGACAGAATATAAAAAACCATAAAAAATGCAAGAAAATAAAAACAAGTGGAAGTATTTAGATGAGGCGCTAGAATTAGCCCTGCCTCCTGCTATACATTCTAAGTTAATGGATGTTAAAAACGAAGACATTCAATATGCAGCCGATGAGATTGTTGAGCTGGCAGAAGAAATTTTAAACCATATTACAGGGCTTGGCATCATATATTATCTCAAATCGAAACAGCAAAAAGAGGTTTACAACGACTTCTTAATTCAGTTGTTCAACTCATCGGGGCACGACTACAATGCAGGTCCTTTGTACCGTTGGGCTGCCAATATGATTAATGAATTAAACACAGAAATGCCAAGTGCACACTACGGGTTTTTCTGGCAAGATGACCTCTTGAATGCGGAGGTTAACCATTTGGCACAATTGCGCAACGAGGTCATGCACGGTTTTTTTGTATTGCCGCCGGAGAGAAATTTTAAAGAAGCGGAGGATATCTCTAAACTCTTAATTCGATTGTCTGAGGCATCTTGGTTTGAGCCTCAAGGCAATTTTCATTTTTATGGCGAAAAGGGTTTCACTGGAAAATGGAATATCACCGATGAAAATGAATGGCAAGCCTATGTGCTCGACAATGCCTTTGGAAGTTTATGCCAGCGCATTTTAAAAGAAAATTCAGAAGTATTTTGGTCCGCTGAGGAAAGTGTGTTTAACACAATTAAAACTGAAATTCCAGCAGTCTTAAGCGATTTTGTACAGAACAATGTGAAAGGTGCATTTGCTCTATGGGTGCATCCGCACGACATGCAACAATTTGATTTGTATACCAGCATTGGGACTTGGCTTAAAGGTCAGGAAAATACAATTGCCATAGGGTATCAATTGCAAGGCCAAGGTTTGAGCTATACCGCTGGTTTTTTGTTAAACCGTTTAGCCCAAGTGTTGCACACCTCAGACAATGCGGCAGGCAAGAACAGCAAATTGGAAGATGTGCTTAAAAAACTAAGGGCTGATCATAAAGACAAAAAGGTGGTGGTACTCATCAACAATGTGCATTTAGCTCTGTTTAGTTCCCAGCACCTAACAACATTGAACAATTTTTTATACGAAAACAATATCCTATTGATTGCTTTGGGCGAACATTACGAGCACTTCGACAAGGTGTTTAACAAGAGTTTTATTGTGCGCCCAATGAGTGCTACACCTAAAGATATAGAAGCAAAAACTGCCTTACACAATTATTTGAGGTTTAAAGGGCCTTCAAAAGAGCGCATGGAACAAAGGGCAGATTTGGAGGCATTGGAAAATATATTGGCCCATGTGCTTGAGGAATTGAAATCGGGAAAAGAATTGTATGCCCGTCGGTTCGCAGATGACAAGGATTACAATTTAGAATATGTGCTTGAGATTTTTGCATTGCTGCATCCGTGGGTAAAAACAAAACGCGAGGCATTTGAAGCAGATACGGTGGACGAACTCTATGGCTTCCCAAGCACGATGACAGAAGTGACACCAATATACTTGTCGCTGGGCCGCCGCGATTTGAAATTAGAATACCAACATAAAGTAATTTCACTATGAATACCTTATACCAATACCAGAACCGATACATTCAATTAAGAGATGAGTTGAATGGCATAAAACTCCACGAACAGATAGAAGAACATAATTCCAAGCTTAACAATCTCTTTATGGCTGGCCTAGGCATGGGAACTCTTTATTTGCGTATGGGGGCCGTGATTCAAATGAGTGAAAAATTGCGCGATGGGGATGCCAATAACGACGCCTTGTTTATGAAGCAGGTGGTAGACAACCTCCGCGAGACACTGCCAAGCGATACAAATTGGAAAAAATTATGGTATGCTTCTATGCAAGCAGAAAGTAAATGGGACAATTTGCTGGTCCGTGATAGCAATAAAAATACAATTCTGGACCGCTTTGTAGCATTCCGAAACAAATTTGTGCACCAATACATACGGCTTGTCCCTGAACAATTAAACGAGATTGAAAAGGGTTTGAACATGTTGAATGAAATGTCTGAATTGTACAAGCTTTTTGAAAATGGTGAAACTATACTTGAGGGTGAGCAATATTTTTGGGTTCAAAACGAACAAAAATTGGAATTGCATCCTTTTGTTCAAAAAGGAGAATATGAAGGTCTTCCGTATCTATTTCAAGGTCTATACGAAAACAAGTCTAAGGCGAAGTTCATCAACACCCTTTATGGCGACGAAACGGAGCCGCGAATTAATTTGGCCTTAGATGAGAAATTCCAACCCATGCAGCAGGCCTTGCGTGGCGGTGCCGGTGATGTATTCGACCACAGCGACCGCAAAAAATACTACCTTGATTGTTTTGTTGGGCGCGACCGTGAAGTGCAATCGGTATTGGATTGGGTAAACAGTGAAACGCATAACAATGTCTTGCCCATTTATTCAGAAGCAGGAATGGGAAAAGGTGCTTTAACTGCCGGTGTAATAGACAAACTACTTGGCAATCAAATTCCGGTGATGTACCACTATTGTGGTTCAGGGATGGCCAACAGCTTACATGCCGTATTGTATCATTTTATTTTACGAGGCGAAAAAATACCAGAGATGAATGGTGCAGGGGTTTGGAAGATTGAAGATGAGACCATAAAAAGAAAAATGGAGCGCTTGCCATCAAGGTATTTCGATGCCATAAAACTGTTTCAAAATCTGCTGACTGATTGTTATTCGCCCACAAAAAAATATAAGGGAAAACCCTTGGTCATTGTCATCGATGGATTGGACGAAGCCGCGGTGGCCAATAGCCAACTGAAGATCTCTGATTGGTTTTACACCTATAATGATAAAGACGAGGTAGAAGAAGATTGGACAGTGCCCAGCCATATAAAGTGGGTGTTTACCTACCGCTCTATGTCCGATAAAAGCAAGGGCGGTTTTCAACTTGGAGGCAATTTCAATTTGGAGACCAACGAATGGCTACAACCTTTAAATGGCTTAACAGAAGAAGCCGTTCGCGAAGCCTTGGGAAAATTTGAAGTATCAGAAGAGTTTATACAAGCAGTGATTGAAAGGGGAGCGGCATAATGAAATGCACCGACCCCACCTACCTTCGCAGCATCTATGATGGTCTAAGCACAGGTTCCATCAATAAAGACAATGCCACAGCCTTGCCAATTGGCTTGGTGGGTATTTACGAGGAAGCTATGCCTCCGGCTAGCAATGTAAATGAACGCAAAAAGTTCTTAGAGTTTTTCGGAGTATGGGCATTATTAAAGAAGGAAGTTAGCCCGGATATTGTTGCGTTGATTCTTGACAAAGATGAACAATATGTGCAAAATTATAAAGCAAAGTATAGTAAATGGTTTAGTGTTAGCTCGTCAGGGAAGTTGCAATTATACCACGACCGATTAAAAGCATATTTTATACAAAAATTGCCATTTAAGGATATTGCTAGAATTCACTTTAAAATTGCCACACTGCTAGTTAATTCATTAGAACAAAAAAAAGGCGATGAACTTGAGATGTACGCCTTGGAATTTTTGGCATATCATTTAAAAAAGCAATATTGGCGTTATGAGGACAATTCTTTTCCAGAAGGTATTTTTATAGAAGAGTCATTCCGAGAAAGGCAAAGATTTTATTGTAAAACATACAACTGGACCCGAAAAAATATCAGAGAAGCTATTAACGATTCACTACTCTTGGGAGATGAAATATACAGTGTTAAATATGCTATGGCTTTTCTTAAGGAAGAGAATAATATGATTTCGGATTTTGAAGGATTAATTGATAATATAGAATCTGGAAACGACGAGTACTTTTTCGAATATTTAAAAAATACAGACAACGCAAATTACTTGCTTTCTATTATACTTTTTATTGTTGCTGAAGAAGAAAGGCAGGAAAGATCAATAAAAATCGTAACGCGCTTAAAAGAAATAATCGATAAAGCCGATTTTGAAATTAAATTAACGTTTATTCCGTCCATAGTTAAGTTGCGACTGGCTCAATTGGCATTTGCAAACCAATTGGATTTTGATTTTATTTTTGGTGCTGAGAAATATAATTTAAGTGAAAGTAACAGTTATTTTCAAAAACCATTCCGTTTAATAATAGAAGACAATAAAAATTTTTATATTTATTTAATTAATAATAAATATGATTTGCTATCCAGCGAATTAAAAGATTCTTTATTGTATTCAGCTCTTGTTGGTAAAGATGATGAAATAGTTCAACAGATAATTAAGAAAGGTTTTAAGGATTTCAGTTTCAAAACAGCTGAGAAAATAGCATACGCTCATTTTATTAATAATGATGTTGCGGCTTTCATGACACTTCTCAAACAAAATGATGAGTTTATTCATTTTTTGCCTGTTTTAACAATCAGAATGGAATTAATGCCTGGAAAAGTAAAGGCACACGATTTTATAAATAAGATCTCTGATCGTTTTTACAGATCTTTGATTTTGGCCCAGTTTGCCGAAGGAATGATGCTCATTGGTAAGTCTGAGACCGCGGATTTACTGTTAAAGGAGTTTAATAAAGAAGTGGCACTTGATGATGATCTTTCAGAGCTTTTTAAGCATCTCAATATAAAAAGACAATTATTGGATAGCCCTGAAAAATGTTTCAGCTATTTGGGAATGGGAGAAATAATTGCAAATCACGTGATTTTAATGCTGGGAGCAAGAAAGGAATCGGAAAACCTAGCGTTAGAATTTTACAGGAAGAACAACTTGCCGCTTCATCTGTTAAATCGTGAAAGCAATAAAAAGATTGCATATTTATTGGGCGTGCATGGCGACGTGGATGAATTGATTAAACAAAAGAGGATTGAAAAAAAGGAGAATTATCACGTTACGGGCGGATTTCTCGATTATGAGGATGAGTGCACATTGTTTTTTTTACAAGGGTTGAAAGGCTCTGAATTCAATGAAAAACTTATTGAGATTTTAAACTATTTAGAAAGCAGCGATAATTTAGGTATAGCCTATAGGAATCTAAAAATACCATTCCGTTTTAAATTTTTATTTTATCTATGTATAAGATTTTTGGATGTTAATGAACATGATAAAGCAAAAAAGATATTTTATATTTTAGAGCGTAGCTTGCCTTTGAATGCTACTGCAGAATATTGTGATGATTTTCGGAAATATCTTGACATCGCAGTAAGACTGGATATTTCTAAGCATGCATTAGGAATTATTAAAAATAGGTACATTAATAGAATAACATGGAATTCAGAATTTCACCTTGCAAAAATTGCCGAAGATTATTTGTTAAATGGCAATATTGACAAAGCGCACTTTTTATTGCAAAATACCAATCCCAATAAATGGGATATGCACTTTTTAAAGTCTGCTTTAGTTTGGCATAAAATAATTGATCGTTTTATCAAGGTTTATTTGGATCACGGTGAAATTACAAAAGCTATTGAATTGGCTGAAGTTTCAGGCAGCAAAACTTTAGAATATATTATGTCCATAACCGAACATAAAAAAATAGAGGATACGGTTATTCTCAATAAGATACTTGCGGCAATTATTTCTTATGCAAATGATAAGGACGAAGAGCAGACATCACGCATTTCTCAAGAAGTTCATAACAGGATGTATTTTGAGAATTTGATTATAATTTCAAATATTTATTACAATATAAATATGTTGGTTTTAGCTGTTGATAATTATGATAGAATTTTGATGAAATTAAAGAGGGTATATAATGCTGATGATTATCAATTGATATTGGGTAAATTGTCTACATCAGTATTGAAAAATAAGATGGAGCAGTATTATTCATTTATATTGAATAATATAAATATTTTAGATAGGGTTATGCACTTTGGTATAAGTGAAGAATGGATTGAAAACTTGAGTAATTTAAGGAAAGAATTTACACTTAAAAATGATCAAGCCAGTGCTAAGGTTATAGAAGATAAGCTTACACTTATAATGGCAAGAACAAGACAGGGTAATCGTGTTCAAGACAATACCAATAAAAACAAATCTATTGTTAAAGTTAAGGAAATTTATATAGGTTCTTATGACACTTATTCCAACATGCTTTTTAATACAGATCGAAATAGAATACTTAAATTTCTAATACGCTATTCTGCAAACTTTTGTTTTGATAAAAATATGAAAAGCATTCAGTTATCTAACGAGTTATCAATTCTTATGGACTTAAAAAAATGGATAAAATTAGGAAAAGCAGCACCATGACATTTAACAATACCGACCCCACCTACCTCCGCAGCATCTACGATGGTTTAAGCGCAGGCTCCATCAATAAAGACAATGCCACAGCCTTGCCCATAGGCTTGGTGGGTATTTATGAAGAAGCCTTACCGCCTGCCTCCAATGTCAATGAGCGCAAAAGGTTCATGGAATTTTTTGGGGTATGGGCAATCTTGAAAAAAGAAGTTAGCGTTTCGTTTGTATTGCCTTTATTGGAAGGATGGGCAGAGCAAGAGCTTCTTGATTATTTGGCAAAATACAGCAAATGGTTTAACTCCCCAGTGCCTGGCAAATTAATACTTTACCATGAGCGTTTTCGTGCCTTTTTGCTGCAGAAAATTTCTCATGCCCAATTTATAGAAATTAATGCGCTCCTAATTAAATATGCTCAAGATGCAATTGAAGCAAAACGCGGAGAAGATTGGGAGTTCTATGCATTGGAGCATTTAAGCACCCACCTTCTTATTGCGGCTATGGAAACTGGTGACGCGAATGACTTTAAGAAGCAGGCTTATAACTCTACATTGTGGAATAGACAGGTAGAAATGAGCAAGGGATACGAATGGAGCAAAGGCCTGCTGAACGATCTATTGCTCTGGGCTTCTCAATACGACAATAAGGAAGTGATAGATTGCGCACTGAATAAGGTGGATCTTTACCACATGGAGCAAAACGATGCACCCCGTATAATAGAATTGGTCGCCAAGAATGATATTGAAACCGCTTTGGCTGGCATAGAAGCTTTTGGTGGAAATGATAAGGAAGGGGTTCAACGCAAGTTTATCTTGTACATGCTTTGCCTCATGGAGTTAACCCTATTGGAAAGTAAAAACAAACCATTCAGAAAAGAGGCCATTGAAAAGTTGTTAAAGCACTTGGATGATAATCTGCCGGCAGACCGAAATGTATTGAATTGGAATGATTTCTTCCCAAGCCATTTGGTGTTTAAGCTTCTCTGTTCATGTGAAGAGCTCAATATTGATAGCATGTTGATTATCCGAAGAACCAAAGATTGGAATACTGATTGGATTACAAATACGAATGTGTTTTCTACGAATGAATTAAACGTGGTTAAGAAATGTTACTATTTACTCGATGAAAAGTATGATGATATTGGCATATTTGATGAGACTCCAAATTTGGATTTGATTTTAAGCTACAATGAAATAAACAGCTCTAAAAGAAATAATGGGGGCGACGAAAAAACTAGGTCTTTTGAAGAAAAGTCGAATAGTGTTTTAGCAGAAATTGACAAAATAAGTTCTGATATTGGTTTCAATAATTTAATTGAAAAAATAGAAGCATTAACGTTTACGGTTGATAAATGTAAATGCTACATTAAACTTGCAAATGGGTTATTAAATGAGGGAAATACTGACCTTCCAAATGAATTAATTCAAAAAGCCCAGTTGCTTGCAATGGAAGTTCAAGAAGATTATATTAAGTTGAATTTGCTGCATCAAATCTCGTATCTTCAAATCAAAATAGGAAATGAATTAGAGGGAAGGCAAATGCAAGAATTGACGGTTCAAGAGGCATTAAATATTGATAAAATAGGGAAGAAGAATGTCGCTGTTAGGAATATTTTAAATGTAAAGTCGATCAATAACGATTATGATCAAATGTCTGTTATGGTTTTATCGTATTTAAATCAAAAAAAAGGATTGCAAAATTCCGAAGGGGTTGTCGATGCAAGATATGGAGCTTTAAAAGAAATTATTAGTGTGTATGCAGAAAAGGGCGAAATCAAAATATGCGACTATTTGCTTAACTTAATTTCCAATAAAAATTGGAAAGACTTCGCGATCTCACATTTAGCGTATGGGTTAGTTGTTAATGGTAATTTGCCATTGGCCGCTAATTACCTTTCTGGTATAAAACGAAGCAACGTTAAACTAGAAATGACTTGGCTACTGATCAAAAATTTGAAAGAAAAAGGAAATGAAGCATTTATAGAGCCTTTAGTCGAACTTCTAGGTGAAGATTTTAAGTACAATAAATCTGAAATAGACCTAAGGCTTGAAAAAGATGTTGAATTTCAGAAAAGACTTAGTAAAACAAATGGTCCCGACTTGAATGGTACAGGAGAAGAAATTAAATTGGATATCACAAATGTTAATTTTGATAATACCGTAAATGCTGTGTTAAAAAACAGATTGTCTGTTACATTCATTGAAAATGTATTGCAAATGTATAGCCTTAATCAACTCTATTTTTCGAATTTGGGTCAAGAAAAGCTACAGCGTTACAATTACACTTTGAATCTCCAATGGGCCATAGACATCAAAAACTCCCTCAGTGCTAATGGATCATAAAAACTTCACCAACCCCACCTACCTCCGAAGCATCTACGATGGCCTGAGCGCAGGTTCCATCAATAAAGACAATGCTACAGCCTTGCCCAAAGGCTTGGTGGGTATTTACGAGGAAGCTTTACCGCCTAAAAGTAATGTCAATGAACGCAAAAAGTTCCTTGAATTTTTTGGGGTATGGGCGCTACTCAAAAAAGAGGTGAGCTTGGAATTTGTGCTGCCTTTGTTGGAGGGCTGGACGGAAGAAGATATTGTTAATTATATTAACAGATATAGCAAGTGGTTTAACTCTCCTGTTAGCGGAAAATATATCCTTTACCATGAGCGTTTGATTATTTATCTATTGCAAAAAGTAAGCTTTAGAGAATTAGTTAAGTTAAATGATAAATTGATTTATGTAACTTCAAAATTGTCGAATGATGAATATACTGATTATTATTTAAAATTTGCTTACTTTCATACTTGGTTTTCTAATGTTAACAACTCTATTGATAATCGTTTTAAAGACTTGATTTTTGATGTTGAGTTTGCCAAAAGACAATTTAAACATCTTTCTGATTATACGCCTATTTATTTAGGATTTAATTTAGCTTTAAAATATTATGGATATAAGAACGATAAAGTTTTGTATGAAGTTATTAAGAGGTCAAACCAGCTTGTTCAAAATGAGTTTTTAATAGTAGAGGTTTTATTAGAAAATGAAATTTCAAATTTAAAAGAATCAGATCTAAATAAAATACATCATTTTTTTATTAGAATTGGAGAGAGGGAGTCTTACTTTCAGTTTTTAATTTTTGCTCTTGCTGAGATAATTTTATGCAAATCAAAAGATAATATACTTTTTGATTCAGTTCTATTGAATATTAAAGAGTATTTAGATTCTGATACAGTTCCGTTAGATTTTTATATTCCTTTGATAAATCTTGTTATTCTTATTGAATTTGATGAGAAAAGGACAGAACACCTTGTCTTTTTACTTGATTATATTTACAGTTTTAGACTTTTGAATTATTTTGAAATTGTTGAAGAAAAATCTATTTGGGCAAAATTTCATCATCAAAAAATATACAATGATTTAGACGATAAACATATAAAAAGATTTTTTTGGATTAAAGAGAATATCCTACCCGATGACCACAATTCTATATTATTTATAACAGATATATGGGAAAATTTAAGTCCAATTCAAAAGAATTTTGTTACGAGTTATATTACTGATAAAGATATTCTATTAATCAAAAAGAAAATTAATCACTTCATTAATAAAAAATACATATGTGATTTGCTTTTATATCTCAAAGATTCAAGAAAAATAACGATTGAGGAGATTAATGATATTTATTTAAATATTTTAAATAATAAAACTAAGTCAAATTTTCTTGTTTGTAGTTTATCAACTTTATATATAAATTCTGAACTATTTGAACAACTAAATAATTTTGAAAAACAGATAATATCTAAATCATTTATTAAAAGATTACTAAAAGTTAAATCCAATAAATTATTTTATATTTTATATAACGAAACTATAAAAACAATAGGGAGTATTTATGTTTTATATGAGGAAAGTCAATTCACAAAACGAATAAAAAAAAGACTAAATAACATAGAAGAAAAGGATGATAGTAAAAGTTTTAAATATATTAATAAGTATTTTTTTAAACCTGAAGTAGTTATAAGTAATATTGATGATGCCGTAGATGAGGTTTTTGCAAATCTTAAATCAACATCTACTTGGATTGTTAATAATTTGTACTATTTAGCAATACAAAGCCAATATAATAAACAAATATTACAAAATAAATTAAAATATTTAGATAACGATTTTTACTATATTCTTCAAGATTTAGATCTTATTGATAAGTTAACTAAAAGTATTAATGAATATGATAGTTTTAGTAAGATATTAAGTAATGTTAAATATTCCCCGCATAAAGAAATTATTGCTTCACAGGTCTTGATAAATGCAAAAAAAAATCAAACTGAAATATTCAAAATAATTAGAAAATTTGTTGCTAAAAATAATGAAACTGATAGAAATATTTTAAATCGCATTGTTTTATCTTTGGGGGTAGCATTAAAAGATTATAAATTAATTCAAAATGCCCGCAAACTTGAATTAATAGAAGCTTTTACTCATTACAATAATAAGGATCAAACATCAATTATAAACAACTTATTTAACTTAAATATTAAAAAAAGTCTAGAATTATTAATTTTAAATCATAAGAAGATTTTTGATGGTGAAATAAATGATAGCATAGTTTCAATGTATTTTAATAATCTTAACCAAAGCGAGTTAAATTTTCTTGTTAACAATTTACATGATTATACAAGCAATATCTCAGATGAGTTCGATTGTTATAATTTAAGGCTATCAATTTTAAAAATTGAATACAAATATTCTAAATCTTTTGAACTTGATAAATGGATAAAAAGAATTAATAGTTATTCTAATCCATACTGGAAAGGTTTTGCTAATTCAGAGATTATTAATTATCTTCTATTGAATAATGAATTTAAATTTGCCGTTGATATTTATAAAAGTTTTCAATTAGATCCCGATTTAAATAACTATCCACAAACAAGGGCCTGGCAATACATTGTAAGAAATTTAATTCATAATAGAAACTTTGATTTGGCTGTATTTTGGTTTAATGAACTCAAAATATTTCCAAATTCAGAATTTTTTCCTAGTGAGGATGAGTTTAAATGTCAAATCTTTGTCTCACCTTTTAATAATGATAATTTTAGTTCCATTAAAGACTTTTTTCGAATGAAGTACTCAGAATTAAATTTTATTGATTTATCAATGAAAAGTCAAATCAAATCGATCATTGATTTTATTAATGGAGAATATCCTTTCTTAGAATTTTTAGAATCATACAAGTCAATTTTGGAAAATTGGTATAAATTTGATATTGATGAAATATTTGAATTAGCAATTTGTAACGGTAATCGTTTTGAGATATTGAAAAAATTAAATAAATCAAATTTAAATAAAAGAGACTATTACATTAATCTATTATTTAAAAATATCAAACGGCAAGATGTTATAAAACATTCTTTGTTTGAATGGATGTTTGTGATCCCGGATTTTAGTTCTTTTTATACTATTACTTCTTGGGATAATTTTTTGCAACAAAACAAATAGATTAGTGTTTTTCGCTTTTCCAAATAACATTTCAAATGAATAATTCTTTGTGAAAAAAGTTTGCATATCCTAAGCAAGCACTATAAATTTGACGTTTATTGATAAATTATGGATTATAAAAGAATTTGGTTGAAATACCACACAAAACAACAGATTGACGATTCTGACAATATGTTAACAATAAATGCTATTCCAACAGAAAGTGATGATTCAGCCGCTGCTGACAGGGAAATAAAACAGCTAATAAATTTAGGATGGACAATAGAAAGTACCTGTCCAATAATTGGCAGTACAAATATATTGAATTCCAAAGGAGATGATGTATACACAACGTATACTATCGGAATTGAAGTTTTTATGGTCAAAAAATAACTTAGTTTTTGGGTGTCACCTTTTTTAAATACATGAATCCTTTGGGACACAAAAAAGTGGCAAACGCAGTTATCAAACAAATGAAATTTAAAATAAAAAACTGATGACAAAATATACCTTAGTAATCGGTGGTTGGGAGTTGAATGCTTCCGGTCACCAACTCACAAACGAGGAAGTTGTAAAACTTAAAACTCACATGTCTGAAAATAGTATTGATGATTTGAGTTCAATGGGATTTGACATTGAGGAAGTTTTAGATTATCAAGTATTCGATACGAATATGTGGGTAATGGATAAACCTCTTTGGAATGTTGCACCTTATTTCATGGTATTCAAATCGGACGACATGGAAACAAGTGTTCTTGAATTCGAAGAAAAAGAAATGTCTGACCATTATGAAGTAGATGAGGATGCACATTATGGTGACACATTTAATGGATTTCCAATTGAAGGTGGAGAAGAAAATATTATTCTTTGGTTAGAAGAAAATAAAGGATGGGTGTGTGACTTTGAATTTGAGTCTGATGAAATTCCAACCGCAAAAGATTTCAGTATGGTCGGTGGTTGTATTGAAACACCTAAAGGAGATTGGGAATTTATTGATAAAATGTACTTTAAGGGTAAAGAACTTGAGATGGATTTTAATCATCAAGAAACTCGAGGTAAGGCATTGACAATAGAACTTTGGACATTAGAGGACACCAATTAATCTGCACCCTTGTTAATCCATCTGCTTTGGCGATTAAACGGTTTGATTGGTCTTATAAATATTTGCCATCAAGTTTGCCTAAAAGCCGATTGGAGGCATCGTAAAAGTAATTGACGTCAATCTTGCCTATCTTGCGGTTGGAAGCGTCGTAGAAATAATTCCCAACAACTTTACCGAGCAATCGATTAGAATTGTCATACAAATACTTCCCATCTGATTTTCCAATCAGGCGGTTTGACGCATCGTAAAAGTAATTGCCACTTGTTTTGCCAATGAGTCTGTTTGAGTTGTCGTAAAGATATTGGGCATTTAGAAGTCCTGAATAGAACAATGCTGTAATTGTTATGACGATTGTTCTCATTGCTTTTTTGAAGTAGGGTTAATACAAAAATAAGTTTCCTTGGTGGTAAAGTTTTTTTTATTTTTAATATTTAATACCAAGCCTGAAGATTTAGAACTAATATTTTAAATTATATTGCAGTCCCCAAAAACAGAAGCAAATTCCATTGGCTAAATCAACTTTAAATATCGAAGACGAGGTGTCGCGTTGCGTGAACCAGCTCTTGCTGTATGAACCATTTTATGCCCATGTTTTGGCCGGAACGGTGCGTGCAATTACAGCAGAAGTTCAAACCGCTGCGGTGGGTTTTAGAAATGAGCTCATTATGCTGATGGTGAATGAGGACTTCTTCTTAAAGGATTTAAGGTCGGCATCCCAGCGCACGGCGGTTTTGAAACACGAGGTTTTGCATTTGGTGTTTAGACATTTATTCAGAGATAAAATAAAAGAAGATCCAGAACTCTTTAATATTGCCGCAGACATTGTGGTTAACCAATACATTGGCCAATGGGAATTGCCAAATACCGCTGTTACCATTAAACGTTTTCCGGATTTAAATTTAAAAACGGAGCAAAGCCTCGAATATTACTACAATATCTTATCACAACTGCAAGAATCCATTGATCAGTCTAAATCGGAACAAGAATCAGGGTCGGATGCGGGTGGAAATGTTAAGGGGAAAACGGATGGATCTAATGGCAATAAACCAAAAGAAAAGCAAACCAAAAAACCCCTGCATGAAGAGTCTCCCATTAGTGCAAAGGCCTTAGAGCAAATATATGGACAGATAAGACACAGCGACCATTCAAAATGGGTGCTCAAAGATGGGGGAAATGCCAGCACGGCCGATGGCAAGCTCATAGCTTCTAACCGCATTTCTGGTATTGAGTCTAGCGTCGGCAAACAATTGATGGATGCCCTTCAACGCACGGCATCGAAACACTATGGCACCATGCCGGCAGGGGTTATAACCCAATTGGATGCTATCCGCGATTCTATGAAGCCAAAATTGGATTGGAAGCGGGTATTAAGGTTGTTTTCAAGTGCCAGTGGCAGAACGGAAATATACCACAGCATGAAGCGCATCAGCAAGCGCTATGGAACCCGACCCGGTATACGCATTAAACAGTTTAAAAAAATAGTTGTGGTGATTGATACTTCAGGCTCAATTGATGAACATACCTTGAATATATTTTTTGCAGAAATAGAGGCCATTCGCAGAACCGGGGCTGATGTGTCTGTGATAGAATGTGATGCGGCTGTTGGGAATGTGTATGCCTTTAAAAAGAATGTAACACCAAAACTTACAGGCGGTGGCGGAACGAATTACGACCCAGCTTTTGAATACATCAATGCAAATCGAAATTTAAGGATTGATGCCTGTGTGTATTTAACGGATGGGTATGCGCCAGAGCCTCAAGTGAAGCCAAGATGCAAACTCTTGTATGTTATTACCCCAAAGGGAAATTTAGGCCCTCACCTTAAATTCGGTAAGGCCATTAAAATTAATCAATCCAATTATCCGCGAAAAATTGATAAGAACTAATAGTTGACTGCCAGTTGATGTTGTCTTGTAAATGCGACTGAAAATCGGCTTTTTTGAGAAAGCACTTAGAGATGTAAAGTTTGTCAATTTGCATATTATCGAGGGCTTTAATGTCTTTAAGATTGTCCATCTGTGATACATCTAGAATGTCCAAATGTTGCAAATGTTCAATGCCGTCCAAGCTGCTAATACCTAAGTTTTCTTTCAAGGAAAGCTTGCGCAGTTTCTTTAAATTTTTAAGCGGCAAGAGTGATTTAAGCTCTGCGCCATATATAATGAGGGATTCCAATTCAGTGAATTGTTCTATACCAGTAAGGTCGTTAATTCGACTCAATTCAAGTTTTTTGAGTGAATTTTCGGGGATATCCGACCTTAGTTTTTTTACTTCGACACTTATTTCACCTGGATTTAGATGCATTATATCATTGAAGTCTTGCAAATTTGGGCATTTGTCAAAATGCATGCGTAAGCCAAGGCTGCCTATTGTTTCAATATGTTTTAAACCTTTTAAATCGATTAATTCAGGACAATGCCCGCAACTAAAATTTTCAACTGTTTTAACCCCTTTTAAGCTTGGGAATGAAGAGATAGCAGTTGAGGTTAAATCTAGAGATTTAATGGTTTCTGAAAACAGAGAGTCAGATATTTCCTTTAATTTATTGTTATGACCCAAATAGATCTTTTTTAAGGAAAGAACTTCTGGGGCGAATTCCAAACGGGTTGTTTCACTGTCATATATTTTGATTTCTTCTAATTTGTAAAGATTAGCAAGTGGTTTTGAGTCTGTAAAAGGTAGTCTGCTAAACTCAAGAATTTTAAGTTTAGTGCAATTTTCAATGCCCTCAATACTATTTATAACCTCTGCGGCATCAATTTTTAAAACTTCAAGATTTTTTAACTGTGACAGTTCTTTAAGGTCTGTAATGGTGTTATTTGCTATCCTCCCTACGATTAATGTCTTTAGTTTTGTTAATTCTTTGATGCCATTGAATCCATTGCTTAGGGTAAAGTTTTTGGCTTCTAAATACTCTAGTTTTGGACAGTTTTTAAGGATGTCAAGATTTACCCTATTGGCAACCTTATATTCTTTATTGTCTAAAATTAAGAGTTTTAATTTGGGTAAATTGATTTCAATGTCAACAAATTCAGACTTGGTTATCTTGAGAGAATGCAAATTGCTGAAATGGTTTATTCCTGTAAATTTATCTGCATCAAGCTTTAATGATACTATTGATTGAATAAAGGCTTCCCATTTGGGTATTTTGCAGGCCAATTTGAGTACATTAAAAAGGGCATAGTTTAAGTATGGTTGTGCGGGGCTAGTACCGCTAAATATTTTATTGGGTACAAGTCTGTCTTGCATGTAATCGACACCTTCAAGCAGTGAATCTAACATTGCTTCATCCTGCAAACTTTCTAAAATGGATAAGCCTAAATCTACCGATTCATAACTTCTGTCTTGGAGAAGTTTTTTGATTTTAGGCAGTTGTTTTTTTAAGGCACTGGCCTCTGGATTGGCTTTCATTTTTTCTACTTTTTCTTTGATCGTTTTGCTGTCTAACTTGTAAAACTCTGACAGTTTTAATTGGTATGAAAATACCTTCTCTTTTTGTATCAGACCCAATGGCCTTGGCTTTACATCTAGATACTCACAATCGACGATGTCAAGTGTTTCCAAGGTCTCTATTTTCGCTAAGGGAGAAACATTCTTCAATGAATCTAAATTGCTCAATTGAATTGATTTAAGCTGGGGAAGACCAGTCAAGTTTTTGATATCATTAAGCAGTAAATTTTTAATCAGTTTTACGGCCTGTAACTTAGGGAGATTCTTTAAGCCTTTTAATGTCTCAAGGTCAAAGTTTTTCTCAAGTTTGAGGGTGTGCAGCTCTTCGAGAGATTCCAGGCCTTTTAAATCTGTAATTGATGAATTTACGATTTCAATGTCTTTAACTTTTGAACCATTAAAATTAAAACTACGGCAACACTCAAATACAAATTTGCAATTTAATTCCCCATCGTGTTTAATGTCAATACCACAACCGTTTATGTATAATAAATTTAAACTTTTGCTTGTAAGTGCATCATGAAGGACATCGCTGTGAAAGCAGTTGTAAAACTTAATCTCTATTAACTGATGGAAGTTCGAAAGATCGCCAAGTTTGCGCAGTGAGGGCAATGTTTTGATGGCCAAACTTTTTGTTTTCTGTGCAAAAATTTTGTTTTTTGTAAGTCCTTCTAAGGATTCCAGTTTATCACATTTAGTGACACTAATCTCATTGATATTGTTCAGAAACTCACATTCTTTAATTTCTGTTAACCCATGGCATTCGCTTATTGTGAGCTTTTCTAAATCATTTAGTTTTTCTATCCCTTTCAACTCCCTTACTTCACATCTATAAAGTCCCAATGTTTTAAGCTTAGGCACATATTGGAGTCCACCAACATCAGCCAAGGAATTGCAAGTAATGCTTAAACTACTCAAATTTGGATAGCCTTTTAACCAATCTAAATTCTGCATGCCTCTGCATTCGATGTTAATGCCTTTTACGGTTTCAGATCCTAAACCCTGTGGGTTGTTCCATTCGTCGATTTCTAAACCTATGGCATCGCCAGAGCAGATGAACAATTCCTGATTAGAGCTGCAGGCACCTAATGTGACGTTTCTGTCATAGGAGGAAACATTTTTCAAGGATTTTATACCACCCAAGGCCCTAACGTTTTTTATTAAGGGGCAATCATCTATAATTATATTTTCTAAAGACTGGTAAAATTCTATGCCGTCTAAGTTTTCTAGATAAGCGTTTTCTAAAACCATTATTTCACTTGTGCCATCTTTATCAACTTTTCCTTTTAATGGCAAAAAGCTTTTTAATTTTCTAATATTTTTAAATCGAAAAGACTCAATTGGAAAACTTGAAATTCTCTCAATGTCTTCTATGCGCTCACAATCCGAAATGTCGATTTTTTTCAGCGACATATTGGCGTCCAATTCATTTAAGTTCTTGATCAGACCTGAGGGGTCTTGAAGTGTTAAAGACTCTAGAGAAGTAAAGCAATGTAAATAACTTAGCTTGCTGATTTCTATTATTAGAATTTGCGTGTTTTGTTTTATTTGTTCAGCCAATACAGCATCTGGACCTGCATAAAACAGAATAGCCGTTACAATGTAGTTGAGCAAGGCGGGCTCTATTTTGAGGCCTTTGCCCAGTTCTTTCACATTAAAAATTCCATTTTTGATTTCAATCTTTTCGAGCAATGCATCAAAAAGGCAGGGGTCGTCGCTGTATGCAGCAAGAATAGAAATGCCCGATTCAACGATGCTTGGGTCTGGGTTTAAAAGCAGTTTTTTAAGTTTACTAAATTCTTTGCTATTTGAAACAATTGAGTTGGCAATAACTTCATCTGAATAGGCTATACCTTGAGCTTCATTTTTAATTTCTTTTGCAGATACAAAGACCTCGTTTTCTTTGAAAACATCAAGAACCTCAGCGGATAGCGCTTTTACCCCTTTTAAGGAGATGTATGTGAGTGAATCGCTGCATAGGTTTTTTGCGCATTCTTTGCTGATTGATTTCAAAGAATCTAGGAACAATTCACTCACCTTTCCAACCCCAATGGCTTCTTTAGTTCCCAATTCGCTGATGCCATTCAGACGGAGTGAAGTGATGCCGGTTTCGGCAATTACAGATGCTAATTTTTCATCAATAATTTTAATGCGGCTCAAATTGACTTTTTCTCTATTGTTTTTCAGATACACTTGGGCCGAAAATGAACAGAAACCTTGTAAATCTTGTAAAAAACTTGTTTTGGTTTCAAAGTCTGGACTTGCCATTGCCTGAACTATACAGGCTATAAGTTCAATATGCGTTTGAGCATGTGTTTCAGGGTGTTTTAATTCCGGAAAAAGTGCTTTTAATTGCTTCCAATGCGACTCATTGATTTTTAAATTTAAACCATTAATAAATGCACTTGTCTGAACGATGCCATCTGCGTCAATAATTAAACTGTACTTTGTGCTGTGTTTAAAAAACGTATTTGGATCAATGCCTGAACTTTTACTAAGCACTTTGTTTAAGTCACCTCCAAATGTATTGTTGAAGGCTAAAAAAAAAGTCATGCTATCTGGGTTGTATTGGCCATTTTGAAATTGAACAGATACCTCACAGCTAATTCCAGAATCAGATTTAATTAAAGCAGTATAAATCCTTTGGCTTGGGGTAAAGTTTACATTAAAGAAATACAGGCCGGGAGCGGCTGATTCCAGATAATTTATTCTTTCCATTTTTATAAATTACTTACAAACTTTCCAATAACAACTTCGCCAATTTCTTGTCTTTGAGCATCTCTTTTACTTCTTTTTTAGACTCCTTATTTAAGTCCATAAAAAAGCTCATTTTTAAATCGTTTGGAATAGACTCTAAAAGTATAAACTCAACCAAGTTTACTTTATGTTTGTCTTCAGGCTTGTAGTTTTCATCCTTTAAATATAAGTACAATCGCGTGCAAATGGTGGCAATACGGTCCACTCTTTTTTCGCCACTTTTGCCGATGGCAATTGATTCCATGCGCTTTTTTATGGTTTTAAAGTCATCGGCCTCCAGTATATCCGCAGGGTCAATTAATTGGGTTAAGTCGTCGTTAATAAAACTTACAAAGCTGCTTACGGTTGTATCGTCTAATGTGCTTTTGGCAAGGGCTACCACCAGGTCTAAATCAGACTTTAAGTCGGAGATTTCATGGATTTGGTCAAAAAATTGAACCAAACTTCTTGGGGTTGTTCGTTTGCCCGTTACAGATTCTGGATAAGTCAACACGAATTCAATGCCTCTTTTGTCAATACCTATGCCTTGTGCCCATTCAGCCCATGCCTTGGCATCGAAAGAAAGTGAGATGTGCATTAAACGGGTGAGCATGGCATCGTCCATAGGCGTTACTGAATAATCGCCATCGTCTGGGTTGGCGGTTGCAACAATCTGCCATTTTGCAGGAAGTTTCCAAGAAAGCAATTCAAAGTTTTGCAACAACTGCATCACACCCCTTAAGATACGGTCATCGGCACGGTTGATGTCATCCAACAATAAGATGCCAGGGCCTTCTTCTTTTGGCACCCATTCTGGTGGGCTGTAAACCGTGTATTCATCGCCTTGTATGTTTCCATCAGGATCTACGATCATTGGCATACCATGCAAGTCGCCCATTTCCTCAAATTGAGCGGGTGCACAATAGGCCATTTTCCAATTGTTCTTTTTGGCATAGTCTATAACGGTCTGGGTTTTGCCAAGACCATGGCTGCCCCATATCATAACTGGGGTGCCTCTTTGTCCTTTCTCATGCAATTGGTTGTTGCGTTTGAAAATATGCTCTAAAAATTTATTGAGCTGATTGGTGTTTACTTTTTGGCCTATTTGTGACATTGTATGCTTTTAAAATGATGAAATTTTGCTGGTGTTTAGTATTTCAATTATAATGATATTTATTATTTAATAGCAATAAATAAATAAAAATTAATTCATAGAATATTTCATCTATGCATACAGAGGCGTTTTGTATGGTAAAACTTGCTCTAGCACTTGTTGCCTTTCGGCAAAATCGGCAATGGAATAAAAACCGCAATCTTAACTTTACTGCCATTTTTTAGAACAGATTTTCATCCAATCAACAACCGTAAGCCTATAATCGCCCCGCCTTTTTTCAGCGCTTTTTCAACGCTTTTGTAACGCTTTTGTAACGCTTTGAACATTCGTCAAAAACTTGTTTGGATGCTACATTGCCTTATATTTGTTAAAATCTAGTATTTTGAAAATCTGTAAAAACATACCAATTCAATCAAGTCATTTGTTTGCTTTGTTTTTTGTGGTGTTTTTTTTCTTGGGTAATGCGGTATATGGCCAAAGCAATGCCTCTTTTTCTATTTCGGGCTCAAAGTGTTATGGCGATTCGGTGTTTTTTCAGTTTACAGGCCAAGGGGATACTTTAATTTGGGATTTTGCAGATGTAAATTCCGGTTTCTATAATTCAAGTAATGACAGCAATGTTGTTCATATATTTTCAAGCAAAGGGGCTTTTAATGTTCGCTTAATTGTTAAAGACACCAACGGACTTATCGATACGGTTTGGCAATCTTGGTCGGTGTACAATAAGCCAATTGCCAATTTTACTTTTATCAATGCCTGTATCGGTCTGAATGCTCAGTTTACAAATACCAGTACCTCAGATCTGAACAATCCAATTAGCACTTACTTGTATCGTTTTGGAGATGGTTCGAGCAGCAACCAAGCCTCGCCTCAGCATGCCTACACCTCCACTGGCGCAAAATCGCTTAAGCTGTTGGTTCAAACCACACAAGGGTGTAAGGATTCTGTCCAAAAAAATTTGGTGGTTTATGCTGCGCCCACTGTTTTATTGTCGACCGATTCAATTTGTCCGGGCGATAATTTGGGTGTAGACATTCAGCATGGAACCGATCCGGTTACACAATATTATTGGAATATGGGTGATGGCACTTTTTCTAGCAACAAAACCTTTACCCAACAATACAGCACTTCAGGTTTAAAACGCATTGGGGTAAAATTAACCTACAGCAATGGAAATACTTGCACGTTCAATAAAGATTCGGTATTGGTTTACAGCAAACCAAATGCATTTTTTACCATTTTAACTGCTCGAAAGCAGTGCTATAAAGGCAACCAAACCTGTGTGCAGTTTGGATTGGATTCAACCAATATTGTTTACAGAAATATGCTGTGGGACGACGGTTCAAGTGTACAAGTAAATAAAACGAGTACTGGGGCCTGTTACAGTTATGGCAATGCCAATGGGGGGGTGTATAAAATTACCCACGAAGTGATTGATACCAATGGATGTGCCGAACGTTACACGGCAAGCATAGACAGCGTGAAGGTATACAAAGACCCCAAGGCCAATTTTAAAGTGACCATTACAGGCGGGTGTTTTAAGACCAATGTGTCGGTTGTTAATTTGAGCAATATGCAAATTCCTATGGTCAAACATTTTGAATGGAATTGGGGCGATGGTTCTAATCTTGATACCAGCACATTTACCAATGTTCAACATCAGTATCTTATCAATGGCGTATTTAAAATCAAATTGAGCATAACAGATGTATATGGGTGCAAGGATTCTTTTGTGTCTTCGGATACGATAAAAAACATCAATTTTAAAGTTGATGGAATTAACTATGCCATAGATTCTTGTCAATCGAGCAACGTTTTTAAATTTATTCAAACCCCGGTGCCAGGTGGACTTGCAACCTGGTTTTTTGGCGATGGCGATACGCAAAATGGCTGGAATGTCAACCACCAATACTACAAAGGAACCCGAATAGGAACGTACTACCCTAGAATCAGGGTGAGCAAATTAGGTTGTGATTCATTTATCAACTTAAAACCCAATATTGTGCATGGGCCATTGGTGGATATGTCTATACTCAACCGCTACCAGTGCCAAGTGAAGGATACCGTTTTTTTTACCAATGCCTCTTTGTTGTATCTTAACAAAAAAATATCGGTTTTTTGGGATGCGCTCGATCCTTTTGCGGGCAATTGCACCATTAATTCAAAGCTTAATCAAAATGTCGACAGCAACTGCAATTTAAGTGTTGATTCGCTTTATTTTAAGCACATGTACAAAAAAGGACAGGATAACTGTTATGCCGTAAAACTCACCTTGGTGGATTCTGCTTTGGGTTGTTCAGATGTTAGATCATTTAGCTTGCCATTAACCAAACCCAATGCCCGCACAGGCATTACAATGCGTGCAAATGGCGGGTTTTGTTTGGGCCCAGAGGGTGGTAAAACCGTTTGGATTGATCTTGGTGCAACCAAGCCAGCCTGCGGACGCGAGCGGTATTGGGTGATGTGGGATTCGCTTTGTGCAGAAAACTCAGGCAATTTTAATGCTTGGTGGCAACAGAATACCTCCTACCACAATTACACCTATGTTCCTTGTGATTCGAATGGGAATATCAGTATT
>Ga0209107_10000470_pt1 | contig 23506 bp, 16 predicted proteins | sample LakErihyJuly2011_2_FD_187460 | JGI IMG/M metagenome (GOLD analysis project Ga0209107, IMG submission 187460) | Freshwater microbial communities from dead zone in Lake Erie, Canada - CCB hypolimnion July 2011 (SPAdes) (version 2) | ecosystem: Environmental > Aquatic > Freshwater > Lentic >...
ACTATTTATTCAAATCAAATGCGCATAGATTGGGGATTGGGTGAAATGGCAAGTACGTTTAAGATTAATCATACTCCATCTATCCTATTGTCTACCGGCTATTTACAAAGTAGTTATGATATAGTTTCTCTTTTTAATCAATTGGACAGTTTTGGCTTGCATATAAAAGTAGGCCCCAATCCTTTTTATAATACCCTTCGCATTTACTGCGCACTAGATGGTTTAGATATCATGGCGATACAAATATTTGATAGCCATGGTCTGGTGATTAAAAATATACAGGGACCCTTTTCGGGATTGCAGTTTGAACAAACTATTCAAATACAAAAACTAAGTACCCCTATTTGCTTGGTTTATATACAATATAAGATCGCGAATTTATACAGTCGGCAAAGAATTTACAAGCTTATACAATATTGATTATGAAAAAAACATTTTATATTCTATTTGCTTTGGGATTATTTAATGGTGTTTGTGCACAAAATAATAAAGGAATACATTTTCAAGGCATTGCACGTTCTGAAAGTGGCATGATCATTGCTAAAAAGCAAATCACTTTAAGAATTTCTATTGTAACAGACACCCTCAGGTCCAATATTGAATATCAGGAAATAAAGTCGGTAACTACCAATGTGCTTGGATTGTTTTATACGGATATCGGGGTGGAAGAAGCTGGAAAAGTAATTACAATAGGTGTCTTTGATTTAATTCAATGGCAAAAAGAAGATAAATACCTTCAGGTGGAAGTAGACCCTAATAATAGTTTACATTTTTTACCAGCTGGCTTTGAAAAAATAAATTACGTTCCTTACGCTTTCTATGCACAAGAAGCAAAAATGATAACAAGTATTGTACCAATAGAACTAGGTGGCACAGGGGTTTCAAACAAAATTGATATTTTGAAATCACTAGGTTTAGAAAAGGTAAACAATACACCTGACAGCCTAAAGCCCGCAAGTAATGCTGTTAATATTGCATTGAACGATAAATTAAAAAAAACAGATACCCTTTTTTTAAGCAATCGAATTCATTTGAAATTAAACAGTGCTGATACGCTTAAATTATCTAACAGAATAAATTTTAAATTAAATAGTAGCGATACAACAGGATTGGTTAACCGAATCAATAACAAGTTAAATAGTTTGGATACTTCCGGCTTATCTAATAGAATAAACGCACTAAATAATATGATACCGAAAAGCTACTATTGCGTTTTTTATGATACCGCAAAACAAACTGCCTTTACCTCCACGGCAACGCCTGTTAAATTTAATTTTAAGCAAATAGCCAATAAAATAAGTATTGCTAACAACACTGCGAATAATCCAACAAGAATAGTGGTCTTAGAAGCAGGCATTTTTCAGGTGAACTATCATTTACAATTTATAAAATCCGATGCTGGCGCGGATGAAATAATAGTGTGGTTTAGAAAAAATAGTGCTGCCATTGCTTATACCAACAACACGTATATCATTCAAGGTTCAGGAATAAAAAATACGATCAATAATAATTTTTTATTGGAACTAGATGCCAATGATTATATCGAACTGTTCTTTAGTGTAAAAAACGTAAACACCGCATTACAAGGGACTACCTCAACAACAGCAACCCCTTCTAGGCCTGCTACACCAGCTGCTTCCATAAGCATGTACACAGTAAATTAAGTTCAGCATCCATTTTAAACCTATCCAAAAGGCTGGTCAATGGCAATACTTTGTTTAGTAAAATAATGAGGTCCGTCCTCGCTTATATATAAACAGTCTTCTAAGCGAATGCCAAATTCACCTGGGATAGAAATGGTGGGTTCGTTGCTAAAGCACATCCCAACTTGAATAGGCGTTTTATTGCCCTTTACAAAATTGGTCCACTCATGTCCTTCTAAGCCAATGCCATGTCCTGTTCTATGAGGTAAACCCGGAAGTTGATATTGTTTTGCGAATCCTGCATTTTCAATCACGGCTCTTGCGGCCGCGTCTACCACTTCACATGGTGCCCCTATTTTTATAGCTGCAAAAGCTGCATCCTGTGCTTTCTTTTCTAAATTCCAAATTTCAATTTGTCTTGCCGATGGCTTACCACACACAATGGTTCGAGAAATATCGGAAGCATATCCTTCACAACTGGTACCTCCGTCAATCAAAACAACATCTCCTTCTTGAATGGTTTGCGGAACAATGCTTCCATGTGGCAATGCCGAGTATTTCCCAACAATGACCATTGCACCTCCCGAAAATCCAACTGTCTTTAATGCCTTACTAATATTATTTGAAAATTCTGACTGTGACATGCCTGGCTTCAAAGTAGGAAAAGCAATTTTATAGGCTTCAATAGTCGCATCATTGGCAATTTGCATGAGTGCAATTTCTGCTTTTGACTTAATCATTCTACAACCCGCCGTAATGGGTGTTGCGTCTACTATTTCAAAGCCCTTCGCTAATTGCTTTACTCCATTGGCTATAAAAAATCGGACTCTTTCTTCCATGCCAATTTTATAATGCACAACGCCGCGGTCTTTTACAGCCGCTAATATAAGTGCATAAGGGCTGTCATGTTCTTCCCAACAACGCACTTCCGCTCCAAAATCTTTTACAATTAATTCACGGGCTCTATCTTCTTCAAATTTTGGACTTATATAAATAATATCCCCCTTAGCTGGAATCACCACTCCAAAGGTTCTTTCGCTCTGTCCCCATCGCATACCCGTATAATAAAAGCAGGAAGTAGTGCCTTCTAAAAAAATGGCATCCATTTTATGTTGCTTCATTAATTCTTGAGCCCTTGCAATTCTTAACTTTCTCTCTTCCACCGAAATAGGAACAATATTGGGTTTGAATTCTGCAGCGATCTCTAAGCTTTGCTTAGATTGAGCTGCTACTTTATTACCAAAGGGTATACTTGCGGCACCCATAGAAGCCAACCCTAAAAATTTTCGACGATTATACGACATAACTTAAGTTTTACCATTTAAAGATATTACTAATTTAATTACACATAAAACTTTAAATTTAGCCATTGAAAATCCATCAGGATTTCTGCTTCATCTTTAATAAACAATGATTTGAAATTTTTACAGTTAATATTTGTCGGCGCGTTCTTTTTAATAAGTACCCTCAGTTTTGCGCAAAAAAAGAATGCCCATATTCAGTATCATATTAAACAAGCAAGCGATAGTATCATTATTGATGGTAAAATGACCGAAACGGCTTGGAAAAATGCTCAAGTCGCTGAAAAATTTGGGATGGTACTTCCCATGGATACCAGCGTGGCCAATTTGCCAACAGAAGTAAGAATGACTTACGATAAAAAAAATATTTATATTCTTGCTACCTGTTTTAAACCCGCTCTGGGAAAGGATATGGTGGAGTCTTTAAAAAGAGATTGGAACTTTGGAAAAAACGATAACTTTCTTTTATTCATGGATACCTATGGGGATTTAACCAATGGTTTTACTTTTGGTACGAATGCAGTTGGAGCGCAATGGGATGGTACCATGTTTGATGGAGGCAGTGTGGATTTAAACTGGGATAATATTTGGACAAGTGCCGTATTTAATGATGCTACAAAATATGTTTGGGAGGCAGCGATTCCATTTACTTCTATTCGATATAAAAATGGAGTAAAAGAATGGGGTATTAATTTTAGTAGAAACGATTTAAAGACCACCGAAAAATCAAGCTGGGCACCGATGCCAAGAAATTTTCCAACATCCTCTTTATCTTATACGGGTAGTTTAGTTTGGGACCGGGCGCTACCCGCACATCAAAATAATTTTTCATTGATTCCCTATTTTAAAACAAGTTATGGGAAAGAATATGCCAATGCAGATGGAAGTAAAATAGCAACGCCTGCTAGTTATGGCAGAGAAATAGGAATGGATGCAAAAATTAGCTTATCCTCTTCACTCAATTTGGATTTAACAGTGAACCCCGATTTTTCACAAGTAGAAGTAGACAGACAAGTAACGAACCTAAGCAGATTTGAATTATTTTTTCCGGAAAGAAGACAATTCTTTTTAGAGAATGCCGACTTGTTTGCCAATTTGGGTTTCGCCAATGTACGTCCTTTTTTCTCTAGACGCATTGGCTTAAATACAAATATTGATTTTGGCGCTAGAATGAGTGGCCGTATTAACAAGAATTGGAGGATTGGCGTCATGGATATGAAAACTGCCGAAAACACGAATGATAATACTTTAGCTCAGAATTTTGCAGTTTTGGCTTTTCAAAGAAAGCTATTTAAAAAATCCAGTATCGAATTTTTCTATATTGATAAAACTGTTATTGAATATAAAGCGCCTGCTGCTGCAAATCCTAATTGTAATTGTGTCTATCAAGCACCTGGCGCACCGTATAATAAGAATTTAGGTTTTGAATATTTAATTGCGCCTTCCAATAATTTATGGTCGGGTAAAACTATTTTTATAAAATCATTTTCATCAAATAAACCAGGTAACAAAGACTTTTTAAACGCAGGTAATTTACAGTATAGCAATCGGAAATGGACGGTTTCCTGGCAACATGAAATTGTAGGCAATAATTTTAATGCAGAAGTGGGCTATGTGCCCAGAAACAATTATGTAAAAATTGCACCTTCCATCACCCGTTTGTTTTTCCCAAAAAGTGGATCTATTTTAAGTCACGGCCCGCAGTTAATGGGTACCTATTATTACGATATGGATTTTGCGCGCACCGATAATACTAAGCTATTTACTTATTTAGTTACTTTTCGAGACAAAAGCACCATTGCAGGCGTTTTACAAAATGATTATGTACAACTATTGGCACCATTTGATCCCACCCGTATTGGAAAACAGACACTTGCGGCAAATACCAAACATAGTTGGAGTAGCATTGGCTTGGATTGGATATCTGCTCCTCAGCACCAGGCCACATTTGCCTTGTCAGCAAGAACAGGCGGGTATTACGCCAATGGCCAATTATTGAGTATTACGGGAAATGTGGGTTATAGAATACAGCCTTTTATTAATTTTGATTTAGCGGTTACATACAATAAAATTAATCTACCACAGCCTTGGGGAAATAACCATTTTTTATTATTAGGCCCTAAAGTAGATATCACCATGACCCATAAAATATTTTTTACTGCCTTTTATCAATATAATGAGCAAACAAAAAACATTAACTTTAATACCAGATTTCAATGGAGGTATAAACCTGTTTCCGATTTGTTTATTGTTTACACCGACAATTATTATATCGGACCTGTATTTGTAAAAAATAGAGCAGTGGTATTAAAGTTAACTTATTGGTGGAATAAATAATTATTATGAAAAAAATAGTATTCGGAATTTTGTTGTTAATGATGAGTGTAAGCCTTAGTGCGCAATCAAAGAAACAAATTGCAAAGACTATTGATTCCATTATGGCAAAATATAATTCGCCAACGGAACCGGGCGCAAGTGTTTTAGTCATTCAAAAAAATAAAATTATTTTTAAAAAGGGGTATGGCATTGGCAATATCGAAACAGCTGAGCCCATTCAAACCAATACTAATTTTAGATTGGCTTCTGTTACCAAGCAGTTTACAGCCATGTCTATTTTGTTATTAGAAAAAAGACGCAAGCTTTCTTTAAACGACTCTCTTACCAAATATTTCACTAGTTTTCCTGAATATGGGAAAGGCATTAGAATTAAAGATTTATTAACCCATAGTTCCGGATTATTAGATTACGAGGACTTGATGCCAGCCAATCAAATGATTCAATTGCATGATACCAATTGTATGCAACTTATGTATATGACGGATAGTTTATACTTTCCTTCAGGTACACAGTATAAATACAGTAATACAGGTTACTCCATTCTCTCTCTTATTGTAGAGCAAATAAGTGGACAACCCTTTGCACAATTTTTAAAAGAAAATATTTTCAAGAAAATTGGCATGAAAACAAGTGTTGCTTTTGAGGAAGGAAAGTCCATTATTGCAAATAGGGCATATGGACATAGTTACAAAAACGGTGCTTGGGTACAAACCGATCAAAGTATAACTAGTGCGGTGTTGGGGGATGGCGGAATTTACACCAATGTAGAAGAATATGCAAAATGGGTAAAGTCATTATGGTCTTATAGATTTATTAGCCCCGCTATGCAAAAACGTGCCTGGTCTAGCACTAAGTTAGATAATGGAACCACAATAGATTATGGATATGGATGGCATGTAGAAGATTTTATGGGCAATACACATCCATATCATGACGGCAGTACGATTGGATTTAGAAATTCAGCTGGATTGTACCCAGATAAAAAATTAATGGTGGTGATTTTAACCAATAGAAACGAGCATGATCCCATTGAAGAAGTACATAAAATAGCTACGCTATTTTTAAAGTAATTTTTACTTATAAGTTGGTACGAGTTGCTTTCCAAGCAAGTTTTTACTTAACAATTAGTTCATCGTAAAGTAGCACCACCTTGCATTAGAATCGCTACATTGTAGTATAATTTATTATTTATGAAAAGAATATTTTACGTTTTTGGTTTACTATTCTGTTGTTTGCAAATACAAGCACAAGAAAATTTAAACGCGTCGGGAAAAGTAATGTTGCCCAACGGATGGGCCTTAAGTCCTGCTGGAGAAAGTATACCGCTAGGAGACCTTCCCTTGAATATGGCAATTTCTAAAAGTAAAAAATGGATGGCGGTTACCAATAATGGACAAAGTACACAAACCATACAGTTGATCAATACGCTTACGGATAAAATCGAAGACAATATTATTGTTGATAAAGCCTGGCTAGGTTTAGCATTTAGTAAGGATGAAAAATATTTATACGCATCGGGGGGTAATGACAATTGGATTTTACAATATGCAATTGCAGGAAATAAATTAAAATTATTGGACTCCATTAAACTAGGTGATAAGTGGCCTAACAAAATTTCACCCGCAGGAATCTGCATTGATGACAATAATGTTTTGTTTGTAGTCACCAAAGATGACAATGCATTGTATTCTATTAATTTAAATTCAAAAAAAGTTATCGCCAAAGTAAATTTACCGGCCGAAGCCTATACTTGTATGTTGTCAAGCAATAAAAAAGAGCTTTATATTTCTTGTTGGGGTGGTAAAAAATTATTGATATATGATATCGCAACAGGAAAAATCACCAATCAAATTGAAGTGGGCAGTCACCCCAACGATATTTGCATTACAAAAAATGGCTTGTATTTATTTGTAGCCAATTCCGATGACAATAGCGTTTCTATTATCAATACAAAAACAAAACAAGTCATAGAAACCTTAAATGCTGCATTGTATCCAAATGCGCCATATGGTTCTACAACCAATGGAGTTGCATTAAGTACGGACGAAAAAACATTATACATTGCCAATGCAGACAATAACTGTCTAGCCGTATTTGATGTTTCAGCAATTGGGAATAGTAAATCGAAAGGGTTTATTCCAGTAGGCTGGTATCCAACATCCGTAAAAACGATTGGCCAAAAAATATATGTAACCAATGGCAAAGGCTTTTCTTCTTTTGCAAACCCACTAGGACCAGACCCTTATAAAAAAAATGCACAAATAGGCGTTCAAAAGGGATTGCTAAAATCAACTAAAGATGTAGAATATATTGGTGGCTTAATGAAAGGAACAATGAGTATTATTAATACCCCTTCCGACAAACAACTAGGATTATATTCAAAAGCAGTTTACGAAAACACCCCCTATACTAAAGAAAAAGAGCAAAGTTCAAGTGCTGAAATAGGATCGGTAATTCCACAAAAAATTGGCGATACATCTGCCATAAAATATGTTTTTTACATTGTAAAAGAGAATAGAACATATGACCAAGTATTGGGCGATTTACCAATGGGCAATGGAGATACCAGCCTTTGTTTATTTGGGGAGAAAATCACACCTAACCAGCATGCACTAGCAAAAGAGTTTGTACTCTTAGATAATTTTTATGTGAATGGGGAAGTAAGTGCGGATGGTCATAATTGGTCACTAGGTGGCTATGCCACAGATTATTTGGAAAAAAATTGGGTAACCAGTTATGGGGGCAGAGGAGGGAATTATGATGCAGAGGGCACAAGAGAAATTGCCAATAATAAAAATGGCTTTATTTGGGATTTCGCAAAAAGAGCGGGCATTAGCTATAGAACCTATGGTGAATTTGCAGATGATTATAAGCCCAATATCCCTGTACTAAAAGATCATTTTTGTCCTTATTACACTAGTTGGGATGAAAAAGTAAGAGATACAACACGGGTTGGTCAATGGAAAAGAGATTTTGATTCATTACTAGCCATCAATCAGGTACCTAGATTAAATACATTAAGGTTAATTAACGATCATACCGAAGGAATGAAGTTAGGAAGGCCTTCCCCTTATGCGCATGTTGCCGACAATGATTTAGCGGTTGGTATGTTTGTAGAATATTTAAGCAAAAGTCCCATTTGGAATGAATCGGTGGTGTTTATTTTAGAAGACGATGCACAAAATGGACCTGATCATGTGGACGCACACAGAAGTCCCGCCTATATTGCTGGGGGATTTGTTAAAAGAGGATTTGTAGACCATACCCCCTATACGACCACTTCCTTTCTTAAAACCATTGAAATGATTTTAGGATTACAACCCATGAGTCAACATGATGCTGGCGCCAACACTGCTTGGAGATGTTTTGAAAAAACTGCGAATCCATTGGGTTTTGTAGCAAAACCATTGCAATGGGATATCAATGAAAAAAATACACGCACTTCTGCCATGCAAAGAAAAAGTGAACTTTTTAACTTCAAAAAAGAGGACAGCATTAATGACCATGAATTTAACGAAGTGCTATGGAAGGGATTAAAAGGAGTGGATGCCATTGTGCCTGCACCCAGAAGAGCTGCATTCTTAAAACTTAATATAGGTAAGGATCTAGACGATTAATTCAGGTTTAAACATACGAATTGTAACAGGCAAAAAGAGAAATCCTTTTGCCTGTTTTTTTATAAATAGATTAACTTTATACCGGATTGATGTGCATAGCACAATATATAAATGAAACGATTTACATATGAAGCATTTTTTACGTTATCTGTTACTACTTTTTATAGCAATGGCTGTTTTTGAGTCTTGTAATCATAAACAGGAAAGTATACGTCCGACCATTGAAAAAATAACCCAATCGGTATTCGCATCCGGCACCGTGAAAAGCGGCAACCAATATGAAGTATATGCAAAAGCGAGTGGGATTATTAAAAATATATTGGTTAAAGAAGGTGAATTGGTGAAAAAGGGACAAGTCATTATCGAATTATCAAATGCCGCCCCCTCTTTAAACTACGAAAATGCAAAATTATTAGAAAATTATTCTTCCGATAATGCGAATCAAGAAAAATTATCCCAAGCAAATAGTGAGGTAGAATTAGCAAAATCAAAATTAGACAACGAAAGCTCTTTATTAGAAAGACAGAAAAAATTATGGGCCAGTGAAATTGGAACAAAAAACGATTTGGATACAAGAGAACTGGCATATAAAAATGCAAGCAATTTATACAATGCAAGCAATTTGAAATTAAATGATTTAAAAAAACAAATTACATTACAATCTAAGCAATCAAAAAATAGTGCCGCTATTTCTTCAAATCTATTAAATGACTTTAAAGTAATAAGCGAAATAGATGGAAGGGTGTATGGCATTTCTAAATTAGTGGGAGAAATGGCAACACCACAGTTGCCTATAGCCATTATTGGCAATGCAAATGAATTTTATGTAGAAATGCAGGTAGATGAATATGATATATCAAAAATGTCGGCGGGACAAAAAGTATACATTACCATGGATAGTTATAAAGACAAAGTATTTGAGGCCGTCGTAACCAAAATATATCCGTTAATGAACCTGAAATTAAAGTCTTTTAAAGTGGATGCAACATTTACGAATAAGCCAGATAATTTGTTCCCAAATATTAGTGCACAAGCAAACATTGTAATTCAGGTTAAAGAAAAAGCAATGATCATTCCAAGAAGTTATTTAATAGACAATGAATATGTTTATTTGAAAAACAAAGAAAAGCGAAAAGTGAAAGTGGGACTCATGGATTATGAAAAAGTGGAAATCCTCTCTGGCATTAGCGTTAATGACGAGCTTGTTAAATCCATTCAATGAGAACCAGGTTACTTATAAATATTGCGAAGTCCTTATTAATGGCAAGGTGGAAACAAACCTTGGTGGCAGCTATTGGAGTAACTTTTAGTATTACCATGTTTATTACCCTCTTAAGTTTTATGTCGGGGTTAAATGATTTATTGGACGGGCTTATTTTAAACAGAACGCCTCATGTAAAATTGTACAACGATATTACTCCAAAAATAGAACAGCCTATCAATAAATTAAATGATACCAATGTCCATAATTTTATTGGTTCCGTAAAAGCAGATGCAAGTAGACAATCAATTTACAATAGCAATGCAATCATTAATGCTATTGAAAAAGATCCGAGAGTCTTGGGCCTTTCTCGAAAATTAACCGCACAGGTTTTTTTTAATGATGGAACGATTGACATCACGGCTAGTATTTTTGGTATTGACCCTAATCAGGAAACAAAATTGTACCATTTTGACGAATACGTTACCAGTGGCAATTCTGCTGATTTGAATAAAGTGAACAATGGTATTATTTTGGGGAAAGGATTGGCGGAAAAATTATTGGTAAATATTGGCGATGCCGTTCAAATTACCACTTCCAAGGGAAATATTTTTCAATTAAAAGTAGTGGGGATTTTTCAATCGGGCGTCAAAGATTTTGACAATGTGCAGAGTTATGCATCTATTAATACAGTTCAAAAAATATTATCTGTTCCTAGCGACTATATTACAAGTATACAAGTAAAGCTTAAAGATATTTTGCAAGCACCGGCGGTCGCTGCAGCATATCAACAATTATATGAAACAGATGCAGAAGATATTCAAACCGCGAATTCACAGTTTGAAACAGGTAGTTCTATTCGAACTCTAATTTCGTATTCGGTAGGGATTACTTTACTCATTGTTGCGGGATTTGGTATTTACAATATTTTGAACATGATGATTTTTGAAAAAATGGATTCTATTGCCATTTTAAAAGCAACCGGATTTTCAGGAAAAGATGTAAAAAGTATTTTTATTTATATTGCTATCTCAATTGGTATTTTTGGAGGCCTCATGGGGCTTGTTCTTGGATTTGGACTATCGGCACTCATTGATCAAATACCTTTTAATACCGCCTCGCTACCCACCATTGCAACCTACCCTATTAACTATAATCCAAATTTCTATATCATTGGCATTATTTTTTCTTTTATCACCACTTACTTTGCTGGTTGGTTCCCGGCTAGAAAGGCAAGTAAAATTGACCCCGTGGTCATTATTAGAGGTAAATAACATGGAAAAGATATTAGAAGCAAAAAATATTAATAAGTTCTTTCATGATCCTGTGCGTATAAAGGTTATTGAAGACCTAAGTTTTAGTATCAATAAAGGCGAGTTTGTTTCCCTCACAGGAAAGTCAGGTTGTGGAAAGTCTACCCTGCTGTATGTATTGTCAACCATGGACACCGACTATGAAGGCGCTTTATTGATTGATGGCGAAGAAATGCCTAAAAAAAATGAAGGATTTCTAGCTAAAATAAGAAACGAGAAAATTGGATTCGTATTTCAGTTTCACTATTTAATTAATGAGTTTAATGTGTTGGAAAATGTAATGTTACCTGGTTTAAAATTGGCCAAATACAGCAAACAAGAAGTGGAACATCGCGCCATGGAAAAATTAAAAATGCTGGGTATAGATACTTTAGCGTTGAAAAAAGCAAACCATATTTCCGGAGGGGAAAAACAAAGAGTTGCTATCGCGCGCGCGCTCATAAACGATCCTCATATTATTATGGGTGATGAACCCACAGGAAATTTAGATAAAAAAAACAGTGATTTAGTGTTTGATATATTTAAACAGTTGGCCGATGAGTTTAAGCAAACGCTCCTTATTGTTACCCACGATTCAAGTTTTGCAGAGCGTACACATCGCATTATTAAAATGGAAGACGGAAAAATAATTTCATAAATTTAATCGAGTCCTTTCCTTTTTCTAAATGAAGAAGGATTCTCTCCTGTAATTTTCTTAAATATTTTATTAAAATACGAAAGGCTCTCAAAGCCTGTATCATAACACGCTTCCGTTACATTCGTATTGTGCATTAGTAATTTTTTAGCATGGTTAATACGATACTGATTTACAAAATCGGTATAAGTGAGTTTTGTGGCCTTTTTAAAATATCTACAAAAAGCTGCTTCTGTTAAATTTACTTTGGAAGCAATATCAATTATTTTAATAGGTATTTGGAAATGAGTTTCAACATATTTATATATCACATGCATCCTTTCTTGTTCTTTAATTGCTGCATGTGCTGCAATGGGTCGCGTATGCAATAAAGTATATTCTTTACTTTCAGCGAGCAATTGAAATACTTGGATTAATAATATTAATTGTTCGAAGGAAGCGTATTCGGTTAGTTTTTTTAATAATAGTCCTGCTTGTTTTTTTGTTTCACCAAAAAATGCAATTCCCGTCTGCGCGCGTTCCATTAACGCATAAATCAATTGCATTTCAGGTTGTTTATAAAATGATTCCTCATAAAAAAATTGTCTAAACTGTACCACTACAGTTTCAACCGTTGATTTAACACCATAGTCAAAATTTAAATGCGGAATATAAGAACCAATTAATGCTAAATCACTTCCTTCATATGTACTAATATGATCACCTATATGCCGAATACCTTTATCAGCTTCTACATATACTAATTCGATTTCGGGATGAAAATGCCAATAATATATCTCATTCAATTTAGGCGTTAATAGTATTTTAAAGGAACTACCTGCATCGGGTTTTATATTTTCTAAACTTAACTTCATTGATACTAAAATGGCTATTTTTTATCCAAATTATACAAAATATATCAAAATAGAGCAAATATTGGCCAATTTAGGGGAAAATCAATGTCCTATGCGCGTTGTAAATTTATCTTATCAAAAACACAAATAATAAATTCAATTGCTATGAGTAATGAAGAACAAAAAGGTATGGTACCAACAATGGTGCCTACCATGGTGCCAACGATGGCAAGCAACAATAGTAATGCCCATAAGGACATCCCCGGAAATCCTTCTACTGCAAAAAGTAGTGCCTCAAAATTAAACGACCGATCCAATGGAAAGCCATTACGTGTATTGAGTGAGGAAGATTGGCAGTTTTGGAAACACAATGGATACATTGTAATAAAAAATGCAGTGTCCCGTGAACAAGCATTGGAAACAGCCAATTTTTTATGGGAGTTTGAAGAAAAGGATCCTAATGATAAAGAAGCCTGGTATACCGCTCCAAGAGCAGAAATGAAAATGAAAGAATTAGCTGGCACCGGGATGGTAGAATGTTATAATAACCAACACTTATGGAACAATCGTCAAATGCAAAAAGTGTATGATGCATTTGTAGATATATGGGGAACAGAAAAATTATGGGTAACCATTGATCGCGCTAATTTAAATTTTCCGATTCGTCCAGGTCATGAATACAAAGCATTTATACATTGGGATTATGATCCTGAAACCAAACCTGTAAATGTACAAGGTGTTTTAGCCTTAGCGGATCAGACTGACGAAAATATGGGAGGATTTCAATGTATACCTGAGTTATACAGAACTTATGATACTTGGAAATTAACACAACCAGAAGATCGTGATCGATATAAACCAGACACCACAGGCTTTACACCTACTAAGGTAAAATTGGAAGCAGGCGATTTATTAATATTTAATAGTTTAGAACCACATGGTATTCGAGCCAATAACAGTGTTGACAAAGTACGTATTGCACAATATTTATCCATGATGCCAGCCGAGGAGGACAACGAAGCATTAAAACAGTGGCGCGTAAATTCTTGGAGAGATCGTATTGCTCCTGAAGGTTATGCGTTTCCTGGTGATCCAAGAAATTGGGAACAAACCAAATACGATACCGCAGTATTAAACGATTTAGGTAAAAAATTATTGGGATTAGAAAAATGGTAAAGCTTAATAATGGAACCTCAATGCCCATGTTGGGATTGGGTGTTTATGACATGTATCAAAAGCAAGCGGAACAAGCAGTAGAGACGGCTATAGAAATTGGCTATCGCTTAATAGATACTGCCAGTATGTATGAAAATGAGGTTGAAATTGGGAACGGGATTAAGAATAGTGGAATTGATCGCCCTGAATTATTTATAACTTCCAAATTAAATAATACCGATCATGGTTATGAAGAAGCGCTCAAAGCGTTTGACAAAAGTTTACAATTGCTTGGACAGGATTACGTGGATTTGTATTTAATTCATTGGCCCATTAAAGCAGGGCGTGCTGAAAGTTGGAAAGCCTTAGAAAAAGTTTATACCGAGGGCCGCGCAAAAGCCATTGGCGTTGCCAACTATACCCTTCCTTTTTTAAATGAATTAAAACAATATAGCAACATTCAACCAGCGGTCAATCAAATTGAGTTCACCCCTTGGTTATTTCAAAAAGAAACATTTGAATATTGTAAGGAAGCAGGGATTCAATTGCAGTCTTATTCGCCTATCACCCGAGGCATTAAATTTTCTGACGAAAGGCTCATGGGCCTTTGTGAAAAATATCAAAAAACACCGGCACAAATTATTTTAAACTGGAATTTGCAACTAGGGGTGTCCACGATTCCGAAATCGGTTCAAAAACAAAGACTCCAAGAAAATTTTGATGCAGCCAATTTTAATTTAGATGCACAAGATGTTATTTTTATGAATACATTTAATGATGGATTTCGCATTTGTGATGATCCTATTATATTTTTATAAAATGCTGCTGCTTCATTATCCTTAAAATTATTACACTAAATTTTTTACACTTTTAAAATCCATTTATGAAAAAATTATTACTGTTGCTTGCCTTTAGTATTGGCTTAACAGCAATTCAAGCTCAAAACAGAGTAGGTGAATTAAAACATGTGGTATTGTTTACATTCAAGCCTACTTCAAGTCCCAAAGAAGTAGAAAATGTTGCAAAAACATTTGCTGCCTTATATGGAAAAGTGCCGCAGGTTAAAAAAATGGAATGGGGAATTAATATGAGTCCAGAGCATTTGGACCAAGGTTTTACACATTGCTTTACGCTTACATTTAATTCAGAAAAGGATTTAGCAGACTATCAACAAAATCCAGATCACAAAGCTTTTCAGACGGTATTAAAGCCACATATGGACAAAGTGTTCGTAGTGGACTATTTTGTGGAGCCTAATAAATAATTCTATGTCCAACTTACAGCAAAAGTTAAAATCCATTATTAAATATGGATTAGGAACGCTTGTCATTATGATTATTGTTGCCTTTTCGGTGTTTGCACAAAAAGATATTTCTAAACAAGTGCTTATCAAAAAGTATGCAACGGGAAATTCAAAATTCATGCCTATCATGGGCATGCAAGTGCATTATAGAGACGAAGGCAACCCGCAGGACAGCATACCACTTGTGCTTATTCATGGTACTTCTTCCTCCTTGCATACCTGGGAAAAGGTCACCGCAATATTAAATGATGCAAACCATGGCAATAAGCGCGTAATTAGCTTGGATATGCCCGCTTTTGGTTTAACAGGGCCTAATCTTGAAAATAGTTACGCATATGATAACTACACCCAAGTCATAGATTCACTTTTGATAAAGCTTGGTGTTAAAAAGTGTATGATTGGCGGAAACTCTTTAGGCGGTGGAATTGCATGGCATTATGCGGTTACCCTTCCACAAAAAGTGAGTAAACTCATTTTAATTGATGCAACTGGCTATCCTATGAAAAATGAAAAAGGATCCCTGGGATTTAAAATTGCTAAAATGCCTGTGATTAATAATTTATTGCTATTCATCACGCCTAAATCCTTGGTGAGAAAAAGTTTAGAAGATGCTTATTATGATCTAAATCTTCTTGAAGAAACATCTGTTACAAGGTACCATGAGCTATTACTATGTGAAGGCAACAGAAAAGCGACATTGTCCTTATTTAAACATCCATTTACACAAAACACCGAACTGATAAAAACAATTGAAATGCCTACGCTTATTCTGTGGGGCAAAGAAGACGGATTAATTAGTGTTGAAAATGCCTACAGTTTTAATAAGGATATTAAAAACAGTAAACTCGTGATATTCAACAAAGTAGGACATGTACCGAATGAGGAAGCCCCTCAAAAAGTAGCGGAAGCTATTTATGATTTTATTTGGAACTAAATGATAGTCAAGCAAAAATTTATACTAAGTTTTGTGTAAATTTAGGAAACATCAATTTTATGAAATATCGCTTTTTGGTTTTGTCTATTCTAATGAGTCAATTTTTATTTGCACAGGAAGCAGATTATATCATTAGAAATGGAAAATTAATTGACGGAACAGGCAATCAATGGCAAATAAAAGATGTTGCCATTAAAAATAATAAAATTGCTGCCATTGGTATATTGACCAACTGGAAAGGGAAAAAAGAAATTGATGCAAAGGGCCTAATTGTTTCACCAGGCTTTATTGATGTACATGCACATATCGAAGGAGGTGAGGTTAAAAATCCATTGGCTACTAATTTTATTTATGATGGAGTTACCTCTGTCATTACGGGCAATTGCGGTGGCTCGACGAATGATATGAAAAATTATTTTGACTTTATTGATTCTTTAGGAGTGTCTATCAATATAGCGGCGCTTATGGGACATAATAATATTCGCAAGCAAGTAATGGGAAGTGCCAATCGACATGCAACAGCGTTGGAATTACAACAAATGGAAGCCATTACAGATAAAGCGATGAAAGCAGGCGCTGTGGGTATGTCAACCGGCTTAATTTATATTCCTGGCACATTTGCGCCCACCGATGAAGTAGTGGCACTTGCTAAGGTGGTTGCCAATAATGGAGGTGTTTATTCTTCTCATATACGAAACGAAGAAGATAAAGTAGCAGAAGCAATTAAAGAAGCCATTGAAATTGGAAGACAAGCAAAAATACCTGTTGAGATTTCACATTTTAAAGTGAATGGACAAAATAATTGGGGCAGAAGTGATGAGGCTTTAGCACTGGTTGAAAATGCAAGGAAGGAAGGTATTGAGGTAACCATTGATCAGTATCCTTATACGGCGAGCAGTACCAACCTGGGAATTCTATTGCCAGATTGGGTTTTAGCGGACGGGCAAGATTCCATTTTAGCTAGATTAAAAAATGCTGATATTCGCTCTAAAGCAAAAGCCCATAGTATAAATATGATTAAAAAAAGAGGACTCAAGCATTTTGATTATGCAGTTGTGGCCAACTTTAAATCAGACACTAGCTATAATGGAAAAAATATTAGAGAAATAAATATAATAAGAGGAAATAAAGATAATGCGCAAGAAGAAGCAGAAACAATTGTGCAAATGATAGAACTTGGGGGTGCACAAATGGTATATCATGGTATGGGAGATAAGGATGTAAAAAAAATTATGGCGTATCCGTTTAACATGGCCGCAAGTGACGCAGGGATTGCCGTGATGGGTGTGAGTCGTCCGCATCCTAGAGCCTATGGTACCAACGCAAGAGTGTTGGGTAAATATGTTAGGGAAGAAAAAGTAATGTCTTTAGAAGAAGCCATTAGAAGAATGACCTCTCTGCCTGCAAATAAATTTAATTTTAAAGAAAGGGGGATTATTAAAGAAGGTTTTTTTGCAGATATCGTTGTGTTTGATGAAAACGAAGTGACCGATATGGCAACCTTTGAAAACCCCCATCAGTTTTCGAAAGGATTTAAATACGTTTTTGTAAATGGTGCTATTACTATTGACAATGGTATTCATATTGGTACTAGAAAAGGCGTAGCCATCAGAATAAAAAATTAACTTTTTTTAGCATCATTATTTGGAGAAATTGGTTCAACACATTACGTACCATATCATTTAATTGTGAAATGGGGTTCCATATATCACAGATATAAAAATAAAATATGAATTCAAAAAACAATAGCAGGCGGAATTTTATAAAAAATACCGCGACCGTCTTGGCTGGAATGACCATTATACCAAGGCATGTATTAGGTAGAGGATTTTTAGCACCTAGTGATCAACTCACAAAAGGCATTATTGGCGTGGGGGGAATGGGAAGAGGACATATTCCTTATGCAGGTACCCGAGTGGTCGCCATTTGTGATGTTGATAAAGTACATCTAAAAGAAGTTGCAGATAGTATTGGGGGTGGAGTAAAGACATTTCATGATCATAGAGAACTTGTTCTTTTACCCGAAGTAGATATTGTACATATTGCTACGCCACCTCATTGGCATGGAATTATGGCGGTAGATGCAGCAAAAGCAGGAAAAGATATTTGGTGTGAAAAACCAATGACAAGAACCATTGGAGAAGGAAAAATTGTGAGAGAAGCAGTTGCGCAATATGGTCGTATGTTTAGATTAAACACCTGGTTCCGTTTTGAAGATAATTTTTATCAAATGAATACCACGGTAAAGCCCATTAAAAAGTTAGTAGAAAGTGGCTTATTAGGTTGGCCATTAACTGTTACCGTAAGTAAAACGACTGGGTTTGATTGGAAATTTTACTGGGTAGGTAAAACGAATTTGGAAACCCAAGCAGTTCCCGAGCGATTAGACTATGATCGTTGGCTAGGACCCGCTCCCTACAAGCCTTACAACGCACATCGTACCCATCAAACCTTTAGGGGATATTGGGATTATGATGGTGGCGGATTAGGCGATATGGGACAACATTATTTGGATCCGATACAATATTTTTTAGGCAAGGATGAAACCAGTCCTATAAAAGTAGAGGTGGATGCCGAGCAGCAACACCCAGATGCTTGTGGTAGTTTTAGAAAAATCACCTATACCTATGCCGATGGATGTAAAATAATTTTAGATGGAGAAGCAAAGGATCCAGGTGCGGCATATATAGAAGGACCTAATGGAAAATTATTTGCAGGATTTAAAAGTACCATCCCCAATTTAAAAGAAAAATTAGCCATGATGCCCGACCCCGCCCCACAAGTAACAAATTTTTTAGACAGTGTGAAATATCGTACTCCATTTGCACTCAATGAAAAAAATGGCTTTAAATCTTGTACGCTTATTAATATGGGGAAAATTGCATTACAACTAGGCCGTACTTTACATTTTGATCCCGCACATGAAATTTTTATAAACGATACGGAAGCAAATTATTTAATACACCCACCTATGCGTGGCCCATGGACCATTTAATTTATGGAGAAAAAATAAAGACATAAATCATAAAGATGAAAAAATATATTATATCTATTGTATTATTAGCCGCCTTTTTTATAAATGGCATACAAATTGGAAACGCACAAACGCCACTTTCAGCAAAAGAGGTATTGAACGCATTCCCTTACCAGCAGAGCGTTGAAGCCAATGCAGCTTTAGAAAGTATGGGCGTATGGAAAACCGCCGAGTGGAAAAGCTTCTTTAGTTTAATAGCGGATACATCACTTCAAACTAAATTTACTTATGCGCTTCATGCTTATGTAAATAAGGTTGCGTTAAATGGGAAAAACAAAAATGCATTTACAGAAATTTTAAGGAATCAATTAAAAAAAGCAAAATCAGAAGATGCAAAGATTTTATTCTCAGAAATGCTAAATTTATTGACTGATAATAACAATGTGAGTGCAAGACTAAATCTTTTGCCAGCACAACCTTCATTAGAATCAACCCAAAGTAAACTTCCTAATTCAACACAATTATTATTAGATCTACACAAAAGAGCAGAACATGGATTAAATACTATTGAAAAGGAAAATATCATTTGGGAGGCTAGTAGAATTTCAGGCATTAGCAGCTTTATATTTTTAGCCACATTTTTAGAGGACGCAGCGGTGAATCAAAACGCTGCTTTGGCTATTAGCAAGTTGGCGCTAAATGATTTAACAATTCGGGGAGGGGATGTGCGCGCATCGCTTGAAAAAGCATTACTATTAATTCATGGAGAAGACAGCGCCATCTTGGTACCGGCATTAAAAGTGCATTTAAAAAAGATGCCTTATGATTATGGATTCGTTTCCCTTTTTAATGGAAAAGATTTAACAGGTTGGAAAGGACTGGTAGGAAACCCAATTGCAAGAGCTAAAATGAGTGATACGGCACTTCAAACAGCGCAGGCAAAGGCAGACCTAAAAATGAAAGAGGATTGGGTGGTAAAGGATGGGCTTTTAAATTATACAGGCAACCTTCGCGGAGAAAATTTAGCGACGGTGAAAGAATATGGGGATATAGAAATGTATATCGACTGGAAAATTCAGGAAAAAGGAGACGCGGGGATCTATTTACGTGGTACCCCACAGGTTCAGATTTGGGATACCAGCCGAAGAGAAGTAGGCGCACAAGTAGGTTCCGGCGGATTGTATAACAATCAAAAAAATGTAAGCAAGCCCTTGGTGGTAGCAGATAATAAAATTGGTGAATGGAATACCTTTCACATTATTATGAAAGCAGATAAAGTAACCGTGTATTTAAACGGTATTTTAGTAACAGATAATATTGCATTGGAAAATTATTGGAATAGAACATTGCCGCTATTTGTAAAAGAACAAATTGAATTACAGGCGCACGGTACTTTTGTTTCTTATCGAAATATTTATTTACGTGAGTTGCCAAGTTCAGCTCCTATTTCTTTAAATGCACAAGAGGCAAAAGAAGGATTTAGTTTATTATTTGATGGCACACATATCAATGAGTGGACAGGCAATACAGTGGGTTATGTAATTAAAGAAGGCGCATTGGTGGTGAATCCTGAAAATGGATCTGGCGGTGATTTATTTACTAAAAATGAATATGGTGATTTTATATATCGTTTCGATTTTCAATTAACTCCTGGTGCTAATAATGGGATTGGCATTCATGCGCCCTTACAAGGGGACGCTGCTTATCTGGGTATGGAAGTGCAGGTATTAGATAGCGAAGATCCTCAATATGCCAATTTACAACCTTATCAATACCATGGCTCTGTATATGGCGTAATGCCTGCTAAAAGAGGCTTTTTACGGCCAATAGGTGAATGGAATAATGAAGAAATAATGGTGAAAGGAACAAAGATTAAAGTGACATTAAATGGAACCGTTATTTTAGAGGGGGATTATATGGCTGCATCAAAAAATGGAACCATTGACCATAATCAACACCCTGGTTTATTGAATAAAACAGGTCATATTGGTTTCTTGGGACATGGCGATATTTTAAGATTTAAAAATATGCGCATTAAAAGACTATAGCACTGATTAAATTTTTAAAACAAAAAGCCCTCCAAAATTTGGAGGGCTTTTTAATATGCTATGTAATTAAATACTAGTTAAACAAGTATCTAACACCAATTTGAATTTGGTAACGAGAACCTAAACTTGGACTTGGTCTATAAGCTCTTGTGAATGGAACTTTATTCACCGCGTCTAAGTAAGGGAATGTATACACTGGCGTTTTACCATCTGTATCAATCCTAGACAACACCAATGGAGTTGTTGTAGTTGGAATGTAGAACACACCCCAATCTTTGTTCAACAAGTTAGTGAAGTTGTAAATATCAGCAGTTAAACGTAAAGTGTGATTGTTTTTTCCCACTACAAACTTAATGTCTTGCGTAAAGTTTAAGTCTAACTTATGTGTTCTAGGTAATACATATGCATTTCTTTCTGCAAATTGACCACGACGAGAAGACAAATAAGGATTGTTTCTAATGAAGTTATCTAATTGATTCCACAATTCAGTTTGAGAACGTGTATCTCCTGATGCGTTAATCAATTTAATTTGAGTAGGATCCTTAGGAACGAACATTAAGTCGTTAAATGTGATACCATCATTGTTTACGTCACCTTGAACAACGTAAGAAGTTGCAAAGTTAGGCGCTACTTCATATACCATACCTACTGAAGTAGGTTGGTTTTTAAAGAACTCTTTTTTGTACACTACACTCGCGATAAGTCTGTGTGGCATGTAGTTATTAGAATTTCCAATAGTGAAATTATTTGGATTGTCAGAAACCACTTTAGATCCCCACATTGTATTTGCGGTAGAGCCACTTACAGCAGCGTCTTTCGCTTCTTGTCTTGTGTAAGCTGCAGTGAACATAAAGTTTTTCGTGATTTTTTGAACTTGTAAAGTTCCTGTCCAAGCATAACCAGCGCTAGAGTTGGTCATGTAAATAGCGTTCCCAATATTTGGGTTATTAGCAGCAGCTGGTGCTGTACCGCCCATTTGTGTTCCACCAAAAGGATAAGAAGATCGGTAAGGGAATCTGTAGCGACCATCAGATAATAAAATTAAGCCAGTACCAGGCAATGCAATGTTTTGGAAAACAGAAGCATTAAACTGCTTGGTATAGGTTCCTTCCGCAGTTACTGTCCAACCTTTGCCTAATTTTTTATCCGCTGCTAAAGTAGATTTAAATACTTGAGGGAATTTATAGTTAGGGTCAGAAGCGTTAATGGAGTATGATCTGCTTAATGAAGCAGTAGCAGTAGGGCGGTAAGCATTTACGTCTGGGTTAAATACATTGTTGTTGAAGTTTTGGAATGATCCAAACAATGCCATACCTGAGTTAGAAGCTTGGTTAGAAATCCATACGAAAGGAGGTGCACCTTGGAATAAACCAGCACCACCACGAATTTGTAAGGTTTGATCGCCATACGCATCGTAGTTAAATCCGAATCTTGGAGAAATTTGAACCGCAGCATTTGGAGCAGCGCCAGTATTTGCACGTGTACCATTGTAGAACTTAGTTAAAGTATCTACTACTGGGTTGTATAAGAAAGTGTTGTAGAACTTAGAATAATCAAAACGCACACCATAAGTGATTGTTAATTTATCTGTCGCTCTGTATTTATCTTGTAAATAAACACCTGCTTCAAAATCTTTTGGTCCTACTAATGGGAAAGCACCAGAACCTAAAGTATAAGATAAGCTATATTCAACAGATTTTGTACCTAAACCATTTGCAGAATTAATGAAATCATTCATTGAAGCAAAACGGAAAGTTCCTTGATAGTTAGGAGAGAAACCATTTAAATATTTTTTAAATGAAGTTTGCGTTCCTATTGTGATTTCGTGCTTACCAGCATAAATTGATAAATTATCATTAAACTGATAAACGTCTGTATTTAATTTATTTCCATAAGTAAATAACTCATGACCAAAAGAGGTAAATGGCTTACCGTTGCCATCTAAGATATCCACCATTGGGAAATTCGCGTTAGAAGTTAATGCATTTCTGTAATCTCTTAAAGCAGTATAACCCACTTGTAATTTATTACTTACGCTATTACTAAACTTCGTATTCAACTCCGCAATAAAAATGTTTGCGTTATTATTAATTTCATAACCCGCACCATAAAAAGGCAAAGCAGTTACACCCGCTTGTCTTGTAGAAGCAGATCCACTGTTTGAAGGAGGGATTTGGTTAGATGATTTTAAGTAGTTGTACTTAAAAGTAAAG
>Ga0209107_10000471_pt1 | contig 23459 bp, 24 predicted proteins | sample LakErihyJuly2011_2_FD_187460 | JGI IMG/M metagenome (GOLD analysis project Ga0209107, IMG submission 187460) | Freshwater microbial communities from dead zone in Lake Erie, Canada - CCB hypolimnion July 2011 (SPAdes) (version 2) | ecosystem: Environmental > Aquatic > Freshwater > Lentic >...
GTCTTCGGCCTCGGACAAGCAGCCCTGCAGGCGCTCCAGTTCTTCGATCTGGCGTTCGCTGAAGCTGGGGCGGGCCCACCCTGGCAGCTTGGCGCAGGGGCTCAGGCCCCAGGCGGTGGGGCTGCGGTGGACGTCCTGGGCCAGCATGGCGGTGTTGAGGTCTTCCAGCTCGGCACTGCCGAGGTGCTGGACCTGGCCAGGTGCGATCACCTGGGCGGCCACCACGCGGGGCTCGGCGACGTCCATCACGACCCGGCACATCACCGGTTCCGAGAAGGGGTTGAGGGGGTGCAACCAGTGGCCGTGCATCAGGCAGGCCGCAGCGATCGGTTGATCCAGGTCCGACGAAACGTTGTCGAGCCAGTTCATGGTGCCATCCTCCGGTGAAGCGGTGTCGAGGGGGCTGCCCTTGCCGGGCAGCGCAAGTCACTGGAGACCATCATGCAGACATCGGGCCCGTTTGGGCGGGCAGAGGTGAGCCAATTTCGTGGCATTCATCGCTTTCGGCGTGTCTTTGCAACAAGGCCCGAAATCGCCTGATTTCGCCTACATTCTGGAAGGCTGTGCCTCCCCCTGTCGCCCTGCCCCACATCGACACCGAGCGCTGCACCGCTTGCGGCCGCTGCGTGGCGGCCTGCCCGCCCAAGGTGTTGTGGCTGCAGGCACAAGGTCCCCGGGGCTGGGGCCCCAAGCAGGCCGAGCTGCATGACCCCTCGCATTGCACGGGATGTGCCCAGTGCGCGGTGGTCTGCCCTTTTGATGTGATCCGCATGGTCCGGCTGACCCAGCCACGCTGAGGCCTTGTCAAGAGGGCATCCCAGTGGTTTGCCGCCTGTTTGCGTCCCTTGTCTGCGACACAAGCATGGGCATACCCAAGTGGTATCGGTCATGGTCGCCGATGGTATTGGAGGCGCCGTGCGCCCTTCGGTATGGTTCAAGCCAATGCACCCAGTGCACACACCCATCAACGGGCAACCATAGCCCAGGCACCCACAGGAGACACACATGGCCATCACCGGCGTCATGAGGGCAGGACATGCGCAGCTGCGCGTCCTGGACATGCAAGTCAGCCGCAAGTTTTACCGGGACGTCATCGGCCTGGTCGAAACGGGCGAAGACGCACAAGGCCGTGTGTACTTCAAGGCCTGGGACGAGCGCGACCACAACAGCATCGTGCTGCGCCAGGCCGACAGCGCCGGTGTGGACTTCGTCGGCTACCGCGTGCTGGACGCGGCCTCGCTGGACCAGTTCGAGCGCGACCTGAATGCGCGGGGCGTCGCCACCCGCCGCATCCCCGCCGGCGAGATGCTGGAGACCGGCGAGCGCCTGCGCTTCACGCTGCCCTCGGGCCACGAGTTCGAGCTGTTTGCCGAGAAGGCGCACGTGGGCAATGGCCTGGGCCTGAAGAACCCGCCGCCTTGGGGCCCCGACGCCGAGCACGGCATGGCCCCGGTGCGCTTCGACCACTGCCTGCTCTACGGGCCCAACGTGGCCGCCGTGAAGGCCCTCTTCACCGAGGTGCTGGGCTTCCGCCTGGTCGAGCGCATCCTGGGCCCGGTCGAGGCCGGTGAGCCCGAGGTCGGCATCTTCCTGTCGTGCTCCAACAAGACGCACGACATCGCCTTCGTCGAGCACCCCAACCCGGGCAAGCTGCACCACGTTTCCTTCCGCCTGAACTCGTGGGAGCGCGTGCAGCGCGCCAGCGACATCATGGGCATGAACCGCGTGCCCATCGACATGGGCCCCACGCGGCACGGCGTGACCCGCGGCGAAACCATCTACGCCTGGGACCCGTCGGGCAACCGCTTCGAGACCTTCGCCGGCGGCTACGAGCCCTACCCCGATTGGGAGCCCATCACCTGGACGTTCGACGAATTCGGCCACGGCCTGGACTTCCCCACCGGCACCCTCCACGAAAGCTTCCTCGGCGTCGTCAGCTGATGGCCGAAGCGCTGCGCAAAGACATCCCCATGAAACAGATCCTGAACTTCATCAACGGCGAGTTCGTGCCCGCGCGCAGCCAGCGCGTGTTCGACAAGCTCAGCCCGCTCACCAACCTGCCGCTCTACCAGGTGGCCGAAGCCGGCCGCCCCGAGGTCGATGCCGCCGTGGCCGCCGCCCGCGCCGCCCTGAAGGGCGACTGGGGCCGCATGACGGTGGACAAGCGCATGGCCATGCTGCACGCCGTGGCCGATGGCATCACGAAGCGCTTCGATGACTTCGTGGCCGCCGAAGAGGCCGACACCGGCCAGCCCCACCACGTCATCGCGCACGCTTTCGTGCCGCGCGGTGCGGCGAACTTCAAGGTCTTCGCCGACCTGATGAAGAACGTGCCGACCGAGGCCTTCCAGATGGACACGCCGGACGGCCGTGGCGCGATCAACTACGCCATCCGCAAGCCCAAGGGCGTGATCGGCGTGATCAGCCCCTGGAACGCGCCCTTCCTGCTGATGACCTGGAAGGTCGGCCCGGCGCTGGCCTGCGGCAACACCGTGGTCGTCAAGCCCTCGGAAGAAACGCCGGCCACCGCCGCCTTGCTGGGCGAGGTCATGAACGCCGTGGGCGTGCCCCCGGGCGTCTACAACGTGGTGCACGGCTTCGGGCCGGACGCCGCGGGCGAGTTCATCACCAGCCACGAAGACGTGGACGCCATCACTTTCACCGGCGAAACGCGCACGGGCGCGGCCATCATGAAGGCGGCGGCCAATGGCATCCGCGACGTGTCCTTCGAGCTGGGCGGCAAGAACGCAGGCATCGTGTTCGCCGACGCCAACTTCGACGACGCGGTGGAAGGCATCTTCCGCTCGGCCTTCATGAACACCGGCCAGGTCTGCCTGGGCACCGAGCGCGTCTATGTGGAGCGCCCCATCTTCGACAAGTTCGTTTCGGCGTTGAAGGCGCGTTGCGAAGCCGTCAAGTACGGCCGCCCCAGCGACGAGGGCTCGAACTACGGCCCGCTGATCAGCCAGGAGCACAAGCGCAAGGTGATGTCCTACTACGCCAAGGCGGTGGAAGAGGGCGCCACGGTGGTGACCGGCGGCGGCGTGCCCGACCTGGCGGGCGAGCTGGCCGGCGGTGCCTGGGTGCAGCCGACCATCTGGACCGGCCTGCCCGAGACGGCGGCCGTGGTGCGCGAGGAGATCTTCGGGCCCTGCTGCCACATCCGCCCCTTCGACAGCGAGGAAGAGGTCATCGGCCTGGCCAATGCCAACCGCTATGGCCTGTCCACCACCATCTGGACGGACAACCTGACCCGCGCCCACCGCGTGGCGGCGGCGGTCGAGGTGGGCATCACCTGGGTCAACAGCTGGTTCCTGCGCGACCTGCGCACGCCGTTTGGCGGCTCCAAGCAATCGGGCATCGGTCGCGAAGGCGGGGTGCACTCGCTGGAGTTCTACACCGACCTGCGCAACATCTGCATCAAGCTTTGAACCCAGCCCTGAAAGCCCTGACCATGGACATCCAAACCACCGAGCGGCATGGCGATGCGCTCTACCAGGCGTGGCGCGAGCGCCGTGTCATGCGGCCGCTGCGCGAGCAGTCGCCCGACATCACCCTGGCCGATGCCTACGCCATCCAGTCGCGCTACGTGGCCCGCCGCGTCGAGGCCGGCGAGACCATCGTCGGCAAGAAGATCGGCGTGACCAGCAAGCCCGTGCAGGACTTCCTGGGCGTGTTCGAGCCCGACTTCGGCCAGCTCACCTCGAGCATGGTGCGCAGCGAATCCGACGGCGTGGACCTGAACACGCTGATCCAGCCCAAGGCCGAGGCCGAGCTGGCCTTCGTGCTCAAGCGCGACCTGATCGGCCCGGGCATCACGGCGGCCGACGTGCTGTACGCGACCGACTACGTGACGCCCTGCTTCGAGATCGTCGACTCGCGCATCCAGGACTGGAACATCCAGATCCAGGACACGGTGGCGGACAACGCCTCGTGTGGCGTCTTCCTGCTGGGCGACGTCAAGGGCGACCCGCGCAAGCTGGACCTCACCCTGGCCGGCATGGTGCTGCACAAGAACGGCGAGCTGCATTCGACCGGCGTGGGCGCCGCGGTGCAGGGTTCGCCGGTGAACGCGGTGGTCTGGCTGGCCAACACCCTGGGCCGCCTGGGCCTGCCTTTCCGCGCCGGCGAGGTGATCTTGTCGGGCTCGCAATCGGCCCTGGTGCCCGTGACCGAGGGCGACGAGCTGGTCTGCACCGTCGGCGGCCTGGGCACCTGCCGTGCCCGTTTCCATGGAAGGAGCGCCCTGTGAGCGCCGAGAACCCGAACCAGAGCATGACGCTGACGCTGGGCCGCGAGGACATCGTCCGCCTGACCGACCGCATCGAGGCGGCGCAGACCGGCGCCAAGGCCATCCCCAAACTGACCGACGACTTCCCCGGCATGACGCTGGCCGATGGCTACGCCGTGCAGCTGGAGTTGCGCCGCCGCTGGTTGGCCCAGGGCCGCCGCCAGGCGGGTTGGAAGGCCGGCCTGACCTCCAAGGCCAAGATGGACCAGATGGGCGTGCGCGTGCCCTCCATCGGCTTCCTGCTGGCCGACATGGCCCGCCCGGAGAACTCGGCCGTGCGCACCGACGACCTGGTGCACCCGCGCGCCGAGTGCGAAATCGCCTTCGTCACCAAGGCCCGCCTGGCGGGTGACCAGGTCACGCGGGAAGACGTGCTGGCCGCGACCGACTTCGTGCTGCCCGCCATCGAGATCATCGACTCGCGCTTTTCGGGCTTCAAGTTCGACCTGCCCAGCGTGGTGGCCGACAACGGCTCGTCGGCCCGCTACGTGGCCGGTGGCCGCGCCCGCTACGCCGGCGACATCGACCTGAGCACGCTGGGCGTGGTGATGGAGAAGAACGGCGAGGCCGTGACCATGGGCGCATCGGCCGCCGTCATGGGCCACCCGGCCGATGCCATCGCGCTGATGGTGCGGGTGCTGCACGAGCTCGGCGAGGACCTGCCCGCGGGCAGCTTCGTCATGAGCGGTGCCATCACCGAGGCCATCGCCGTCAAGCCTGGCGACAACGTCATCGCGCGCTACCAGGAGCTGGGCAGCGTGTCGGTGCGATTCATCTGAACAACCTGAGGACAGGCCCCATGCCCATCATCGAAATGCACCTGATGACCGGCCGCACCATCGAGCAAAAGCGCCGCGTCGTGGCCGCTGTTGCCGAGGCCACCGCCACCGCGCTCGGCGTGGACAAGAACACCGTGCGCATCCTCATCACCGAGCACGGCCTGGACGAGTTCGCCGTGGCCGGCGTGACGGCGGGCCAGAAGGCCGAGATGGCAGCAGCTGCGGCCGCCACGGCCCAGCCTGCCACCTGAGCGCCGCCAGACCTTTGCATGCATCCCACAGGATCCCTTCCATGAAAAAGATCAAATGCGCCTTGATCGGCTCGGGCAACATCGGCACCGACCTGATCTACAAGATCCAGCGCAGCCCCGTGCTGGAGCCCGTCTGGATGGTCGGCATCGACGCCACCTCCGAGGGCCTGGCCCGCGCCCGCAGCATGGGCCTGAAGACCACCGCCGAGGGCGTGGACGGCCTGCTGCCGCACGTGCTCGAAGACGGCATCCAGATCGCCTTTGACGCAACATCGGCCTATGTGCACGCCGAGAACTCGCGCAAGCTCAACGAGCTGGGCGTGCTGATGATCGACCTGACGCCGGCGGCCATCGGCCCGCTGTGCGTGCCGCCGGTGAACCTGCGCGAGCACGCCGACAAGGCCGAGATGAACGTGAACATGATCTCGTGCGCCGGCCAAGCCACCATCCCCATCGTCAACGCGATCTCGCGCGTGCAGCCGGTGGATTACGCCGAGATCGTGGCCAGCCTGTCGTCCAAGTCGGTCGGCCCGGGCACGCGCGCCAATCTCGACGAGTTCACCTACACCACGTCCAACGCCATCGTGAAGGTGGGCGGCGCGCGCCGCGGCAAGGCGCTGTGCATCATCAACCCGGCCGATCCGCCGGTGATCATGCGCAACACCATCAACTGCCTGACCGACGACGAGCCCAACCAGCAGGCCATCATCGACTCGGTGCTGACCATGATCGGCGAGGTGCAGAAGTACGTGCCCGGCTACCGCCTGGTCAACGGCCCGGTGTTCGACGGCAAGCGCGTGTCGGTGTTCATGGAGGTGGCCGGCCTGGGCGACTACCTGCCCAAGTACGCGGGCAACCTGGACATCATGACGGCGGCCGCCTGCCGCACCGCCGAGATGTTTGCCGAAGAAATCCTGGCTGGGAAGATCCAGCTGCAGCCGGCCAAGGAGACCGTGTGATGAGCGCCACCCCGAACCCCTCGAACACCACCACCGACACCAGCCTGGCCGGCCGCAAGGTCCTGCTGCACGACATGTGCCTGCGCGACGGCATGCATGCCAAGCGCGAGCAGATCTCGGTCGAGCAGATGGTCAAGGTCGCCACCGCGCTGGACGCGGCCGGCGTGCCGCTGATCCAGGTCACGCACGGCGGCGGCCTGGGCGGCAACTCGCTGCAGCACGGCTTCGCGCTGGCCAGCAACGAGGAATACCTGCAGGCCGTGGTGCCGAAGATGACGCAGGCCAAGGTCTCGGTGCTGCTCATCCCCGGCCTGGGCACGATGCGCGAGCTGCAGTCGGCCTACGAGTGCGGTGCGCGCAGCGTCACCGTGGCCACGCACTGCACCGAGGCCGACACCTCGCCCCAGCACATCGCCTTTGCGCGCAAGCTGGGCATGGACACCGTCGGCTTCCTGATGATGGCCCACCTCAACGACCCCGCCGGCCTGGCCCAGCAGGGCAAGCTGATGGAGTCGTATGGCGCGCAGACGATTTACGTGACCGACTCGGCCGGCTACATGCTGCCGGCCGACGTGACGGCCCGCGTGGCGGCGCTGCGCGAGGTGCTCAAGCCGGAGACAGAAATCGGCTTCCATGGCCACCACAACCTGGGCATGGGCATCGCCAACTCGGTGGCCGCCATCGCCGCAGGCGCCAGCCGCATCGACGGTTCGGTGGCCGGCCTGGGCGCCGGTGCGGGCAACACGCCGCTGGAGGTGTTCCTGGCCGTGTGCGACCGCATGGGCATCGTCACCGGCGTGGACCTGTTCAAGCTGATGGACGTGGCCGAAGACATCATCGTGCCCATGATGGACCACATCGTGCGCGTGGACCGCGAGTCCCTGACGCTGGGCTTCGCAGGCGTCTACTCGACCTTCCTGCTGCACGCCAAGCGGGCCGAGAAGCGCTTCGGCGTGCCGGCGCGCGACATCCTCGTCGAGCTGGGCCGCAAGAAGATGATCGGTGGCCAGGAAGACATGATCGAGGACACCGCCATGACCATGGCCAAGGAACGCGGCCTGCTGCAGGACGTGGTCCGCGCCGCCTGAGTTCGCACACCCCACCGAAGGAGCTGCGCATGCCGCAAGCAGACATCGCCGTGGTGGTCGGCAGCACCGGCGCCATGGGCCAGGTCATCGTGCGCCGTCTGGCCGCCAAGGGCCTGACCGTGGTGGCGGTGGCGCGTTCCACCGACGCCCTGGCCTCGCTGGTGCACAGCACGCCCGGCGTGGTGGCCTGCGCCGCCGACATCGCCTCCGACAGCGCCACCGAGGCCATCCGTGCCGTGTGTGACCAGCTCGACGCGCCGGTGCGCCTGGTGGTGCAAGGAGCGGGCGTGGCCACCGCGGGTGGCGTGCTCACCGCGCCGACCGAGGCCGTGGTGGACGCGGTCAACATCAAGGTGGGCGGCATGTTGCGCCTGGTGCGTGCGGTCGATGGGCGCCTGAGCGCGGGTGCACGCCTGGTCGCCATCGGCGGGCACTACGGCTTCGAGCCCACGGCCTACGCGGCCACGGCCGGTGTGGCCAATGCCGCGCTGGCCAACCTGGTGCGGCAGCTGTCCTGGGCCTACGGGCCACGGGGCGTGACCTCGCACCTGGTGGCCCCGGGCCCGGCCGACACCGAACGCCTGCACCGCGTGGCGAAAGACCGCGCCGCACGCGACGGCCTGAGCGCCGCCGAGGTGCTGGACCAGATGCGCGCCGAGTCGGCCATCGGCGCCTTCACCACGCCCGAGCAGATCGCCTGGGCCATCGCCCTGCTGCTGGACCCCGAGGCCGATGCCCTGGCCGGCGGCACCCTGTTCATGGACGCGGGCCGGCGCAAGGGCCTGCCCTGATGCCTGCCCCGATCTCCGCCCCGATCTCCGCTGTCTGAGCTTTCAGAAAGACCGCCATGCCCATCCTCCACCTCCACCTGGCCGAAGGGCAGCACAGCGATGCGGCCATTGGCGAGCTCGTGCTGGCGGCCAGCCGCCTTTACGCCGAGGTGCTGCAAAGCCCCATCGAGCGCGTGCGCGTCTTCGCCCAGCTCTACCGGCCCCAGCACGTGGCCGTCGCCGGCAGGCTGGTCAGCGAGGGGCAGGCCAGTGCGCCCTTCTTCGAGTTCCTGGTGCTGGAGGGGCGGCCTGTGGCGCAGTGCCAGGACCTGCTGGCCCGCTTCACGGACCTGATCGTGGACACCCTGGGCGTGGACCGCAGCGGGGTGCGCGGCGTGTGCAAGCCGGTGCCGCCGGCGCTGTGGGCGATTGCGGGCCAGCCGGCCAGCGCGGTGCGGGCCGGTGAAATCCAGGCGCGTGCGCAATGAACGTCCTCATCGTCCACGCCCACCCCGAGCCGCACTCCTTCAGCGCGGCCCTGTGTGCCACCGCCACCGACCACCTGCGCGCCCAGGGCCACCAGGTGCGGGTGTCCGACCTGTACGCCTCGGGCTTCAACCCCGTGGCCAGCGCCGCCGATTTCGGCCAGCGCCAGAACCCGGACTACCTCGTCTATGCGCTGGAGCAGCGCCACGCCCACACCAACGGCACGCTGGCGCCGGACGTGCGCAGCGAGCTGGCCAAGCTGCTGTGGTGCGACCTGCTGATCCTGAACTTCCCCATCTTCTGGTTCTCGGCGCCGGCCATGCTCAAAGGCTGGATCGACCGGGTGCTGGTCTCGGGCGTGGTCTATGGTGGCAAGCGCTTCTACGACCGCGGCGGCCTGGCGGGCAAGCGCGCCATGCTCAGCGTGACCATCGGCGGTCAATCGCACATGTTCGCGCCCGATGGCGTGCATGGCCCGCTCGAGGACATGCTCAAGCCCCTGCTGCAAGGCACGCTGGGCTACACCGGCCTGGCCGTGCTGCCGCCCTTCGTGGCCTGGCACGTGCCCTACATCTCGACCGAAGAGCGCACCCACATCCTGGCCGACTGGCGGCATCACCTGGACCAGCTCGACCAGCTCAAACCACTGTGCATGCCCAGCCTGTGCGATTTCGACGAACGCCTGCGGCCGCTGGCCACCGGCTGATCCGGCTCAGATGATGGCCGGCGGCGTGGCAGCGGCATGGAGATCACGCGCCTCGCGGTTTTCCCGGATCACGCCGAGGAAGGCCTTGAGCAGCGGCGACTTGTCGGTGACGCGGTAGAGGCAGCTCAGGTCGATCATGGCCTTGGGCACATCGGCCAGCGGGCGCACCGTCGTGCCATGCACCACCAGGGCCTGCGCGGCTGACTCGGGGATCAGCGTCACGCCAAAGCCGCGCGCCACCAGGGCCAGGCCGGTGACGGCATCGCCCACCTCCTGCGCGATCTGGGCCTCGAAGCCCTGTTGGCGGCACAGCTCGACCACGCGGTCCACGAAGTTGGGCCGGCCCACGTTGGGGAAGACGACGAAGGGCTGCTCGGCGAAGGCGCGCAGTGGCACGGCCTTGAGCGAGGCCAGCGGGTGGTCGGACGGCATGGCCGCGTAGAGGCACTCGGTGACGACCAGCTCCCGGCCGATGTCGGGCTCGGGCTCGGTCATGCGGTTGAAGGCCACGGTGATGCGGCGCTGGCGCAGGGCCTCGATCTGCTCGCTCTTGTTCATCGTGTGCAGCACGACGTTGACGCCCGGCAGCTTGCGGCGGAAGTCCTGCAGCAGCTTGGGGATGATGTCGTAGATGCCCGAGCCGAAGATGCCCACGTCGATGCGGCCCAGCTTGCCTTCGCCGGCGCGCTGCACGCGGTCGATGCCGGCCTCCACCAGCATGCGGATGTTGTGGGCTTCTTCCTTGAACATCTCGCCGGCCTGGGTCAGCTCCACGCCCTTGGCGGTGCGGATGAACAGCTCCACGCCGAGCTCGTCTTCGAGCGCCTTGATCTGGCGCGTCAGCGGGGGTTGCGAGATGTGCAGGCGCGCGGCGGCCCGGCCGATGTTGAGTTCTTGGGCGACGGCCAGGAAATACTTGAGGTGGCGGAGGTCCATGGCGGTGGGTGTTGCGGTGGGCTGTGCGGTGACGGGCTGTGGGGGGATCGGTGCGGAGCAGGTGGGCGGCGGGCGGTGGCTCAGGCCTCGTCCACCCCGGCCACCCCGACCACCGATTTGAGGCGGTAGATGAGTTGCGCCCGCGTCAGGCCCAGCAGGCGCGCGGCGGCCGACTGGTTGCCCTGCGTGCGCTGCATGGCGCGGCGGATCAGCGCGGCCTCGACCTCGTCGAGCACCAGGCCATCGTGGCAATCGGCATCGCCCAGCATGGACTGCACGCGCTCGGCCAGGGCCTGCGAGGCGGCATCGGTCGTGGCCAGACCGTGGCCGGTGTGCTCAGTGGCGTGGTTGGCGGTGTCATTGGCGGCGCGGCACTGCAGCGAGCCATCGAGGTTCCAGCTCAGCCAGTCGCGTTGCAGCTGCTCGCCGCCCACGAACAGGTGGCTGACGTCGATGGCGCCGCCGTCGCCCGCCAGCACCACGCCGCGCTCGACCAGGTTCTCCAGCTCGCGGATGTTGCCCGGCCAGGCGTAGCTCAGCATCGCGTCGATGGCGCGCGCCGTGAAGCCGCTGATGCTGCGGCCATCGCGCTGGTTGAACTTGCGCAGGAAGTGGTTCATGAAGACGGGGATGTCTTCGCGGCGCTCGCGCAGCGGCGGCACGCGGATGGGCAGCACGTTGAGGCGGAAGAACAGGTCTTCGCGGAAGCGGCCGGCCTCGACCTCGGCGCGCAGGTCGAGGTTGGTTGCGGCCACCACGCGCACATCGACCTTGCGCGTCTGGATGCCGCCCACGCGCTCGATCTCGCGCTCCTGCAGGGCGCGCAGCAGCTTGCCTTGCGCCGTCCAGCTCAGGATGCCGATTTCATCGAGGAAGAGCGTGCCGCCATCGGCGCGTTCGAAGCGGCCCGCGCGTGCGCTTTGCGCGCCGGTGAAGCCGCCCTTCTCGACACCGAACAGCTCGGACTCGATCAGGTCTTCCGGGATGGCCGCGCAGTTGATGGCCACGAACGGCCCGCTCGCGCGTTTGCCGATGCGGTGCAGGCTCTGCGCCAGCACCTCCTTGCCCACGCCGCTTTCGCCCAGGAAGAGCACGGTGGCCTGGGTGCTGGCCGCGCGGCGCACCATGTGGCAGACGGCGTTGAAGCCCGAGGACACGCCGACCACATCGGCATCGCCCAGCAGGGAGCGCGCGGTGCTGCTGTCGCCGCTGGCCAGATCGCCACGCGGCACGGCGCTCAGGCCTTGTGTGAGCGCATCGGCGCGCAGCGAGCGCTTGTCCTCGTCGGCGTCGCTCCACTCGTCCACGCTCTTGCCGATGATCACGCAATGGCTGGCGCCCTGGGCGCAGCACTGCACCTCGCGGAACATGACCGGGCGGCCCATGAAGCGGCTGACGAAGCCCGAGGCATAGCCCACCTGCTGCCAGCAGGCCGTGTCCGCGCCGATGCCATAGCGCTGCACGTGCACCTCGGCCTCGGCGCAGCCATACCAGTGGAACTCGCCGAAGAAGTGACCACGCTCTTCGTCAATCTCCATGTGCGCCGGCTCCACGCGGGCCACGCCTTCGAGCATGTGCAGCTGCGGCCCGATGAAGACGGCGTCCTGCGGCGCATCGTGCCCGCGGATCTTGCGCGCCAGCTCGGCATCGTGCGCGCCGGAGTTGTAGCCCATGCGCGTGATGAGGCCGCGTGCGGCGTCCACGCCCAGCGTCTCGATGAGCTCCTGGCGCAGCACCCCGAGCGCCGAGGTGTGCAGCAGCAGCATGCGCTGGTCGTCCAGCCAGATGCGGCCTTCGCGCGGGTCGAAGTGCACGCGGCTGATCAGGTCTTCGCGCGTGGGCAGGGCCGAACGTGGCACGGCTTCCTTGTGTGGGGTGGGCATGTTCTCAAGGCTTGTAGGAATTCGAACAGTCGCTGGCAAGGATGCTAGTGCGGAGGTGAATGAATTGACACAGGTCATGCCCGAGGGTCGGGGCCGATTCGGCACACATCGCCCAAAACAAGGGCTTGAAAGGGGCATGAAGGGCGTTTGAAGCACCGATTCCTCGGGGTGTTCCCTAGGGGTCGGGTGCGCTGGCACGGCCTTCGCAAAAGAGGTGGTGCAAGGCACACGCCAATGGCCATCGGGTACTCCCGCACACCAGCGTGTCAGGCCCTTGCAGAACCAGGAGACAAGACATGCCCGTGCTCGCATTCCCTCGCGCCGAACAGGTCCAGTGCTACGTGCGCTTGCGCAACGAGCGCCCCGACGGCTTTGTGGAGTTCGACTTCTCGCTCGGGGACCCCGACCTGTCGGTGGACCTCATCTTGCCCAAGGCCGCTTACGAAGAGTTCTGCGCGGCCCACCGCGTGCGCTTCCTCAGCGCCGAGCAAGGCGATGAGATCGACGCCGAGCAGGCCAAGTGGCGCTACGGCCAGCCTGGCGTCACGGATTGACATGACCGACTGACATCACCGACCGCGTTCGGCTTTCCCCCACAACACCCCCACCCGGAGACACGCATGACCGTCGAGATCCGCACCCAGAGCGTCAAGCCCGTGCGCAACACCTATGCGCACATCGCCCGGCGCTTTGGCGACAAGCCCGCCAGCCGCTACCAGGAAGCCACCTACGACCTGCAGTCCGAGGTGAACCACCACTACAAGCCGCTGTGGGACCCCGAGCGCGACCTCTACGACGCGCGCCGCACGGCCATCGTGATGAAGGACTGGTACGCGCTGAAAGACCCGCGCCAGTACTACTACGGCAGCTACACCATCGCCCGGGCCAAGCAGCAAGAAGGCCTGGACCGCCAGATGGAGTTCGCCGAGAAGCGCGAGCTGCTGCGCGGCCTGCCGCTGGAAGCGCGCGAGGCCATCGTCTTCGCCATCGTGCCGCTGCGCCATTACGAGTGGGGCGCCAACACCAACTTCAGCCACATCTCGGCCTATGGCTGGAGCACGGCCATCACGCAGGCGGCCATCATGGGCGCGGCCGACCGCCTGGGCCTGGCCCAGCACTGCTCCCGCATCGGCCTGCTGGTGGACGGCAACACCGGCAGCACCCTGGACGAGGCCAAGGCCTTCTGGGTCGAGCACGGCGACTGGCAGCCGCTGCGCCGCGAGGTCGAACGCGTCTTCGTGACGCGCGACTGGTTCGAGGTGCTGGTGGCCCAGTCCCTGATCGCCGATGGCCTGGTCTACCCGCTGTTCATGCAGCAGTTCGATGCCTGGCTGGCACGCCGCCACGGCCCCGGCCTGTCCACCCTGCTCGACTACCCGATGCGCCTGCACGACGAGGGCGTGCGCTGGGCCGATGCCATGGTGAAGACCGCCGCCGCCGAGAGCGCCGACAACCAGGCCCTGCTGAGCGGTTGGGCCCGCACCTGGCGCGAGCGCTTCCTGGCCGCCCTCAAGCCCCTGGCCGAAGCCACCATGGGCGACGAGGGCGAGGTGGCCCTGGCCCAGGTCGATGCGGCGCTGGGCGTGCGCCTGGCCAAGCTGGGCTTGAGCGTCTGAACCCCACCGAAAGCCCACCATGAGCACCGCCACCCCGATCACCACCACCTCCACCCAGCCCGTCTTCATCGCCTTCCAGGCCAACAACGACACCCTGCCCATCGTCGAGGCCATCGTGGCCGACAACCCGCAGGCCGTCGCCGTGGACTCCCCCGCCATGGTCAAGATCACCGCGCCCGGCCTGCTGGTCATCCGCCGCGCCTCGGTGGAAGAGCGCGTCGGCCGCGACTTCGACCTGCGCGAGCTGCAGCTCAACCTGATTTCGCTGTCCGGCCAGATCGACGAGACCGAAGACGAATTCACCCTTCACTGGCAAAGCGCTTGAACGCGCCCTGGAGCACCACCATGAACACCCCCGCCAATGCCACCCCCCACGCCCCCGCCAAGAAGCTCAGCCTCAAGGAAAACTACGCCATGCTCACGCGTGGCCTGGGCTGGGAGCCCAGCTACGAGCCCAAGGACGAGGTCTACCGCGCCGTCCACTTCGAGGGCATCAAGATCCATGACTGGGACAAGTGGGAAGACCCCTTCCGCCTGACCATGGACGCCTACTGGAAGTACCAGGGCGAGAAGGAAAAGAAGCTCTACGCCATCATCGACGCCTTCCAGCAGAACAACGGCCAGTTCAACGTGAGCGACGCCCGCTACGTGCAGGCCCTCAAGCTCTTCGTCACCGGCATCACCTGCCTGGAATACGCCTCGCACCGCGGCTTCAACATTCTCAGCCGCGAGTTTCCGGGCGTGGCCCCGCGCATCGCCGCGCAGATGCAATCGCTGGACGAGCTGCGCCATTCGCAGACGCAGATCCACGCGATGAGCCACTACAACAAGTACTTCGAGGGCATGGCCGAGTTCCCGGAGATGTTCGACCGGGCCTGGTACCTCTCCATCCCCAAGTCCTTCTTCGAAGACGCCATCACCGGCGGCCCCTTCGAGTTCATCACGGCCATCTCGTTCTCCTTCGAGTACGTGCTGACCAACCTCGTCTTCATGCCCTGGATGTCGGGCGCGGCCTACAACGGCGACATGTCCACCGTGTCGTTCGGCTTCTCGGCGCAGAGCGACGAAGCGCGCCACATGACGCTGGGCATCGAGGTCATCAAGTTCCTGCTGGAGCAGGACCCGGACAACCTGCCCATCGTGCAGGCCTGGATCGACAAGTGGTTCTGGCGCGGCTACCGCCTGCTGTCCCTGCTCGCCACGATGATGGACTACATGCTGCCCAAGCGCGTGATGAGCTGGGCCGAGGCCTGGGAGATCTACTTCGAGCAGAACGGCGGCGCCCTGTTCGCCGACCTGGCCCGCTACGGCGTGCGCATGCCCCTGGGCTGGGAGACCACCGTCAAGGAGAAGGGCCACGTCAGCCACCAGGTCTGGTGCACCCTGTACCAGTTCCGCCATGCGGCCGGCTTCCCCGTGTGGCTGCCCTCGGCCGAAGAGATGGACTGGCTGTCGGCCAAGTACCCCGAGACCTTCGACAAGTACTACCGTCCGCGCTATGAGCACTGGGCCGAGCTGGAGCGCCAGGGCAAGCCCTTTGCCAACGGCACGCTGCCGCAGCTCTGCCAGGTCTGCCAGTGGCCGCAGCTCTTCACCGAAGAAGACGACCCCACCCAGGTCTGCTACCGCGAGGGCACCTACCTGGGCGAGAAGTTCCACTTCTGCTCGGACGGTTGCCAGCACGTCTTCAACCAGGAGCCCGAGAAGTTCGTGCACGCCCACCTGCCGGTGCACCAGATCTACCAGGGCAATTACTTCAACCCCGGCGTCGATCCGACGGCGCCTGATTTCAACCCGCTGGTCGAGGCGCTCAAGTACATGCGCATCCAGCCCGGCGTCGATGGCGGTGACTTCGCCACCCACGCGGATGCCGTGAACTGGCAGAAGTGGACGGGCCGCCCGGCCAACATGCATGCGCCGCAGGCCACACCCGCCGCGCCGGCCACCGAACCCGAACGCAAGATCGCCTGACCCACCCGAGGAGACAACCATGAGCGTCAAAGCCATCCGCCCCGGCTACCACGGGGACATGAAAGACACGGTGGACAAGTTCCACGGCCAGCAGCTGCTCGGCCTGGGCTGGGACCAGCACCTGATGTACGCCACGCCGCTGTGCATCCCCGTGCCGCCCGACATGCCCTTCGGGGCCTTGGTCGAGAAGGTGCTGCCCCAGCTGTATGGCCAGCACCCCGACTTCGACCAGATCGAATGGGGCCGCGTGCAGTGGATCAAGGCCGGCGAGGCCTTCACGCCCGACCTGTCCAAGAGCCTGAAAGACAACGGCGTGGGCCACAAGGACCTGCTGCGCTTTCGCACGCCCGGCCTGCAGGGCCTGGCCGGCATCGGCTTCTGAGCGAGGGGTGACACCGACATGAGTTACCAACTGACCATCGAGCCGCTGGGCCAGACCATCGAGGTCGAGCCCGACCAGACCGTGCTGGACGCCTGCTTGCGCGCCGGCATCTGGCTGCCCCATGCCTGCTGCCACGGCCTGTGCGCCACGTGCAAGGTGCAGGTCTCGGAAGGCGAGGTCGAGCACGGGGATGCCTCGCCCTTCGCGTTGATGGACTTCGAGCGCGAAGAGGGCAAGACCCTGGCCTGCTGCGCCACCCTGCAATCGGACGTGACCATCGAGGCCGAGATCGACGAAGAGCCCGACGCCGAGGTCATCCCGGTGCGGGACTTCAACGGCGTCGTCTCGCGCATCGAGACGCTCACACCGACCATCAAGGCGCTGTACTTCAAGCTCGACCAGCCCATCCACTTCCAGGCCGGGCAGTACGTGAACCTGGAGATCCCGACGCTGGGCGTGCGCCGCGCCTTCTCCCTGGCCAACACGCCGGCCACGGGCGACGAGGTCGAGCTCAACGTGCGCATCGTCGCCGGTGGGGCGGGCACGGCCTACCTGCACGAGCAGCTGAAGGTGGGCGACGCGGTGCGCCTGGCCGGGCCGTATGGCCGCTTCTTCGTGCGCAAGTCGGCGCACACGCAGCAGAAGCTGGGCATGCTCTTCATGGCCGGGGGCTCGGGCCTGTCCAGCCCGCGCAGCATGATCCTGGACCTGCTGGCCGAAGGCTGCACGCTGCCGATCACGCTGGTGTACGGCCAGCGCTCGCGCGCCGAGCTGTACTACCACGACGAGTTCCTGGCCCTGGCCGAGCAGCACGCGAACTTCACGTATGTGCCGGCCTTGTCCCATGAACCCGAGGGCAGTGACTGGCCGGGCGCACGCGGCTTCGTGCACGACGCGGCCAAGGCGCATTTCAACAACGACTTCCGCGGCCACAAGGCCTACCTGTGCGGCCCGCCCGTGATGATCGACGCCTGCATCACCACCCTGATGCAAGGGCGCCTGTTCGAGCGCGACATCTACACCGAGAAGTTCCTCTCGGCGGCCGATGCCGAGCGGGTGCGCAGCCCGCTGTTCAAGGCGATCTGAGCGTTTTCAAACGACGAACACGCACCCCACACGCACCCAAAAGGAAGCCCCGGTCAGCTTGCGCTGCCGGGGCTTTTGCTTGGGGTGGGCCTGCTCAGGCCGCCAGCGTCACGCCGAGGACCTCACGCAGAGGACTTCACGCAGCAAACGGCATCAGGCTGTTGAGCCCCGGCGTGTGCATGCGGATCTGCGCCTTGTGGCGCACGCCGTTGTCCTTCAGGCTGCGTTCGAAGTCGGGCTGCCAGGGCTGGGCGCCCAGGTGCCACTGCACTGTCGCCCAGTCGATCTGAGGCGTGTCCGGGTCGGCCGCGATCAAGGGCGTCAGGGCGTTGGTCACCCAGTCCTTGAACAGCATGTCCGGCGGCACCGGCATGATGAAAGGCGCGGCGAACAGCAGGTGGTGGTCCCAGCTGGCATAGACCAGTTGGGCACCGTGGTAGTTGGCCTGCACGTCGGCCGGGGTGGCGGTGTAGGCGCCGATGGATGTCACGGGCATGGTCGGTCTCCTGGTGTGGGGTTCAGCCGGCAGCCTGGGGGTTGCTGGTCGTCATGCTCTTCCAGCGGTCGAAGTTCTGCTGGTCCTGCGAGCCGTGGTAATCGCCGTTGTCCTGGCCGCCGACCAGGCCCACCCAGGCCATCCAGGCTTCGATGCCGCCCTCGCTGGGCGCGGTCTGGAAGAACTGGTTCATGGGCAGCCAGGCCTGCATGTACTTCTCGGGCTCGTTGAGGAAGATGTCCTGGCAGTGGTCCGAGCAGAACTGGTAGAGCTCGCCCTCGTGTTCCAGCTCGCGGCTGCACAGCGTGGTCGGGTCGCCCGGTTCGGTGAACACGCAGGGCATCTGGCAGGTCTGGCACAGCTTGGCCAGGCCCACGTTCTGGAAGGGACGGCCTTCTTCGGCCATCTTGCGCAGGTGCATCCAGCGCGGGCGGTAGTACTTGTCGAAGGTCTCGGGGTACTTGGCCGACAGCCAGTCCATGTCCTCGTCGGACGGGATCCAGCTGTGGAAGGACGTGCCGAAGCTCCACTGGTAGAAGCCGAGCATGAGCTGGTGGGAGATGTGGTCCTTGGCCTCGGCGGCCTCGTCCCAGCCCTTGGGCGGCTTGATGCCGTAGCGGGCCAGGTCCTTGAACAGGGCGCCACCGTTTTCCTCGCCATAGAGGTCCCAGGCCTCGCGCCACGACATCACGCGCTTGGGCAGCATGTAGTCCATCATGGTGCTGACCAGGGACAGCAGGCGCAGGCCGCGCCAGAACCACTTGTCCAGCCAGGCCTGCACGATGGGCAGGTTGTCCGGGTCCTGCTCCAGCATGAACTTGATGCACTCCAGCCCCAGGGTCATGTGGCGGGCTTCGTCGCTTTGCGCCGAGAAGCCGAACGTCACGGTGGCCATGTCGCCGTTGTAGGCCGCGCCCGACATGAAGGGCACGAACAGCAGGTTGGTGAGCACGTACTCGAAGGAGAAGCCCACCGCGATCATGAACTCGAAGGGCCCGGCCGACATCGCGTCGTCGAAGAAGGAGCGCGGCACCGAGTTGTACCAAATGCGGTCGCGCATCTGGGTGAAGGCGTGGAAGCCGTTGTAGTAACGGTTGTAGTTCGAGATGGCGTGCACCTGCGTCTGCGCATGGCGGATCTCGTCGATGGCCTGCATCTGGCAGGCGACCTGCGTGCCCACGCCGGGCAGCTCGCGGCCGATGCGCGCATAGCCACGGTGCGCCGAGTACTCGCCGGGGCTGATGGCCTGCAGGAAGATCTTCACGGCGGTCAGGTAGCGCGCGTCCGAGATGTTCAGGTGGCCGTTGTTCTGCACGTGGGCGTCGATGATCGCGTAGAACTTGCGCTCCTTCTCGCCCTGGTACTTCCAGTAGGCGTCCATCGTCAGGCGGAAGGGGTCTTCCCACTGGTTCCAGTCGTGGATCTTGATGCCCTCGTAGCTGGCGTAGGGGTAGATGGCTTCGTGGCTCTGGTAGCTGGGCTCCCAGCCCAGGTCGCGGGTGAGCAGGCGGTAGCGCTCTTTGAGGCCCAGCTTCTTGGCCTTGACTTTCATGTCCATGTCGGTCTCCTCGGGGGTCAGTGGTTCCAGCAGATGGTCAGGGCGTCGTCTTCCTCATCGACGTGGCCGCCCAGCGTCACGATGTGGACGTGGATGGACTGCATGTCGAAGGGGCGACCGAGTTCTTGCTCGACGCTGTCCTTGCGCAGCACCAGGCGGCCCTCGGCGCTGATGCGCACCATGGCGGGTTGGTGATCGACGTGGGCGTCGGGGTTGTCGTGCACCAGGGCATCGACGATGCAACGGGTCTCTTCGTTGCTTTGCAGGGCGATGAACACGCGTGACATGGCGGCTCCTTCAGGCGTTCAGGCCGAGCTTGGCCATGCGCGCCTGGAAGGCGGCGCGGTATTCGGCCACGGCCGCATCGGCGCTGTCTGGCAAGGCGATGGACAGCACCGGCAGCAGGGCCGCGGCGGCGCGCGTGCCCCAGTGCTGCAGCCAGGCGTCAAGTTGCTGGCGGTTGGCGTCGGACTCGGCGGCCATGGTCTTGAGCACGGCGTCCACCCAGGTGCGGGTTTCGGCGTGCCACTCGCTCATGAACTGGGTCAGCAGGGCCAGCGAGGAGCCGCCCGACAGCGACCAGGCGTCATCGACCACGCGTTCGTAGACCAGCGGGTAGAGCAGGCCGTCCATGGCCACGTTCTGCGCCACGAAGACCTCCACCGGGTCGCGCACGACCATGCAGTCCTCGGTGTAGCGGCGCAGGGCCTGCCAGGCCTCGCCCGTCATCCAGTCCTGCTTGGCTTGGTCCAGCGCCTCGGTGTCGCCCAGCAGCAGGCCCAGGCGCGAGAGGTACTGCGCGATGCCGAGCTGGTCCATGGCCTGGTAGATGCACGGTTGCGTGAAGGGCGCGCCATAGCCGTAGCCGCAGATGAAGGTGTTGTTGAGGTTGCTGCCCCAGGCGGCGTGGCGCAGCGGCACGAGCAGTTGTTGGGCCGTCTGGCGCAGGGCCTCGGGCATGGCCGCGAACAGGCCGTAGTTGGTGACGAACTGGAAGTTGGCCTCGGCCGTGTCCTGCTGCTTGGCGCGCGCCAGGGTGTAGGTGCTGTAGTAGTACTGGCGTGGGTCTTTCAGGGCTTGCCAGTCCTGCATGACGATCTTGCTCAGGGACTTGTCGTACAGCGCGTGCGCCGGGTCCCAGGTGGGTCGGTAGTGCAGCTGCTCTTCGGCCTGCAGGTCGTAACTGGCTTCCTGGTAGCGCGTGGCGGGCTTGTTGCCGAAGCGCCTGACGAGGTGGTCGTAGGCGGGCCGCAAGGGCTCGATGGCGAGGGTCTTGAGGTCGATTTGCATGGGGTGTCTCCGGGGTCGTGTGTCGCTCACAGAACACCGGAGATACGCAATCGACGGGCCAGGGCCAGATGTGTCGGGATCGGCCCGAAATGGCCTGTCCATGGGCCGAAACCGAGGGCTTGCCCCGACAAAAAATGTTCAGGGGCGGGTGGGCGCGGTGACAGGAGTGTCCGCCGGTTGCTTGAGCCGGTAGCTCAGCTGGCGCCGCGTCAGGCCCAGCATGCGGGCCGCCTGGGCGAGCTGGCCTTGCGAGCGCTGCAGGGCCAGGGCCACGAGGCGGTCTTCGAGGGCGGCCAGGTCCAGGCCATCGCCCAGCAGGCGCGTGAGCAGGGCCTCGTCGGGCCCCTCGGGTGGCGGGGCGTCCAGCGTGCCACGCGCGCCGATGACGGCCTCGTCCGAAGGTGGCCGCCAGGGCTTGGCAAAGAGGTGCTCGACCTCGATGTCGCCGCCCGGTGGGGCCAGCAGCACGCCGCGCTCCACCATGTTCTCCAGCTCGCGCACGTTGCCTGGCCAGGCGTGTTCCTGCAGGGCCTGCAGGGCGCGGTCGCTGAGGCCGCGCACGCGCTTCTGGTTGGCCGCGCAGTGCTTGTCGATGAAGCATTGCACGAACAGGGGGATGTCGCTGCGGCGCTCGCGCAGCGGCGGGATGTGGATGGGGAAGGCGCTCAGGCGGTAGTAGAGGTCGGCGCGGAAGCGGCCGGCCTGCACGGCCTGCTCCAGGTCCACGTGCGTGGCGGTCACCAGGCGCACATCGACCTGCCGCGCGGTCTCGGCGCCCAGGCGCTCGACGGTGCCCGTCTGCAGCACGCGCAGCAGCTTGGCCTGCGCCGACAGGGACAGGTCCCCGATCTCGTCGAGGAAGAGCGTGCCGCCATGGGCGCGTTCGAAGCGACCGGCGCGCGACTGCTGGGCGCCCGTGTAGGCGCCGCGCTCGACGCCGAAGAGCTCGGACTCGACCAGCTCGTGCGGCATGGCCGCGCAGTTGACGGCGATGAAGGCCTGCTCGGCGCGCGGGCTGTGGCGGTGCAGCCATTGCGCGAACACCTCCTTGCCCACGCCGGTTTCGCCCTGCAGCAGCACGGTGATGCGGTGCGTGGCGGCCTTCTCCAGCAGGCCCACGGCCTGGCGGATGGGCGCCGAGGCCCCGATGATCGGGCTGGCCACGCGTTGCTGGCCCAGCGCCGCTTGCAGCTGCTGCACCTCGGCTTGCAGCAGGCGCAGCTCGTCGGTCACCTGCTCGGGCTCGAAGTGGCGCAGGTAGGCCGGGTCCTGCCAGTCTTCGGCGGGCTTGCCCACGATGCTGCAATGCGCATCGCCCGTGGCGGCGCAGCTGCACTCCTTGAAGACGATGAAGCGCTGCATGAAGGCCGTGGTGTAGCCCGAGGCATAGCCCACCTCGTGCCAGCACACGGGTTCGTGGCTGCTGCCCTGGTCGCGCAGGTGGGCCTGCACCTCCCAGGACTTGTGGAAGTGCACCTCGGCGTCGAAGTCGCCGCTGGCCAGGTCCAGCGTGCAGCGCACGGTCTCGGCCTGCACCAGGCCTTGCATGGTGTGCAGGCGCGGGCCCAGCAGGAAGGCGTCTTCCAGCGGGCCGTCCTTGACGAGCGACTTGGCCAGTTCGGCGTCGCGCTGCCCGGCGGCAAAGCCCATGCGCAGCAGGATGCCTTGGGCGCGTTCCAGGCCCACGCTGTGGATGAGCTCGCGGCGCAGCATGCCCATGGCGTCGCTGTGCATGAGCACCATGCGCTGCTCATTGAGCCAGATGTCGCCGGACTCGATGTTGAAACGCAGGTGGGGCGTCAGGTCGAAGCGGCGGCTGGGGTCGTGCATGCAAAAAGGGCCGTGGTGCCTGTCAAAACCAGGGAGAACCCGTGGTGGCAAGGGGCTTCGCAAGGGCTACAAAGCACAGGGTAAAGGGCCTGCCCGCGCGGCACCATGGCGTCGAACCCTCATGCTCGCGCAGGTATGGCCGATGAACCGCTGAGGTATTGGACAGCGCCGCGGCGATCGAGACACTGGCGCCCAGTCAGGCACCCCGCGTGCCCCACCGACGGAGACACACCATGAGCACGAACGTGCCAGCCGCCCCAGCCGCTTCACTGGCCCGACACCAGGTGGTCATCGCCGAGACCGGCGAATCCTTCGCCTGCGCCTCGGCCGAGACCGCGCTCAACGCCTTGTCGCGTTCGGGCCGCAAGGGCATCCCCGTGGGCTGTCGCGGTGGCGGTTGCGGCGTCTGCAAGGTGCAGGTGCTGACCGGCGAGTTCCGCACGCGGCCCATGAGCCGCTGCCATGTCAGCGAGGCCGACGAGGCGCGCCGCGAGGTGCTGGCCTGCTGCATCTACCCCGAGAGCGACGTCCAGCTGCGCGTGGTGGGCAAGATGCAGAAGGCCATCTTCCGCAAGCCCTGAAGCCATCGGCATCCCGGGCCCTGGGTGGGCCTGCGGTGCGGCACCTTTGGAAGCGTCGGTCGCGCAAGCTCCGGCGCTTTTTTGTGGCCCGATGTGGGATCCGATGTCGGGCTTGAACTGCCACACAAGCGGGTGGTGCGGCAGTCCGTGAAATCCCTTGGCGTGGCGCCAATCCACATACTTTCGGAGTATCAACGCGCGCCTTCAACGGTATTGGATTGCAAGAGGTCGCTTCGTTAAGGTCTGTTTCCACGCAGGCTGCTTCAGCGCAGCCCTGCCGCTGACACCACAACACCGCTTGTAGGAGACCGAGATGAACCTGAACCGTGCGCGCATGCCGCGACTGTCTGCGTCCGCTCTGGCCGTCATGGCCTCGATGCTGACCCCCGTGTGGGCTGCCGCCATCGACACCGGCGTGCCCGACCTCAAGGTGCGATGGGACAACACGATCAAATACGGCGCGGGCTTTCGCCTGAAAGACCCGAGCCAGTCCGTCGCGG
>Ga0209107_10000472_pt1 | contig 23444 bp, 44 predicted proteins | sample LakErihyJuly2011_2_FD_187460 | JGI IMG/M metagenome (GOLD analysis project Ga0209107, IMG submission 187460) | Freshwater microbial communities from dead zone in Lake Erie, Canada - CCB hypolimnion July 2011 (SPAdes) (version 2) | ecosystem: Environmental > Aquatic > Freshwater > Lentic >...
TGCCAAGTCTAGGTGCTCAGAAGATGTCCATGAATCAGTTGCATCAATCCATGCAAAAGTTTTGTCTGTTGCACCCTTAAGAGTAAGACCACCACCATCTGCTCCTGCATCTGTTGGAGATGCCACTGAACCAAGTGTAAGGTTCTTATCATCAATTGTGATTTCTGTTGAGTTAATTGTAGTTGTTGTACCGTTAACTGTTAGGTCCCCTGAAAGAACCAAAGATGTTCCAGTTGCTGCACCAATGTTTGGTGTTACAAGTGTTGGAGTATTAGCAAAAACAAGTGCTCCAGTACCAGTCTCGTCTGAAATAATTCCAGCAAGTTCTGATGAGGATGTTGCTGCAAGTACGTTTAACTTATCTGTTGTTACAACAAGTGTCTTTGATGACGGGATAGTTGTACCGTTAACAGATGTAGCAGTAGCCACACCAATATCTGGTGTTGTAAAACTTGGGCTAGTAGTAAATGCTACTGTTCCAGATCCTGCTTCATCAGTTAGTGCTGCTGCAAGGTTTGCAGAAGACGGTGTAGCAAGAAATGTTGCTACGCCAGTTCCAAGTGATGTAATTCCAGTTCCACCGTTAGCAACAGGAAGTGTTCCTGTAACTCCAGTAGTTAATGAAACGTTTGTAATAGTATTACTTGAACCACTGATGGTTTTGTTAGTAAGGGTTTCTGTGCCTGCGAGGGTAGCAAAGTTATCATCGGTAAGAGCAGTATTAAATTCTGCAGTTGTTCCACTTATAGTGTTACTTGATAGTGAAATTGTCTTGTTGGTTAATGTTTCGCTACCAGCAAGTGATGCAAAGTCTGCATCTGACATTGCTGAGTTAAACTCTGCCTTTGTACCAGTAATAGTATTTGTTGTTAGTGAAATTGACTTATTTGTGAGTGTATCAGTTGAATCTTTAAGAACAACTGTTCCAGTTGCATTAGGAAGTGTGATTGTGCGGTCTGCTGTTGGGTCTGTTACTGTAAGGGTAGTTTCGTAATCATCTGCAGTAGCACCTTCAAATGTAATTTCTGTTTGAAATACACCAACTGCTTGAGGGGCTGCCCACTTTATACCAGAAGTTTCTGCTGAGTCTGCTGTCAAAATATAATTATTTTGTCCAACACCTAATCTAGCAATTGCATTATCTGCAGTACCAACTAGTAAATCACCTTTTGCATCTGCAATTTTATTTGTAAGAATATTATGGCCTTCAACGGTTGCGGTTGCGCCCTCAACTACTAATCCAGCCTTTACTCTAAAATCTTTTGTTACTGTTGCCATTTATTATCTCCTTGGTTAAGCCTTCAAACCAGTACGCATGTAGCGCAAGGTAATCGGGGTCTGACCCACCACGGGAATTACAGTTAGGTTAACTGTTCCTCCTGCCCTAGAGACGCTAATGGTGCCAATATTCCCATCATTGTCTACTGTTCCATATTCACTAACATTATCATTTGTTCCGTCAGGGACTATGGTCAATTCTGTTGTGAAGAATTTATCTCCACTGCTTTTTTTGATTGAGACCACATACTTAACGGATCTCCATTCTGAAGCGGTAAAATTATCAAAGATTGTACTGTTCTCAATACCAGTAATTGTTACTTCGTTGTTACCCGCAGAGCCTAGGTCTGTTGCCTGTGCTGAGGTGGTGTCAATTAAATCAACATAGTCTGCTTGAGTTGGTCTATCACCTGTCTGAAACAGGGCCTTTACGCTTGATAATGATATTTTCGCCATGTGTAGATTATATCATATTGTTAAAGTATATAGTTAGAGAAGCCAATTACTTGAACACCAATTCCTGGTGGATTACTTGGTCTATAGCCTTCAATTCCAATATTAGTTATTGTTAACCTAAATGGAAGAAAATCTGTTGCTATAATTGTTTTTGGATAACTTACTGATATAACTCCGCTAGATACTGGTCCAAGATCTGATACCGTTGCAGTTGACGCAATAGTTGTTGCAGTAACTAAAAGACCTAAAGCAATGTTTGAGGCTATTGCTGAGCCTTTTGAAATATTGTTTGCTGTTACTGTTGGTTTTATATCAGAGATAGTTAGGCTTCTATCAATATTAGTTATATTGATTGTTGCCATAATTAACTTACTTCGTCTTGTTCTGTAACTTCACCAATCATAATCATTTCACCCTGACAGACTGTCCAAACACGATCAACACCATCTCTTAATTGAATATCAAAAACATCGCCTGTTCTTAATATTTTAGACTGGGAAGGAGATACAGTAACTGTAAATTCTCCAATTTCATCAAATTCTGTTTGGGTTGGGTAAACAGTAAAAAGCAAATCATCTCCAACATTGTCTGAATATCTTCTAAAGTCTCCTGATATATCCCAACCAGCAGTATCTCCAACAGATGTAGTGTCGTAATCTACTGGATTTCCAAGATCATCTTCAACATAAACTCTAAAAGAAGCACTGTCTCCAATTACAACAGTCCAGTTAATAAGTGGTGGCTTATTTCCAATATTATAATTAGACGGAGCCGTTACGCCATCTAGCGGTGTCTCGTTTGGGTTTCTATAAATAGCCATTGTTAAATTATACCATTAAGCAAGTCCATTTTTCAATGCCCCCCAAGATCCATTACCTTTTGGCTGTCCAACAATAATAACGCCAGTTGATGCATTTGATTTGGCAACTACTGCTACAGCGCCTGATCCATCAGCAGGAACTGTATCTGTCAAACCTCCACCATCAGCAACATAAAGTATATCTCCAGCAGAGTATGCTGCTGTATTTATATTTTCAAATACGCCAGATATGATTATTACACCATCAGAATTGCTTGTCATTGCTGCTTGTGTTATTCCAACTACTGGGAATGTTGTTAAATCGTTTGAATCACATTTTGCAACTGTTGGTTTTGTTGAGTACCCCGAAATATAAACTGGAGTTCCTTTTGCAATAGTTGATCCTGTAACATTTCTTACTTCTAGTGAAATAAAAGGAAGTCCAATGTTTGAAATAACATCTTCTATGCGTTCTGCTAATGACTGAATATCCTCATGGACATTTACAGGGTCACTTAAAACGGGATAAGGAAGATCATAAGTTGTAGTTGCACCAGTAGCCATAGTACTTATTATTATACCACTTCCAGCATAAAAAACTAAAAAGTTATAGAAATGTTACCTAAAGTTTGACTTTGAGACCAAATTCATGTTATAATTAATACATGCTACTAACAAGTAGCATTTTTAGTCTCTAGGAGGTTTTTATTATGAGAAGAGATTTGAAGGCTTGGATTGGAATCCTAGCATTGGTTGGGGTTGTGGCACCATTTAGCAACTTTGCCAATGCATCAAGTACGGAAAACAACTTACTAATTAAACAGGCTGAAAACCCTGCTGCCACCCACAAGGTGGCTTTTGTTGTTTCTAAAGCAAAAATGTTAGAACGTTATGAAAATAAAACACATCTTACAGATGTTGAATTAAAACAACTTCTATCCCTTGTAGGGTTTAGAGGTAATGATTTAGTAGTGGCTTGGGCTATAGCCAAGAAAGAATCTAATGGTCGTCCTTTAGCATTTAACGGAAACCATAAGACGGGGGATTCATCCTATGGGATGTTCCAAATTAACATGATTGACAACCTGGGTCCAGATAGACGTAATAAGTTTGATCTTGACTCTAACGCTGAACTATTCAATCCCGTAAAAAATGCGGAGATTGCATACTATATGTCCAACGGTGGAGACGATTGGTCTTCTTGGAAGGGTATTACCCCAAGGACCAAAGAGTGGATGAAGAAGTTTCCTAAATAATTTTAGGTAATAAAATACCCCCTTGGAGAAATCCTTGGGGGTTTTTATTTATGTCAAGCAGACATATGACTTAAACGGTTATTATAAATATTTTAGAAGTTCTTTATAACTTTGATACGCTTCTTTTGTTTCTTTAGTTACAAAAGATGTGTATTTTTCTTTACTTTCATCTTTATTTAATTTAGAAACATCAACGGGAACATAATCAACATTAAGTTTGTCAGATACTTTTTTCAGAACAGTACTTGAGTCTGTAATCATTTCATTGAAATCAATAAGAACAACATTATCAATATTATTTAATAGTTCTTTGTGATAACGAGTATACCATTTTGCTATCTCGGAAACATTGTCATTTTTTCCAATGTAATTTTTCCAACTAAAAATAGAACTATACGGATCACGAACTACAACCACTACATTCTCTAGGGTTAATTTAGAAGCGGTATGCTCAGAATAATAGACAGTATAATCTGGAAATGCTTTACTTAGAAGTCCTTGTAAAAAAGTAGTTCCAGAACGAGGAAAACCCTCTACTATGATAGAAGCCATTGTAAGTCATCCTCACTCCAATACCAATCAATACCAGCATCTGGTTTAGCAACAGGGGCTATCCAATCTGTTTCTATTGTATCAAATATCCATGATGGATATGGCTTTGGTCGCACAAAAGCATCAAACTCTTGCATATATAAATACCCAATACTAGCAAACCTTTTACGAATTTTACCATTGTAAGATGTTTGTAACCAAATACCACCAAGGTTGCAATCAAGCGCTAAGTAGTCCTGTCCTCTATGTTCTTGTTCATCTGGTACAACTAGTACTTGTAGAACAATGTTATTGCTGTCTATTTCTGCAAAATGTGCCATTTTTATTGATACCTAACTATGATAATTCCTGATTGACCTGAAAGATTTGGCTCGGCCCTACCGCCATTACCTGTGTTTGCCGTAGCAGCCCAACCTGTTCCAGCACCAGCATAGCCACCATCACCATTATTTTGCCCACCATCGCCAGCAGCAAAGTAACGAGTAGTGCTAACAAGTACACCAGATGATGTTGCTACACCCCAGGCAGAATAAGTGCTTGTTCCATTTCCACCAGTACCAGAGGCACTTGTACCATTAGAGTTTCCCCCAGAACCTCCAGCACCGCCACCTCCACCGTTAGAATATTTTAAGTTTGGTGAATTTCCAGTAAGTGAGCCATTGCCACCACTGTTTCCTTGCCCCGCAGTTCCTGCACCTCCACTATCTAAAATGTTTGCTCCACCAGTTGTGTAACGCATACATCCTCCACCACCAGAACCACCAGATTTAGCATTAACACCATTTCCACTACCAGTCCAACCTCCACCTGCACCGCCACCGCCAACCGCAGCAGTAAGTGAAAGTGATCCTCCAGTAAAATTTGAGTTAACTCCACTTGAGCCACCAACACCACTACCGCCACCTGAACCGCCTGCGCCACCTGCGCCAATCGTTGCAGTATAGGTTATTGCATTAGTAAGTGTTAAACTTCCTGTACTTAATGCACCACCAGCACCGCCAGCGCCTTGAGTACTACCACCTCCACCAGCAACACGTAATACTTCTGCACCAGTAATTGTGCTAGTTGGAGTAAAAGTTCCAGTAGATGTAAACTTGTGATAAACATAACCATCAGAAATATAAACAGTTCCACCTGTTGCTTTGGCTGCTAAAGGAGTAACTGAGTTAGATGCAGCAGTTGCTGGTGAATCACCGTTGGCGGTAACTGCTTTAAGTGTAATAGTTGTTGGAGTACCAAGAGTTAAACCTGTAATAGTTAATGGGCTAGTTGTTTGTGCTGGAGAAAATGCAGTATAAGTAGTTCCATCTGTAGAGTACTTGTAGTTTGTAATTGCTGAACCACCAGTAGAACCAGCGGTAAATGTAAGTTCAACATTACCTACAGTTCCTACTCCAGTTGCTGTTCCAATTGTTGGAGTCTGAGGTAGTGTTTGCGGTGTTTGGCTATTGGAAGCACTAGATGCTAATGCATTACCAAATCCATTACTTCCTGTAACTGTAAATGTATACGCAGTTCCAGCAGTTAAACCTGTAACTAAAATTGGGCTTGATGAACCTGATGCAGTAATTGATCCAGGAGATGACGTTACTACAAAATTTGTTGGCAACCCACCATTTGATGGTGGAGTAAAAGGAACACTTACAGCGCCAAGTTGTGCAAATGTTCGAGTTGAACCTTCTGAAGCAGTTGCAGTACCAATAGTAGATACACCTGGGGGAGCAGAACATACTTGCCATCCAGTGGCTGTATAAATTTCAAGAACGCCATTCTCGCCATTATAATATGCGGTACCAACAACAGGGGATGCTGGGCGTGATGCCGTATCACCTTCTGGAATCCCACCACTCTCAGGTAAAGGATAAACTGATTGAGCCATTATTCTATCTCCTAAGTTTAATGATTTTATTATATCATATTTTAAATAAGGGTACAAACCATTATTTTGGCGGTATTTACACAGGACCGCCTATATGATCATTTTAAGAATAACCCTACATTTGTATATTTGGCAGTGTGATATAACTCATAATCGTTGTGCATTAAAGACTCCAATAAGGAGATTTCTTTTGGGGTTAGAGATTCTCTAAATAGTTTAGATTTAGGGTTAATAATGTTATGTAGTGTACTATCAAGATACTCAGTTTTAGGCTCAAGGTTAAAGTGTTTACGAGATAACTCTAAACTTTTTTTTGCTGTACCGTGATTTATGTCATCCATCTTAAAAAGATAATCAACCTTAGACAGTCTTTCTTTAGCCAAAGCAAGATCAGAGTCTTCAACCTTATCGCTTAAACATATTCCATCAATATCAATAATTTTTTCATTACCGTTGTAAGATATAAATTTTGTCTGATAATCAACAATTTCTTTTGTTGGATTGTTAAACATAAAATCTAGAAATTCTTTTTTGTATTCTTTAATATCTCCAGTTAAGTATTTCCTGTAAATATGTTGATAATGACTAATTGTTCTTGAAATAGGGTCTCTAAGAATTGAAAAACTTAAAACATTATTGTTGTCTAAAGGTTTAAATGAAGCATGTCCATATCCATTAACAATATCAGTATACTGTTGCCCACTGGCTATAAAGTCATGCTCAAGTAGCCTTATAACATTTGCGTAAAAAAATCTTCCAGCAGTTTTAGGTATATGAAAAAACCATAATGGCTTTATGCTGTTGTTCTGTTCCACTTCTGATTAGCCTCATCCCACTCATAATTAACCCCGTGTGCTCCATACAAAAGTTCTGGATGTACCGCAGGCGCTACCCAGATTTTTTTAGTGTTATCCCATAGCCAAGATGGATATGGCTGCGGTGGTTGGAATTCATTATCAGTAAAAATATTACCAATACCGCAGTTGGCATATTCATCGGTAATTTTAAATGCAGTTAATGGGTCTACTCCAGTTACTACTTCTTGTGCTTCTAAAAATATATTAATGTTTTCTGGCTCTTCTTCAAAATAAATAATAGAAACAACAACATTATCTTTATCAATAAATGCATAATTCATCCTATTATTACCACCAATCCGCTTGTTCCTGCTTTTCCTGGCTGCGCCCATGTCGCTCCGCCAGCACCGCCACCTTTAGCAACTGCTACTGCATTTGTTGCAGCCTGTGCGCCTCCGCCATATCCGTTGATGCCAGCCCAAGGACTTCCTGGACCAGTTCCAGCATAAGAGCCAGAACCCGCTGGTGGATAGTTTGAGTTATTTCCGTTTCCATAACTTACATTAAGAGCACCAGTTCCGCCTAGACGACCACCCAAAGTTGCATTAGCGCCATTGCTTCCATTGTAGCCACCTATGCCACCACCATTACCACCTGCATCAGAAGTTGCTCCGCCACCTGAGCCACCATTGCCAAGGTTAGAAGAGTTGCCACCATAAGAACCACCCGCAGCAGAAACTAATGTAGTTCCGCTTCTAACTACAGATGTTGTTCCTCCATTATTTGTGTTTGCTGGACCGCCAGCACCAATGTTAACTGTTAAAACATCTCCAGCAGTTAAATTTACGCTTGCTGAAGTATAGTAACCACTACCGCCACCGTTGGCTTGATTAGAGTTACCTCCGCTAGATCCGCCACCTCCAACTGCTTTAAGTGTATAGGTTCCACTAGCAGGTGCTGTAAAGGTTCCACTAGATGTAAAGGCAGTAACTGATGTTGGTGTAGCACTATTAGATGCGCTAGAAGCAACGGAGTCACCATTAGCGTTTACTGCTTTTAGTCTTAATGTGTATGAAACACCGTTTGTTAATCCAGAAACGGTTAATGGACTAGTTGTTTGTGCTGGTGAAAATGCAGTATAAGTAGTTCCATCTGTTGAATATTTGTAGTTTGTAATTGATTTACCACCAGTAGAACCAGCAGTGAATGTTAAACTTAGCGTTCCACTTGCATTAAGATCTGTAGCAGTTCCGATAGTGGGAGCCTGTGGAACAGTTGTTAATGCTGTAGTTACTGATGGAGAGGCAACGCTAGTTCCATAACCGTTATAGATTGTTCCAGTAAGACTCCAACTGCCACTATCGCCAACAGTAATTACAACTGGATCTGATGTAGAAGTTGCTGTGTATCCACCAGTAGATGAAATTGCTGTATAGCCTATTGAAGTTCCACCGATTGGATTTGGTGTAAAATCAACACTAGCCTGTGCAGAGCCGTAGGCCATACCAGTACCAACATCTGTTACTGCAATTGTTGGTTGACCAGGAGGAGCAGAACAAGGAACCCAATCGGATCCATTGTAAATTTCTAATATTCCATTTGTTCCATTATAAAATACATCACCAGTAGCGGGGCTGCCTGGGCGAACACCTGTTGTGCCAGTGGGAATACCGCTACTTTCAGGTACAGGGTAAACTGATTGAGCCATTATTCTATCTCCTAAGTTTAATGATTTTATTATATCATATTTTAAATAAGGGGCACAAACCATTATTTTGCGGTATTTATATTTCATTGGCTGTATAATCAGGGTATGAAGATAGCAATAACAGCCTATGTTGACAATAGCCCTAAGTTTGTAGATGAGTGTAATCTAATGACCTATAGTGGTCGTGGGCTAGATTCTAGGTTTACCTTTGTTTTATATGCCCACCCAGATATTGTTGATAAGTTAGATCGTCATATGAATGTTAAGATTGTTCCCTATACCGTTCCAGATAGGCAGTTTTATAAAGACTATAAATTTGCTAGGTCCATGGTTTTTCCATATGATTTGCCTGGGCCACTAGAAGAATATGACTATATTTGTAAGACAGACACAGATGTATTTTTAACTCCTATGATGAATCACTTTCCATTTTCTACTAACAAAATATATGTTGGAAGAGGATATTATAGTGCTACTCCAGGTTCTATAGAATCACTAAAAACTGCTGCAGTTCAATTTGGATATCCAGAATATAAAAGAATTGAAGATATGCATTCAACCATTATTGGTCCTACACAAGACATAATCAATATTATGAAACTTTCTGATGAACTAGAAGAAAAGATGTACTACGGACTAGAGTCTGATGGCGAATGGGGAGGAGATTCTTTGTTTAGGGGCTACATTGGAAATACATCTGGAGTTTGCTCTATGTATGCTATGGAAATAGTTCTTTCTTCTTTATACCCTGAAATTGTTGTAACAAATAAAATAGACTCTGGATCTGATTGGGAAACTCCTTGGACTGATGTATATCATATGCACCAATATCACCATGACAACATATATTCAAAATTTCAAGCAAAGTGGGGAGCATACTTAAACTTAGAACATAGAGACGGTATAAGTTCTGCAGACTATGCACTAAACACCTATATATCTAAACTAAGTTATATAAATAACAAGTCTGAATTTTTTAATAACCACGACGTATATTCTGAGCCAGCACCCCTAAACCCTTATTGGGGAGAAGGACTTTTAGTTAAATATAGTTTTAATAAAAAATAGACTATTGATTTTCTATTTCAGACTTTATTGACTCTGCAAAACTAATGCCTGGACTCCACTGAATACTGCTTCTATTATCTATGTTTGGAAGAACAGTTACATCTGGCAAACTTAATACAGTATAGGAAATGTTATATCCATTTTTTTTATATTCTTCTACAACATCAAGCATTGTTTTTTGTTCTCCAGTAAATATATCTGTAATTAAAAAATTATTATTCTGTATATATTCCATGGCTAAAAGATTTGCTTTTGCTATGTCTGAAATGTCAACATAGTCTCTTTTAGAATCTGGATTGTTTATTTTTATACTAGGTCTATTGTTAATTATTGAAAATATGTTAGTACCATTTTCATCACGAATAGTTTTGGTTTTTCCAACTAGATTAAAATATCTTAAGATGGCTAATCTCTTACATAAAAACTTTAATATTTTTTCTTCAATTAGTTTGGATTTAGCATAAGGATTTTTTGGACCATAGACTGCTGCTGAAGAAGCAAACACAACTGGAATATTTAAAGCCCTTGAAACAATACCTACAAAAAAACTTGACAATAAATTATTTAAATAATAAGACATAGGATTTTTTATAGATTCAGGAATAGACTTTTTAGCAGATAAATGAATAATTGCTTTTGGTTTTTTTAAAGATACATAAAACAATTTAAAAATGTTTCTTACATCGTTGCCACTTTTTTTATCAAACTCTATAATACTGTATCCGTTATTGATTAAAAGTTCTGTTGTTGCTGTTCCAACATATCCAGAAGATCCAGTTACGACAACCCTAGCAATTGTCAAGAACTTCTCCATTAATAAAATCAAGACCTGCAAAGGTTCCATATTCTGCTAAAGTTCTTTTTGTTCCAAGTAAATATTCTCCGACTGTTCCTTCTGTTAAGGTTTTATAAATAAGAGCCCTAGAGATTTTGTCTAACTCATCAAACTCATTAGAAAAATCTTGCCAAAGAAGTTTTCTTTTATTTATTTCTACATCAATATTGTGGTTATAGTATAAATGATACATGTATTGTTTATCTGGAACTAACAAATCAAAACCATTAGTGTAGGCTCTTGCTGCAAGCCAAATCTCTTCTCCATAAAACGCTATATCTGTGTTAAATGGTAAAAACCCTTTTACTGTAAAAATAGATCCTCCAGAAACAGACTTTACAAATTGATTTTTATTCTCAACTGGTGTTGCTGTCTGTGATGGAATCCTTATTGCTTTAAACTGTTCTGGTTTTTCATTAAATTGTATATTACTAACATTATCTGAAAAGATTAAATCTTTTTGTATAAATTTTGAAGTTAGGGATGGGTACCAATAGTTTGCTGGATACATGGTTAGCAATGGTTTTTCAATTCCTTGAATTTGATAGTTTAAAACTGAATTTATTACAATCTCATCCCAGTTATCAACAAACCTTGAATGAGAATCACACTGTAAATAATAATCTTCTCCATCATAAAATTGATGAGCAAGGGCTCTACCCATTCCTAGCCCAATGTTATTAGGTGCTTTGCTTTCTGCATGTTTTACATTAGGCAAGTCTGGAACATTAATTTCTGATTCGTCAACATAAACTGTATGAACACCAAAATTAATTGTGTGGTTTCCAGAAGACTGCTTGATTGCATCTAGAATTGTAGGAGTTACTTCTAAGTCTCTGTATGCTGCTATCTGTATAAATATACTAGCCATTAGTCTCCCCAAATCGCATGTACGCATGTTCTGCAAAAACTTTCAAAAGATTTAACAGTCATACTCTTGTGCTCAATACTCATCCAGATATCACTAATTGGTTTTTCATTGATATTGCCAAATACCGTTTCAAAATCGTAATCATTGCAACAAATAAAGGTATCTCCATTAGCAGCAACGTGAAGCCATCCATTTGGCCTTCCACCAACTTCTATTCCATTGCCGCAGCCAATTACTCTTTCCTTGCCTCTTTTTTCTTTACTCTCAATAGCACTTTTATTTGTAATAATTTGATGAGTATCTAGGTGACCGTTTCTATCAACAAGGTATGGCATTTCATAAACTTGAAGTCCTGGGAATTTATCAACCCAGCCATTCTTCATTCTTGCAAGGGTACCAGTATTAGGATCCATGTCCATTTCTGGAGCATCTTTAAGTGTTTGAATCCATCCACCATATTCAACAAGAGAATTCTTATTAATGCCGTTTACCTGAATTGACATAGCCTTGCTTGCTACCATATCTGGTAACTGCTCTACTGCATATGTTACTTGTTCCATTAACTTATCAAACATTTTTACAGGCTTACCAGTTGCTTTTGACCATTCTTCTGGTTCTGATGCGGGGATATTAAAACAAATTCCATGAACAACATCTTGATATTCTCTAATGAGATCAGTTCTTGCTTTTGTCAGAGGTGTTCCATTAGTCAATACAATGGTTCTTATTTTGTTCTTTCTTAGAACCTCCAACATCTCTGGAAAGTGCTTGTAAAGTAATACCTCATTGTAGTGTGCTGTATAGATAAAGTCAAAGTTTTCAGAAACAAATGTGCCTTTACCTGCCATTAATTGATTAATAATACTTTCAAATACATCTATTGGCATGTTTGTTCTTTGTGCTAAAGGGTTTTCGGCATATCTAACTGGACAAAACCAACAACCTACATTGCAAAGGCCGTTTGGATCTATTTGTGCCATAGATATTTTATACTGGTACTTCATACTACCACTTACCTATTGGACACTTTGCTGCTTCTAGTTTTGTTTTTATACTCATAATACATCCACACTTTTTACATTGGGATGTTAGTTTTATTAATTCTGGACAACCTTGACATATTGACATTCTAGATGTTGCTAATTCATCAGATGCGTGTTTTGTCATTGGGTTAAGCAAGTCTAATGGAGTTACACCATTTTTTTCTTTATACTGTTCCCACCTTGATTTTGACATATATCCCCCGTTTTATAAACTATACTTTAATTATACCTGATCGTTTTCAGATGCTCTTGGATGGCTAGGATGCCATGGCAAAAGTCCAGTCATATCTCTATTTGTAATAACAAACTTCTCTCCATCAAAAAGAGCATTAGGAGATTGAACATATCTTCCAAATGGATAATCTGACAACTTCAGTACTGTTGGATTACTTAGTAATATACTACCAAAATATTCACTAGTTTGCAACTCTCCAACAGTTTCACTATCTTTTATAAATTTAATAGTTATACCAGCATAATCTGGGTATTCTGAAGAAATATCAATAACCTCTTCACTAGTAAGAAACATATCTGAGTATTCTTGCCAAACGGGAATGTCATATAAACACTCTCCATCTATTACCCATACTAAAGCAACTCCATCAATACCGTCGTTTCCTCTAGCATATAATATACTTGAATCTGTTAACAATTTATTCCTCCCTGATAACATCTGTTAAATGGTGGGTTATTACATGCTGATCCTGATCCGCAATCAGTAGAACATCCAGTAGATGCACAACATCCAACAGAAACGTCAAGAGATGTACATGTTACTCCAGGTGCTGCAGTTGTTGTAGTTGCTGCAGTTGTAGTTGCTGCAGTTGTAGTTGCTGCAGTTGTAGTTGCTGCAGTTGTAGTTGCTGCAGTTGTTGTTGATCCTGCTCCTGGACAGTTTCCTGGGTATCCAGATGTAGGAACGCCATATCCTAGTGATGCGCAATAAGTTAAAGGTACTGCTGTAGTTGCAACAGTGGTTGTAGTTGCTGCAGTTGTTGTAGTTGTTGTAGTTGTTGTAGTTGCAGGGGCACAGTTTGGAGTAGCAGGATATGAGGTTCCGTATACTACAGAAACATTTGTTTCTCCAGTTTGAGATTGTGTACAGAATGAAGACAAAGCATCACGAGCATTTGATTCTGAAACATTGCTGCTTCCATAAATAACAGTACCATCACAACATCCAATTGCATACCAAGCATTAGGAGAAGCGGTTGTGGTTGTTGCAGCGGTTGTGGTTGTTGCTGCAGTTGTAGTTGTTGCAGCGGTTGTGGTTGTTGCTGCAGTTGTAGTTGTTGCTGCCGTAGTAGTTGTTGTTGGGGCAGGAGTTCCTGGGGCAGAAGTAGTTGTTGTTGCAGCAGTAGTTGTAGTTGTTGCTGCCGTAGTAGTTGTAGGGGCTGCAGTTGTAGTAGTTGCTGCTGCAGTGGTTGTAGTTGGTGCAGAAGTAGTTGTAGTAGGTGCAGGGGTTGTTACTAAACTTAAGAATATACCAATTGCGCTGGGGTTACGAAATAGTGGCACGTTAACCCCTAAGCAAACTTAGATTGAGATGCCAGACATGTGAAGGTAGCAGAAGCAGTTTTTCTAATCTGTATCATATACACATCTGTTGCGTTAGCATTTCCTGCGGTAGGGGCTGTTCCACCCAGCCATTTAGGAGTAACGGCATTACCATCAATAGTATATGCAGTAGCATAATATGGTGTAGAACCGTTTGGATGTTCAAATGTAACTGTAATAGATTCGCCAATTGCCATTAATGAGTTTAAAGTAGTTGAGGCATTTCCACGAATATTTAAAGTATAGTTTGCAGTTGAGTTTGATGTATAAATATGAACGGATGCTGTGCTTATATTAAGGTGTACAGTTCCAGTAGCAGCCGTTGCTGATATTGCTGCAGTTTCTCTTGGAGATGTTAGTGTTGTTATTTGTGTTTGTAAATTATTTAGTGTATAGGCAATTGATGGGTTTACAAGGTTTGCGGTATTTGTATTTGCTGTGCTATATGCTGTAGAACCATAGTGGTAGAGTCTAAATGCCGCTTGAATGTCAGCATTGTCTGCATACCCAGGTATTTGTGTGGGATAAATTGAGCCTATAGATTCAGATGCCATGTCATTTCACCTCATTCATTATAGCACAACCGAAACAAATAGATGAACGGATGTTTCTGCACTAAGTGGACCCCAAGATCCATCATACTCCGATGCTTCAATATCTATTACTAAGTCAGTTCCAGATACGGCTACAGAAGATACTGAAGATGCAACTGGGGTTGAATTTATAATTGAATATTGAATACTAAAATTATCTGACTCTAGTCCAGTAACTGATGTGATATCTGTTATAGGAATAACTATAGATCCACTTCCAGCGCTTGCGTCACATCCCGCTACAAAATTAACTGTATGTATTTTTGAATATATTGCTGGATTAATATTTAAAACTTCTATCCATGTATCTCCGCCAGGTTCTGAAACATATTGATATAAATATCCATAGTCTGCTCCAGGAGATGAGTTAACATATATATCATTTAATATTGGGTCTAAGGTTTCATCTAAATTTGGATTTCCTAATCCAACAAAAAATTTACTACCACGAGTTCCAGTTGGTCCAATATCAACAAGAAGTTCAATTGTCTCTGGTCCAGATAAAACAGTTAAGTCATCTGTGGATAATACTACGTCTGTCATTAAACGGCACCCGTAATATCATCAGTTACAGTAATTGATCCAGTAAGTAGTGTAAAGACAACATCTGGGGTTGGAGTTGTATTTGTAATTTGAACGTCATAAACATATGTTGTTCCAGCAGAAAGTTCTCTTCCTTGTTCAGGAGTAATTGTGCATGTAACAATATCATTTGCTGTATCTATTGTTGCTGTTCCTGCAACCTGTGTGCCAGTGCTACCACGTCTATTTGCTATTGTAAATACTGCATTACCAGAATAGGCATCTAGTGCAAAGGTCGTTCCATTTGCATTTTTTGGACGGATGATAAATTGATACGTGTCACCACGGTAGTAACTAAAATTATATGTGCCTGGAAATGCCATTATTCCTCCTAAGTTTATTATACCATTAACAAACCGATATGTAAATACCTTTTAACCATAAGGTGCTTTCTGAATCTGTTCTTGCCTGTGGCCTTGCTCCGTATCCTTTAATTCTTTGGTCATCAATATATACCGTTTGAGAAACTGACATATCGTAAGAATACTGGTATTTAAGGTTTGCCACATATGAGGTTGGAGAATTGTGATATTTTTCATTAAAAGTTCTAAACCATAACTCTGTATAGTTTGAATCAGTTGTTATTGTAAAGTCATATCTTAAATCAACCTTTGCCCCAAGTTTTAATGCTTTAAAATTAAACATGCTGGTATCTGACAGCCAAAGTGATTTATGGTTTTTCATCATATAGGATTCATTTGATAGTTCAAGGTTTGGAATAAAATTAATAGAGACCCAACCATCGTCTCCTCTTTGTGGTCCTAAAATAGAAAGTCTATCGGATCCATTTTTATAATATGCCCATCCTGGATATTGTGCTGAAGGAGAATCATAGCCTTCTGCGCCCTTTCCTGGCTCACCACGCTCTCCTTGGGGGCCAGGCTTACCTTGGTCACCTTTTGGTCCTACTGGACCCGCAGGGCCGATATCACCTTTTGGTCCTTGATCTCCACGTTCACCTTGAATTCCAGGAACTGCAACATATTGGATATCTAGTTCTTGTGGTGTTGATGATTTTACAGCATCTAAATAGTTTTTTTTCTTTAAAGGTTGAGGTGGATCCATGCTAGTTGCCATGGGAACCATTTTACTTTACTTTATAGGTCTTTGTTCCAACTTTGACTGTAGTTGGAAGATTAATTGGTTGTGAAGTTACTTTAACTATCATAGTGTTCCACTTACGTCTCCAAGAACACAAATTGTTCCAACAACTGGAGTCCATTTTGTAACTTCGTCTCCACCGCCACCTGATACTCCATCTCCAGGAATTGTGGCTTGAAGGTCAAACTTTAATTCTGCAACAACTGGCTTATATTTTGTTATTCCCCAGTTTTTTGTAGTGTTTGGTTTTGCAATAATGTAAACAACACCATCCTCATAAGACTCTACGGTTAATGTGTCCAGAGTATCGGATGCTGGATCATATGAGGTTGCTAGAAAAGTCCAACCAGTGGTGTCATATTTTGTTACTTCATCATCTTCAAGAAATTCTACCTTAAGCGTTGCTGTATCTCCACGGACCACAGTCCATTGGATATTGGCTGGTGATGCACCAAGTTTTTCAATTAAAGGAGAGCACATAATATTAGATTATACCATAATTAAGAACTGGACACCCTAAGCGCAGTGGGGTGGGGGTTAGAACTCAGGGTGCCAGCCCTAACATTATAACATTAATTTATACCAGTAAACATAGAAGTATAACAAATTGTTATAATATGGACATATATTAAATTGTTATCAAAGAGTTATAATTAGCCAGGGTATTAATGGTTAAAACAAAGAACTTTTGGTGTATACTAAATATATATAAGAAAAGAATATACTGTAGTTAAGGTTTTTAAAAGATAGTTTATATATAGTAGTTATTTAGAACGAGAAACAAAGTCTAATAACACTTCGTACATATGATCAAGTTTATCACTAGTTGCCTTACGCAAAACCTTTGCTTCTTCTTGCTCACATTTAATTGATTTAATTTCATCACGCATACTGGTTCCGCCGTTTGTTTTAGTTTCGGCACGGATATCTTGTACGGCTTCGGCAATAGGTTTGATTTGAATCTTTATGTACCAGCGAATCGCACCAACTATAATTGCGCCAATAGAAAGCAAAGCGAGAATAAATTGTGCCCAGTCAGTTGCTGTCATAATAACACTATTATACATTATATTTATTTAAATTTCGGCGGGATACGAGTTAAGCCGAAAAATAGAGTATACAAACCTCCCCCTGACAACATAAGGCATTACATGCCTAACAATGTCAAACACTGGACATATGCTCCCATATCTGCTATAATCGTATAATGGAAATTACAACAACTAAAGAAGAACTAGTACAAAACCTTACTAAGTATTTTACTACCGACTTATCAAATAATCTTGATAAGGCTGGTTTGGATCAAGATGAAAAAGACGCAAATATGGTTTTATCTAGAAAGAAGATCAATGCTGATGCAGAAAACATTGCTGCAGTGGTTTTTAAATCATTTGAGTAAATATGTCAGATGATGTTAAGCCTTGGGACTTATTTAATGGTTCCCCCAGGTCGCCAGAAGAAGTTGCAGCACATAGATTAGAAATATGTAAAGGCTGTGATTTCTTTAGACCTATGACCCAAACATGCAAGAAGTGTGGTTGCTTTATGGCTGCTAAGTCTATGCTTGCTAATGCTAAATGCCCAGTGGGTAAGTGGTAGGTTTTATATACCCTTGAATTTTATATATAACAAAAAGTTATAATATAAAACCTCTATTTGTTAACTACTGATCAAAATCAATAATATCTTGTACAAAATTTATATCATGGTCTGATGAGGTTTGACAAGAACATCCATTGCAACAGGTTTCTGAAAAAACCTTTATAGCCAGAGAAGATGATTCGCTCTCAAATAGTGGATATGTATTGTTGTCTACGTTATCTAGTATAGCCATAGGAATATTCTATCATATACCGTGCAAAATCTGAAAAATTTTATAAATAGGGTTTGGCCAAAATCTGAATATTTTGTATAGATGCATGATACATACTTTTGTGTAAAATAAATCAATAAATTAGTGAGCACACTAGTAGGGTGTGTGCAAAGATCTTGACACTAGTGCCGTCAATAATTCTAACACTAGTGCCACCAAACTATTCTAACATTTGCAAGGGTCTATGCGGGTCTCATTTTCATCAAAAATAATGATACCCGTATCACCGCATGACTCGCATGTGTGTGCATACATTGCGCTCATTAGTTTTCCTCTTTCTCTAATAAGTATTGGTTATTTAGTGGGCGAGAGTTATTGGCAAACATAGCCTCTATCTTAGCCTTATCCTTTTCACGCTGGATAGCGTAGCGAGCCTGTTGCTCTGCTCTTATTCTTTCTAGTGTGCTCATTTGTTAGCACCTTTCTTTAGTAGGGTTAGGGCTTGCGCTAGGCTTTCCTTGCGCTGGGCTTCTACATAAGCCTTGTATTCATCTAGTGTCATTTATCTGACCTTTCTTTGTTAATCTTTATACTGGAAGTCTATCAGAGGGGACTGACAAATTAGCCTGTTTCTCGGGCGTGTCGGGAAAGTATTTTTGTGATGTGTGTCACGCTCCAAGCGTGAAGCATAGGATAACGGCTATCGCTACGCCTATGAAGGCTCCGATTATTCCGTAAGCGACATTCTCATCTAGGAAATCTTGTAATGCTGTAAATGGGTTCATGTTAGTGACCTTTCGTTTAGTAGTTATACTTTAACTATCTAATACTGCAAGTATAACATAGAAATGTCAAAAAGTCAAGACGACACGCCGTATAGATAGGCTATTTCTATGTGATGTCCGTCACAGGGAGATCGAAAAAAGTTATCCACAGGGTGATGTGTATAACCTATGTGACATGAAACACATGTGACTAATCTCACAATGTCCACAATGTCCGTTTTATACCCCTCAAAATGTCAGACCCCCCTGCTACAATTACAGTATAAAGAAAAACAAGCGGTAAAGAAATCCGCTAAAAGAAAGGTGGTCACTATGACTACATTAACAAAATGCGTTGAGCATAATCCTCAATACTCTGCTATCTCTGAGGTAGGAGATGAGCAATTTACTTTCTGTCAAGATTGTGAAAATAACATCTCGCGTTACTACTATGATAGTGACCCTGAACAATTCCCTACATGGACAGATTGGTATTTAACTAAATGATAAAAGAATACATAGATGAAAACGAATTCTATTTCATAAAAGATGAAATGAAATTCTGTTGTGATGAAAGCCAATTTATCCATGTGTGTAAAGCGCATGGCGAGCAACAAGGTTGCTACTATTGCGAATTTGACTATTCTAAAGAATGTGAGTGTGAAAACTAATGAGTACCTATGTACCAATTAAATCAGTATGCGGTGCGGTTAGCACTAGCATAGACATCTATGACCTTGACCTTAACCCTCATGGGGTTATCTGTTGTGATAATTGTAAATCTATCGTGCTATGCCGTAAGGCATGGGACTTTCTCTATAAGGGGGCTAAGTAATGAGTCTTACACTAATAAATAAAATCACTGTTGGAAAACTGTTTATCTCTAACGATCAAAACTTTCTTGTTAAAGAAATGCTTGAGGTTAATGATGAAACTGAATCAGTAATCGCAACACTTACTAATTCACAAGGTGAAGAGGTATTCTTTACAGGTGGATTCTCTCAATGGTTTGAGGGGTTGATTCAGTAAATGGATAAACAAGATAAAAGACAATTAGCCTATGACTTAGCAAAAGAAAAATACGGAGATAACGCCCTCTCTGCCCTATGGGGTAGTGCTGGCGTACTACTTACCGAACAAGATTTAGATACTATAATTAGAGTAATGGAGAAATAAATGAAAACACTACAAGAAAAATTAGACGCGGTTGCGTTAGAGTTAGAGCCAGTACTTTGGGAATTGCTAAATGAAATTGAGGATAAATAAATTGTTAGTTATTCTAATTGCCATGACTTGTTTTGCTCTTGTAGTTTGGTTACATAACGGAGCATAATAAATAAAAAGTTTTTCAGGATTGATCCCCTGAAAAATTTTCGATAAAAGTTATCCACAGGCTTATCCACAGGGTAAATGTGGTGTATCTCACATGCGACACGCCGAGGCAAGATTTGACTTTTTGACATTTCTTTGCTATACTTCTAGTATAACAATTAAATAAGGACAGATAAGGCAATGAGCCTAGCAAATAAATGTGACCAGTATCACAGTGAGCCTAGCGAATAAGTGCCCTAAAATGTCAGCCCCCCATGATAGGATTGTCTTATCAACAAAACGAAAGGAAGTCTAAAAATGACTTACACTATAACACTAGAAACCTTTTCAGGTTCTACAAAAAAAATCAACCTTGCCTCTAAGGGTGCGGTTGCTCAATTCATCTCAACTTATCCAACTCAATTACCTGTTGGCGTATCTGTTAAAGTCGCTTGCGACTCTCTCGGAATTAGTGGCACACTTCGTGGCACTTCAATCCCCTCTAACTCAAACTAAAGAATAGGAAAACTAAAAAAATGGTACAAATTCCACACTCACTTCACTTCATCACAGAGGTAGACGAAACTCATCCAATAGGAATGCAATTAGTAAACCTTGAGGAATCAATGCGTACAGTATTGCTTGAATCAATGCTAAAGGATTTGATTGCGCCTGCTCTCGGTCCAGTACTTGAGGAAATAAATGCTCGTGGCACTTATGCAATTCTTAAGGTGGCCGAATAATGATGACTCGTAAAGACTATGTAGAAACTGCAAAGATTCTAAATAAATTTGCTAATGACATTGACTCAAATGATTTTGACCAATTAATTTTTGAATTCAGTGAATGGTTTGCTTCAGATAATCCTAGATTTGATGAAAATAAATTCTATGATGCTTGCGTGGATGGTCTTGAGGTGAATGTATGATTCTAGACACTGGAACGCTAATTGCAATTGTGATTGCTCTTGCTGGATCTGTTGGAATGATGATTGCTTTTTGGAATCGTACAATTCAATTAGAAAAAGAAATTCGCAGACTTCAAGTTATGTTGCGAACTGAGCGACTAAAATAAAATAAAAGACCTGAGCATGTCTGTGCAAAACTGCTCAAGATTTTTCGACCCGTTCGGGCGTGTCGTACACAGTTTACGGAAGTTATCCACAGGCCCAGGATTTTGTGAGTTTTATCACATGGCTTGAGCGTCTCAATATTTGGAATTACTAGCGGGTAGGTTGATAAATGTCAGACATAAATGGTAGGATTACATAGTAATAATAAATTAACTAAAGAAAGCAGGTTGCTCATGTCAGCAAAACCTTACACAATAGAAAGCCTCTTAGAGGGAAAACACTATCGCTCACACACTCGCCATGATGAGGGCACTATCTTGTACGCAACAAAGCGTTCAGAGATTTGGTACGGCTCAGATTTTGAGGCATACGCCATTGAGGTTCGCTCAACCCGTGGAATTAAAAACTTTTGGGCAACAGTAGCCGTAAAGATTGGAGAATAAATAAATGGGAAACTTACTAGACTTTTTGGTTGATTGCGTTGATTGCAATGATGAGGGTGTCCTCTTTTTTGGTAATGGTGGCGAGGAATACGACTCAGAATTTTGCGATTGCAACAAGGGCGTGTCTCTTGAAAATGAATACTGCGAATGGTATGCTGAAAGTGTAATGAACGAAAACTATAAGGAGAATAACTAATGAACGAATACCTATACTCAGTTACTTGTACCTATGACTCATCACCTACGCCTAAATGGGTTGGGCGTTATAGTGACGCTTTATCTGCCGTTGAAGTTTATCAAAAATTTACAGACCACGGCTTTGCTAATGAATACTCAACAATTAACTTGTCTGAACCTTCAGGCAAAATGCACACAAAAACTTTTTACAAAACAGGAATGGTGGTAACACGATAATGGAAATTTTTGAGTTTAACACTTTTATAGATGTTGAGGCAGAGTCGTATGATGAAGCCATAGATGTCTTTCAATTCCAATTAAAGTATGGAATAAATAAAGATAATGTTTATGTCGCAGACATAAAGCAATTAACTAACAACAACGAAAGCGTAGAGGTATAAATAATGGGACACAATACAGCGATGGACTTAGCAGAAAACTTAGACATAAGCCTTGAACAGGCTATTGGCTATCACTTACAGGGTAATCACTATCCACCCGTTCCGCTTTCTATGGTGCAACCTTGCATTGATGCTATTGATGCATACCATGAAAATGATGCCATGCGCCAGATTGCTATGCCAGACGGAGTATTCTATAAGGGAATGAGCCACGCTCCAGCGTTTGCAATTATTGAACAACACCACTTAGACCCATGGTTGCCACAAGATGTTGCAGACTATTGGGAAGAAGATGCAGGCTATGAGTTAGGATTGGGATTAGAATAAATGACTGCTACAATGGTAAATATGGAATTGATCCACGCAGATAACTTAACACCAGACCAGGTAATGCTTGGTGATTTAATTAAAATTGGTAACGACATTGTTGAAGTTATTTTTATTGAGTGTGACTCAACGGGAGATAACTATGACATACAAACCGAAAACGAATTTGGTGAAAAAGAAATGACTCAGTATAGTTACACTGATTTAATTTCGTTGTATGTTTTTATTCAAGAAGAATAACTAAAAAGATTTTGTGTGCTTCCCCGCACAAAATTTTCGAACGCACTCGGGCGTGGCGGATTTACGTAAGATTTGACATTTTCCCACGATTCTGGTAAGATTAAGTATGAAAAAAAATGCTGAGGAATTACGCAGGCTTATGGAATTACGCCGTAGTAACGCTGCCTCTGCCGTACCAAATAAAAAGAAATATGACAGAAAAAAATGTCAGTCCCTTATGCTAAAATTAAAGAAAGAAAGCGAGTAACCCACCATGACTCAACTACTAAGAAGCAAAGATAGGAAAGTAACTAATGCCGTCTCACCAAATGGAAAAACCCCAACAATTGCCAACACTTTCGGCCTACCCGCAGGAAAGGCTTATTCATGCCCTGGCGCTACGACTGTCTGTGAGACTGTTTGCTACGCAGGCAAATTGGAAAAGGTATTCCCAACAGTAAAGAAAAACTTATTACATAATTGGGAGTTACTAAAAGACGCAGATCTTAATACTATGGAAGCGTTACTAACTCAAATGATAA
>Ga0209107_10000473_pt1 | contig 23397 bp, 18 predicted proteins | sample LakErihyJuly2011_2_FD_187460 | JGI IMG/M metagenome (GOLD analysis project Ga0209107, IMG submission 187460) | Freshwater microbial communities from dead zone in Lake Erie, Canada - CCB hypolimnion July 2011 (SPAdes) (version 2) | ecosystem: Environmental > Aquatic > Freshwater > Lentic >...
AGCAAAAGAGGGAAATTGGTTTAAAACTAAAGAAAAAGACAATTTTGAAACCCTTAATTCACTTTCAAAAATAGTTTCAAAAAGTTCAATTATCAGTATTGACGGAACTTTATATCAAAATTCGGGTGCCAATATGGTGCAACAAATTGCCTATTCACTCGCACATGCCAACGAATATTTAAATCGAATTTCAATCATAAATCAACCCGTAGTTTTTCAAATTTCGGTGGGAACAAACTACTTTTTTGAAATTGCAAAATTACGTGCTTTGCGAATTTTATTCCATTTGATAGCCAAAGAATACAACCCCAATTTAGAATGTCATTTATTGGTTTCGCCAACAAAAAGAAACAAAACAATCTACGATTATAATGTGAATATGTTGCGAACTACAACCGAATGTATGTCAGCAATTATTGGTGGAGCTGATGCAATTGCCAATCTTCCTTATGACGCTTTATACCACAAAGACAATGAATTTGGAGATAGAATTGCTAGAAATCAACTGTTGGTTTTAAAAAATGAAAGCTATTTTGATAAAGTCAATAATCCTGCCGATGGTACTTATTATATTGAAAGCATTACCAATCAATTGGCAGAAAAAGCATTGACCTTATTTAAAGATATAGAGGCAAATGGTGGATTCCTAAAACAATTGAACGAGGGAATTATCAAAAGAAAAATCCAAGAAAGTGCCGATAAAGAACAAGAATTATTCGATTCTGGAAAAGAAGTTTTATTGGGAACTAATAAATACCCTAACAAAGACGAAAGAATGAAGCACGATTTAGAATTATTTCCTTTTGTAAAAGTAAAGCCAAGAAAAACATTAATAACGCCAATAATCGAAAAAAGAGTAGCCGAAAAAATGGAGCAAGAACGATTAGGTACTGAATAATAGGCGATATAAATTAGTGTAAATAGTCACTTTAAAATGAAAAGAAAAAACTTAGAACATATAACATTATTCAAAAGTAAAGAACCAAAGGTTGAAAATAAATCAGTGCATTCATCTGAAAATTTTCTTACTGCTGAAGGAATTAATCTTAAACCAACTTATTCAAAATCTGATATTGAAAATTTAGAACATTTAGATTTTGCGGCTGGATTTGCACCCAATTTGCGTGGTCCGCATGCAACAATGTTTGTCCGAAGACCTTGGACAATTCGACAATATGCAGGATTTTCAACTGCTGAAGAAAGCAATGCGTTCTATAGAAGAAATTTAGCTGCTGGTCAAAAAGGACTTTCCGTTGCATTTGATTTACCAACACATCGCGGTTACGATTCAGATCATGAGCGCGTTGTTGGCGATGTAGGAAAGGCAGGAGTTGCAATTGATTCTGTCGAAGATATGAAAGTATTATTCGACCAAATCCCTCTGGATGAAATGTCGGTTTCAATGACAATGAACGGAGCAGTTTTACCAATTATGGCATTTTATATCGTTGCCGCAGAAGAACAAGGTGTGAAACCCGAACAACTATCTGGAACAATTCAAAACGACATTTTGAAGGAATTTATGGTTCGTAATACCTATATTTATCCACCTGCGCCTTCAATGAAAATTATTGCTGACATATTTGAATTTACAAGCAAAAAAATGCCGAAATTCAACTCTATTTCAATTTCTGGCTACCACATGCAAGAAGCTGGAGCAACTGCCGATATTGAATTGGCTTACACTTTGGCAGACGGTTTAGAATATATAAGAACGGGGCTTTCTACTGGAATGAAAATTGATGAATTTGCCCCACGCCTATCTTTTTTCTGGGCAATTGGAATGAACCATTTTATGGAAATTGCAAAAATGCGTGCCGGACGAATGATTTGGGCTAAATTAGTAAAACAGTTTAACCCAAAAGAGGAGAAATCATTAGCTTTAAGAACCCATTGCCAAACATCGGGTTGGAGTTTAACCGAGCAAGATCCTTTTAATAATGTGGCACGAACTTGCATTGAAGCAACAGCCGCAGCTTTTGGAGGAACACAATCTTTGCATACCAATGCCTTGGATGAAGCAATTGCATTACCAACAGATTTCTCTGCAAGAATTGCAAGAAACACACAAATTTATTTACAAGAAGAAACTAAAATTACCAAAACGGTCGATCCTTGGGCAGGAAGTTATTATGTAGAAAGTTTGACCAATGAAATTGTACAAAATGCTTGGAAACTAATTGAAGAAGTAGAAGAATTAGGCGGAATGACTAAGGCAATTGAAGCTGGAATACCAAAACTACGAATCGAGGAAGCTGCTGCAAGAAAACAAGCACGAATTGATAGTGGCCAAGATGTAATTGTTGGAATAAATAAATACCGATTAGAAAAAGAAGATCCTTTGCATATTTTAGATGTTGACAATCAAATGGTTCGCAAGCAACAATTGGATCAATTATATAAAATAAAAACATCTCGAGATACAAAAAAAGTAAAAGAAAAATTAGATAAATTGATTGCAACTGCAAGAACTGGAGAAGGAAACTTACTGGAAATTGCGGTTGAAGCAGCACGTTACAGAGCCACTTTGGGCGAAATTAGCGATGCCTTAGAAACTGTATTTGGTAGATATAAAGCTCAAATTAAATCCTTTAGCGGCGTGTATAGTAAAGAAATTAAAGACGACAAAAGTTTTGAAAAAGCAAAACAAATGGCTGACAAATTTGCAAAGCAAGAAGGTCGCCGTCCAAGAATTATGATTGCAAAAATGGGGCAAGACGGTCACGACCGTGGTGCAAAAGTAGTAGCTACTGGCTATGCTGATGTAGGTTTTGATGTTGATATAGGCCCGTTATTTCAAACTCCTGCCGAAGCGGCAAAACAAGCCATTGAAAATGACGTGCATATTCTTGGCGTTTCTTCTTTGGCTGCTGGGCACAAAACGTTGGTTCCACAAGTTATTGAAGAACTAAAAAAATACGGGCGAGAAGATATTATGGTAGTGGTTGGCGGAGTAATTCCTGCACAAGATTACCAATTTTTATTCGATGCTGGAGCCGTTGCTGTTTTTGGTCCTGGAACTAAGATTAGTGAAGCTGCAATAAAAATATTGAAGATTTTAATTTAATCTAACAAATACTATGCGTGCATACTAATTATTTACTATATTTACAATTCTAAATATTAAACTATGAATTTTTCAGCAAAAATGCTTCGTGACGATGCCTTATTAGGCAAAGTAATTGTGGTTACCGGTGGCGGAAGTGGTTTAGGAAAGGCAATGACCAAATATTTTATGGAATTGGGGGCCAAAGTAGCCATAACTTCCCGTGATTTAGAAAAACTAAAAAATACAGCAACCGAATTAGAAGCTGAAACTGGTGGAACTTGCCTTGCAATTCAATGCGATGTACGTCATTATGACCAAGTGGAAGCCATGTTGCAAGAAGTTTTAAAAGCGTATGGAAAAGTTGATGTTTTATTGAATAATGCTGCAGGAAATTTTATTTCGCCAACAGAGCGCCTTTCGGCAAATGCGTTTGATACGGTAATTGATATTGTTTTGAAAGGTTCAAAAAACTGCACACTTGCCTTTGGAAAACATTGGATTGATACCAAACAAGAATCATCAACTGTCTTGAATATTGTTACTACTTATGCGTTTACGGGTTCTGCTTATGTGGTTCCAAGTGCGACTGCAAAAGCAGGAGTACTTGCAATGACAAGAAGTTTGGCTGTAGAATGGGCAAAATACGGTATTCGAACCAATGCCATTGCACCTGGACCATTTCCAACAAAAGGAGCTTGGGATAGATTGTTGCCCGGAGATTTGAAAGAAAAATTTGATTTATCAAAAAAAGTGCCTTTAAAAAGGGTTGGAGATCACCAAGAATTAGCCAATTTAGCGGCTTATTTAGTTTCCGATTTTTCGGCATATATAAATGGAGAAGTTGTAGTTATTGATGGTGGCGAATGGCTAAAAGGAGCAGGTCAATTTAATTTATTGGAGGCTGTTCAAGATGAAATGTGGGATATGCTTGAAATGATGATTAAAGCTAAGAAGAATTCGTAATTCTAATTCAAATACTATATAAAAAAGAGAACGTAATGGTTCTCTTTTTTTTTAGCCGTGACCTGCCTGCCTGCCGGCAGGTGGAAGGGAAAATCCCGAGCTTTTTTGCGAGGATTTGGAATGATAGCAGGATTAGCTCCAAATAAAAAATAAGGATTTAATTAGGGAGAAATAATTATTTAGTAAATTTACAAAAATGTATTTCCTTGGAATCAAAAAAAAAGATATCGGCTCTTCACGAAAATGCAGGAATTTCGCCTCCCGAAATTGTCAGTGAAAAAGTTGCGGAAAAAATTCATACATTTAGAAAGATCAAACCCTCTGCAAAAGAATTAGTTGACGGTATTCTGAATGGAAATATTACGGCTTTAAGCCGAGCAATTACTTTAGTTGAAAGCACGAATAGTGAACATTTAGAACGAGCAAACGAAGTTATAAATGCGTGTTTGCCTCACGCCAATAAGTCAGTTAGAATTGGGATTACAGGGGTTCCCGGCGTTGGAAAAAGTACGTTTATTGAAGCATTTGGAAAAAATTTAACGAGTTTAGGGAAGAAAGTTGCCGTTCTTGCGGTGGATCCAAGTAGCACAATTTCGCACGGAAGTATTTTGGGCGATAAAACCCGAATGGAAGAATTGGTGAAAGACAATAATGCGTATATCCGACCATCCGCTTCGGGGGAAACATTGGGTGGAGTTGCTCGAAAAACACGCGAATCGATTACGCTTTGTGAAGCTTGCGGATTTGATACTATAATTATAGAAACGGTGGGAGTTGGACAAAGCGAAACTGCAGTTCACAGTATGGTTGACTTCTTTTTATTATTAAAAATTGCTGGTGCTGGCGACGAATTACAAGGTATAAAACGGGGCATTATGGAAATGGCAGATGCTATTGTTATCAATAAAGCCGATGGCGATAATGTACGGAAATCGAATTTGGCGAAAGTAGAATTTGGGCGGGCTTTGCATTTATTTCCAGCTAAAAAATCGGATTGGATTCCAACAGCATCAGCGTGTAGCTCCATAACTCACGATGGTATTCCTGAAGTTTGGGAAACAATTTTAAAGTTTTTAGAACTCACAAAATCCAATAATTATTTCAATGAAAAACGCAAAGAGCAAAATCAATATTGGATGTTGGAAACCATAAATGAGCAATTGAAAACTAATTTTTTTAATCATCCTGAAATTCAAAAACTATTGGAAGATAACAAAAAAGCGGTGCAAAATGATAAAATATCACCTTTTGCTGCCGCTATGATTTTGTTAGAAAAATATTTTAAGGCTTAATACGTTTTTATAAAAGGATAAAACTTTAATTTTTAATCGTTTTGATTTGGCTTTCAGTAATAGCATACCTTTTTACCACTTCGTTATAATTACTAAAATCTACAGAAGATGAATTTTTGTTTGAAAAATAACCCGAAATAATTACCACTCTAAATACTTGACTTTGCGTCCATGCAGAACCTAATGTTGTTAAGTCGAAGTCAGAATCAAGAAATATATTAATATCATTTCTAGTAAAATCAAAATTATAATCCAATTCGCCTTGTGGCAAATAAACAGCTTGAGGCAACGTTCTCCATACATCTTCTCCATTTACTACATCAAATAAACGGTAAACTAAAACCATATCCGAACTGTAAATTGGTGGATTTAACGTAATTATTCTAGAATAATTATTAGCTGCTGAAAATGAAGTCGTAACTTCAAAAACTACAGCCAAATTATTCACTTGGATTTCATCCTTAACAGTACATCCTTGAAATGCAAATGTTCCGACAATTGCTAACATTAAAAGTATTCTTTTCATAGTATAAATATTTGGTTACTTAAAAAGTATTCCAAAAATCAAACCAAAAAAACTAATTGTGATATTATTAATGAAAAATAAATAAATTACTTTTGCTTTTATGAAATTATACATGATAATGATTGGTTGCAGACCAAAAGGAAGGTTTACTGAACAACACGATATATTTTTTGGAATTGGGAATTCTTTGTCAGAATTGGTTCCGCAAATGAAAGCGTTCTGGACTGAAGCCAAAGGAAAAATTCATATTGATGCTTGGCGAGAGGTTACAAATGTTGATAATCATAAAATAGAAATTGTTTCCAAAATTAATGCTGTTGCAAATGCTTCTCAGCTTTTTTTCATTAATCTTGGTGGTTATAAAGAAAATGAATTTGAAGAATACCATTACAAAATTCTCGCAACTGGAACTTCATTGGCGGAAGCCACAAAAAAAGCAAAAGCTACCAGTTTCTACAAACATTATGGATTTAATGGGGCAACATCGCACATTGACGATAAATTTGGAATTGATGTTGATGATATTTTTAACGTAGCAGATATTCTTTCGTATGAATTAAAAGAAAAATTCGCTTTAAAAATTTCTGAAAATAATATGAATTTTGAAGATGAATTGCATATTGGGTATTTGAAATTGGAGAAAATAGTATAGTATTTACCTTATTATTATTTGTTTACTATCTTCAATATTCTTTGCTGATTTAGTCAATAAATTGATAAAGTCAATCTTTATTTTTTGTTTAGTGTTTTCAATCGGAGTTACAATAACTTTGAGTATATACTTTTCATCAATCAAGTAACTATCATAGTCTGCGTCTATTATATTACCATCAATTTGAAAAACTATTTCATTTTCACTTGAACTTACATATTTCATCTTGAATTCATTAAGACTAATATAATTATGACTATTTGTTGTTTTACCTTGAATCATAATTCGCCCATAATATTTTACAGAATCAATTATGGTGTCTTTTTTAACAACATTCATAGTTGCAATACTTTCTGGATTAAATGTTGACATTATGGAATAGTCTACTAATTTCCCATTATAAAAAATAGCTGGAGGTTTTGGATTCTTTGAAATTTTACTATTATTATAAACAACTTTTATGACTGTATCATTAATTATTTCAGGTTTACTGATATTCAGGCCTTTAACTTTACCTGTAAGTTGCCCAAAAGTTGTTGTTGTTAAAAATGCAATGATTATAGTTAATATTAATTTCATTTTAATAAATTGAAGTTTGATTGAATTAAAGATAGTTAATTATACTATTAGATCCCGCTAAAAAGCGGGATAAGCGATTCACACGCTTTTTGCGTTGCAAAAAGCGGTTCTCTGCTTACATATTCCTTCTATACTGACCGCCAACTTCAAATAATGCACTCGTGATTTGTCCCAAAGAACATACTTTAGTAGCTTCCATTAAATACTCAAACAAGTTTTCATTTTTTATAGCAGCTTCTTGTAAATCATTCAAATGTTGGTTTACTTTATCTTGATTTGATTGGTGTAAATTGGTCAACATATCAATCTGATATTGCTTTTCTTCTTCTGTAGCACGGATAACTTCCGCAGGAATAACCGTTGGCGAACCCTTAGAACTCAAAAACGTATTTACCCCAATAATTGGAAATTCACCAGTGTGTTTCAACGTTTCGTAATACAAACTTTCCTCTTGAATTTTTGAGCGTTGGTACATTGTTTCCATTGCGCCAAGTACGCCACCGCGCTCTGTAATTCTATCAAATTCTTCTAAAACGGCAGCTTCCACTAAATCGGTTAATTCTTCAATTATAAAAGCTCCTTGAATTGGATTTTCATTTTTTGTCAAGCCCAATTCTTTATTGATAATCAATTGAATTGCCATTGCACGACGCACCGATTCTTCTGTTGGCGTAGTAATTGCTTCGTCATAGGCATTGGTATGCAAGGAGTTACAGTTGTCGTAAATTGCATATAAAGCTTGTAATGTAGTTCGAATATCATTGAAATCTATTTCTTGAGCGTGCAAAGAACGACCCGATGTTTGAATATGGTATTTCAACATTTGTGCTCTTTCATTGGCTCCGTATTTGTTTTTCATCGCTTTCGCCCAAATTTTACGAGCCACACGACCAATAACCGCATATTCAGGATCGATTCCATTGGAGAAAAAGAAAGATAAATTAGGTCCAAAATCATTGATATCCATTCCACGACTTAAATAATATTCCACGTAAGTGAAACCATTAGAAAGTGTAAATGCCAATTGCGAAATTGGGTTTGCCCCTGCTTCGGCAATGTGATAACCCGAAATGGAAACCGAATAAAAGTTTCTTACATTGTTTTTTATAAAATATTCCTGCACATCGCCCATCAAACGAAGGGCAAATTCTGTAGAAAAAATACAGGTATTTTGCGCTTGATCTTCTTTTAAAATGTCAGCTTGAACGGTTCCACGAACTTGTGAAAGGGTTCTGATTTTTATTTTATTATAAACCGATAAAGGCAAAACCAAATCGCCTGTTACACCTAAAAGTAGTAAACCCAAACCATTATTTCCTTCAGGTAAATCACCTTGGTATTTTGGTCTTGTTGTTCCTTTTTGTTTGTAAATTGCAGCGATTTTAGCTTCAACTTCTTTTTCTAATCCTTTTTCTTTGATGTAATATTCACATTGCTGGTCGATGGCAGTATTCATAAAAAAGCCCAACATCATTGGCGCTGGTCCATTAATGGTCATACTCACCGAAGTCATAGCATCAACCAAATCGAAACCAGAATACAATTTTTTTGCATCGTCTAGGCAACAAATTGAAACTCCTGCATTACCAATTTTTCCATAAATATCTGGTCGAATATGTGGGTCATTTCCATATAAAGTCACGCTATCAAAAGCCGTAGAAAGACGTTTTGCGGGTAATCCTGCACTCACATAATGAAACCTTTTATTGGTTCGTTCTGGCCCGCCTTCGCCTGCAAACATTCGAGATGGATCTTCGCCTTCTCTTTTAAAAGGGTACAAACCAGCTGTAAATGGAAATTCTCCAGGTACATTTTCTTGTAAGTTCCAACGTAAAATATCGCCCCAAGCTTCGTATTTTGGCATTGCAATTTTAGGGATTTGCGTGTGCGATAAACTTTCGGTATGTGTGGCAATTTTGATTTGCTTTTCTCTAACCTTAAAGGTGTAAAATGGATTTTTATATTTAGTTATTTTTTCATTCCAAGTCAATATTATTTCCCAATTATAGGGATCTAAATTCATTTTTAACTTCTCAAATTGGTTTAATAAAAAAGAGATAAAGATCTTATCTTCAATATTTTCAATAGCAGAATTTAAAATTTCAATCCCAGATTTATTCAGGGTGGGTTCATTTCCAGATACACTTTCTATAGTTTTGAAAATACCGTATAATTTTTGAGCTACTTTTTGTTGAGACAATGAAGTAATATCATATTTACGATTGTTTTCTGCAATTTCAGATAAATAACGGGTTCTATGAGGTGGTATTACGAATATTTTCTCGCTCATTTCACGAGTGATTTTGAACGTTGATTTTAAATCACAATCTGTTTTTTCAACGATTTTATCCATTATCGCTTTGTAAAGCGTATTCATTCCTGGATCATTGAATTGAGATGCAATGGTTCCAAATACAGGCATGTCGTCAGGATTTACATCCCACAGATTATGATTGCGTTGGTATTGTTTTTTAACATCCCGAACGGCATCAAGTGCGCCCCGCTTATCAAATTTATTTAAGGCTACCAAATCTGCAAAATCAAGCATATCGATTTTTTCCAATTGTGTTGCCGCCCCAAATTCAGGTGTCATTACGTATAAAGAAACATCAGAATGATCCATAATTTCAGTGTCTGATTGTCCGATTCCTGAAGTTTCCAAAATAATAATGTCATAATTAGCAGCTTTTAATACTTGAATGGCATCGGCAACATATTTTGAAAGTGCTAAATTGGATTGGCGCGTTGCCAATGAACGCATATAAACTCGAGGATTATTGATAGCATTCATTCGGATTCTATCGCCTAATAATGCACCACCAGTCTTTCTTTTTGATGGATCTACAGATATTAATCCGATGGTTTTTTCAGGGAAATCGATTAAAAATCGGCGAACCAATTCGTCCACTAAAGATGATTTTCCAGAACCGCCAGTTCCTGTAATTCCTAAGACTGGTGTTTTAGACGTTATATTTTTTTGTTGGATTTTCTCTAATATTGGTTTTGCGATTTCAGGAAAATTCTCTGCAGATGAAATTATTCTCGCAATTGCTTTTGGATTTTTTTCTTCCAAATGATTGATTTCATCATCTAAAACATCACCAATTGCATAATCTGATTTTTGAACTAAATCATTAATCATTCCTTGTAATCCCATAGCACGACCATCGTCTGGAGAATAAATTCGTGTGATTCCGTAATCTTGTAATTCGGCAATTTCAGAAGGCAAAATTACACCTCCGCCACCACCAAAAATCTTGATGTGTTCTGCTCCTTTTTCTTTGAGCAAATCATACATGTATTTAAAATATTCGTTGTGACCCCCTTGATAGGATGTTAGTGCAATAGCATTAGCATCTTCTTGAATGGCTGTGTTTACGATCTCTTCCACACTTCTGTCGTGTCCAAGATGAATTACTTCAACTCCTGTAGATTGAATAATTCTTCGCATTAAGTTGATAGCCGCATCGTGTCCGTCAAAAAGAGCGGCAGCGGTTACAATTCGGACTTTATGAACTGGTATGTAGGGTTTTTGAATTTCCATTTATGAATGTGATAATTTTAAAGGTGCAATTTACGAGTTTTTTAAAAATAATTTATCAAAAATAGTAAAAAACATACTTTATGATAATGTGAATTTAGTTGTTTAAAATTTTCTTACATTTGAAAAAATGATTTTGAAAACGGATGCACTAGCCCTGATAGAAGCGGTATCCCACGCTTTTTTGCGTGGATATAGCGGATAGCAGGAAATAGCTCCAAAAGAAAATAAAGAAAAATGCAAAAAATTACGATTTTAATTCATTGTAAAGATCAAAAAGCGATTATCGCTTCGGTAACCAATTATATTGCTTCGTTTGGGGGAAATATTATATATTTGGACCAACATGTTGATGCGGATGAAAATGTGTTTTTCATGCGTTTGGAATGTGAATTAAGTGCTAAAAATTGGAATTTTGATGCTATAAAAAAGGATTTTAAAACTAATATAGCCGAGCCATTTAATATGAACTGGGAAATTTATCCTCAAGAAGAAAAGCCCAAAATGGCACTCTTTGTATCGAAATACGACCATTGTTTATTTGATATATTAGGGAGGTATTTAGCTGGAGAATTGCCACTCGAAATATCAGTAATTATAAGTAATCACGAGGATTTAAGAGGTACGGCAGAACGATTTAGTATTCCGTATTATTACGTTCCTTTTACTAAAGAAACGAAAATTGAAGGAGAGAAAAAACAACTTGAATTGTTGCATAAATTTAAAATTGAATTTGTGGTTTTGGCTCGTTATATGCAAATAATCACGCCAAAATTAATTGAAGTTTACAAAAACAAAATAATTAATATTCATCATTCCTTTTTACCTGCTTTTCCAGGCGCAAAACCGTATCATTCGGCTTTCAAAAGGGGTGTTAAAATTATTGGGGCAACAAGTCATTATGTAACAGAAGAATTGGATGAAGGTCCAATAATTGAGCAGGATATTTCGAGAGTTTTGCACAGCCATTCCATTGAAGATTTCATAATGAAAGGACGAGATTTAGAGAGAACGGTTTTAGCTAGGGCAATAAAATTACACGCTGAGAGAAAAACTATGGTCTATAATAATAAAACTGTGGTGTTTTTTTGATAGACATATTAATAATTCTTAAAATGGTATACTATTTGGTTACTCAAAATAAACAAAAACAAAATGAAAAAAATTATAATCCTCCTTTTGTTTGTGCCGTTAATAGCTTCAGCGCAATTCAGTCAATTGAAGAATCTTTCAAATATTAAAATTCCGAAAATATCAAAATTGGGAACACTTCCCGATATTGGTGCGGGTTTAAAAGAAGCGTTGAACAATGGAATTACGAAACAAGTGACGAAATTAACTGCCGAAGATGGTTTTTATAAAAATGACCTTGTAAAAATACTCTTACCATCAGAATTGCAAAAAGTGGATAAAACCTTGCGAAGTTTAGGAATGTCAAATTTAGCAGATGAAGGCTTAAAAGTACTAAATAGAGCGGCGGAAGATGCTGTGAAAGAAGCAACCCCAATATTTGTGGATGCGGTAAAAAATATGACTTTTACAGATGCAAAAACAATATTAATGGGAAATGAAAATGCTGCAACAATCTATTTACAAACGGCAACATCAACCGCATTATATGATAAATTTAGCCCTGTAATTGCTACTTCGTTAAACAAAGTAAATGCGGATAAAATTTGGGAACAAATCATTACCAAATACAATTCGATTCCATTAGTTAAAAAAGTAACACCTAATTTAAAGGATTATATAACCAAAGAAACTATGAAAGGTGTTTTTACTATGATTGCAGTTGAGGAAAAAGAAATTAGAGTGAATTTAAAAGCGAGAACTTCGTCTTTATTGCAGAATATTTTTGCGATGCAGGATAAAAAATAAAGTTTATCAGTTTAAAATCAATAACATAGATATAACAAACACTTAACATCAAACTGTAAATTTCTGTTGATATTTGCAAGTAGTTTAGAGTTAGTTTAGTTTGGGAAAATTAGCCATTACTTTCGGGTAATGGTTTTTTTATTTTTGGCTATTTAAAAAAGAAAGAACTGTCGTATTGAAAGTGGTAGATTGTTCAATATTTACAACGTGTCCGCATTGTTCAACTACAAATAAACGTGATGATTTGAAGTGTTTTTCGACTACTTTTCGAACCGAAGGCAGAAACATATAATCTTCTTCGCCCATAATATATAACGTAGGAATGTTGAGTTCTTCTTGACGAAACCATTTCAAAATGGGGTTGATTTCGGCGGTAAGTTTAAACCATTTTATAAACTCCTTTTGATATAGTTTTTTGGCTTCATTAATAAACAACAAACGAGATTGTTTGTGGTTTTTATTGGGCATTATTACGAAAGCAAAAAACTTATACAAAACTAAATATGGTAATACATATTTGAACATATTCCCCAATTTCATTAGAATTTGTGAACGAAAATTCATTTTTAGAATCGCACCGCCGAGAATCATACTTTGAACTCTTTCGGGATGCATTTCTGCCAATTGTCGAATTAATATAGTACCCAAAGAAATGCCTACAAAATGAGATTTTTTAATTTTCAGATGGTCTAAAATTTCTAAAATATCATTGGCTAAAGACGAAAAAGTATATTTTTGCTTGAACGCAATTTTTATTTGTTGGTTTGAATTTCCATGTCCTCGTAAATCTAATAACAACACATTGTACTGTTTTTGAAAATCACGGATTTGCTTGAACCAAATAGAAGAACTTCCACCCGCTCCATGAACAAAAGTCACCCACTGGGCGCTTTTTCCGTTTTCGTATATGGTGTAGTTTATCATTGAATTTTCGAATGAAGAATAACGAATTTTGATTGCAGATTATATATCGGTAAATATAGATCAAAATTTCGATAGATGGGACAATCTAAAATAAAAAAATCGTAACCCGAGCCTAAAAGGCGAACTGGCGAAGCAATCAAAAATCTTAAATATTTTGCAAAATCACCGCCATTTCTTCTTGGATTTTTAACGCTTCTGCCCTTGCCTTTTCAGCAAAATCAGTTCCATTTGAAGCATAAATTATCGCTCGTGAAGAATTAATTAGCAATCCAACATTGGTATTTATTCCGTATTTGCAAACTTCAGAAAGGCTTCCACCTTGTGCGCCAACACCTGGGACAAGCAAGAAACTATCTGGAACAATTTTGCGAATTTCAGTGAAATATTCTGCTTTTGTAGCACCTACAACGTACATCAGGTTTTCGGAATTTTTCCAAGTTTTCGATGTTTCCAAAACCTGTTTGTATAATTCTACTCCATCAACATTCAACGTTTGAAAATCAAAAGCACCTTCATTAGAAGTCAAAGCCAACATAATCGTATGTTTATTATCAAATGCCAAAAAGGGTTCAACAGAATCTTTTCCCATATACGGCGCAACCGTTACGCTATCAAAATTCAAATCTTCAAAAAAAGCTTTGGCATACATTGAGGAAGTATTTCCAATATCACCCCGTTTTGCATCGGCAATTGTGAAGATTTCAGGATGTTTTTCGTTAATATAGTTGATCGATTTTTGCAATGAAATCCATCCTTTAATTCCATACGCTTCGTAAAAAGCAGTATTCGGTTTATAGGAAACCGCTAAATCGTGAGTTGCATCAATAATCGCTTTGTTGAACTCGAAAATCGGGTCTTCCAATTCTAATAAATGAGGTGGAATTTTATTCAAATCAACATCCAAACCAATACATAGGAAGGATTTTTTGCTTTTAATTTGTGTAATTAATTCTGTAGTTGTCATTGTTGTTTGTTTAACCGCAAAGTTCGCAAAGTTTTCGCAAAGTTCGCAAAGTTTTAAAAAAAATGCCAAACTTAAATTCAGTATGGCATCTTTTATCTATTTGTCTTTTATCTTTTGGTCTTCTTAAAAAACTTCACTTGCTTCTTTCAATTTCTCCATATTATTCACCAATTGCAATTCATCTACAATTTTTTGAATATCACCATTCATAATGTTCCCCAAATCGTATAAAGTCAATCCTACACGGTGATCGGTAACTCGTCCTTGTGAATAATTATAGGTTCTAATTTTTGCCGAACGGTCTCCAGAACTCACTTGCGACGTACGTTTTGTAGCATCTTCCGCTTGTTTTTTGGCCAATTCTTGTTCGTACAAACGAGAACGCAAAACGCCCATCGCCTTATCTTTATTCTTATGTTGCGATTTTTGATCCTGACATTGCGCCACTAATCCTGTTGGAATGTGCGTCAATCGAACCGCCGATTTCGTAGTATTTACCGATTGCCCACCTGGTCCTGACGAACAGAAAAAATCCACACGAACATCGTTCATATCAATTTGAACGTCAAATTCTTCTGCTTCTGGAAGCACCATAACCGTAGCTGCCGAAGTATGAACACGACCTTGCGTTTCCGTTTGAGGAACGCGTTGCACTCGGTGAACACCCGCTTCAAATTTCAAAGTTCCATAAACGTCTTCGCCCGTAACTTCAAAAATTACCTCTTTGAAACCACCCGAAGTTCCCTCATTCATATCTACAACCGAAGTTCTCCAACCTCTATTTTCACAATATTTCGTGTACATTCTAAACAAATCACCCGCAAAAATACTCGCTTCATCACCACCCGTTCCGGCACGAATTTCCACCATCACATTTTTTGCATCTTCCTCGTCTTTCGGAATCAACATAAACTTAATTTCATCTTCCAACGCAGGCAATCTTTCTTTGGCTTCTTCCAATTGCATTTTCGCCATTTCGGTCATATCTGCATCGCTTCCATCGGCAATAATCTCGTTTGCTTCGTCTATATTCCCCATCAAAACCACATATTCATCGCGTTTTCCAGCAAGCGCTTTCAACCCTTTATATTCCTGATTCAATTGCACATAACGCTTTTGATCGCTAATCACATCGGGCTGAATAATCAAATCCGAAATCTCATCGAAACGCTGTTTTACTATTTGAAGTCTGTCTAACATCTTGTTTTTTTCCTTAATTAAGTCAGCAAATTTACAAAAAATAGTTGATACTATAAAACAAACCCGTTTTCGATTTTTTTGAAGCTTTCTCCCGCTGTACGCTGTATCCACGCTAAAAAGCGTGGGATACCGCTTCCACCTGCCTGCCGGCAAACAGGTCAGGGCTAGAGTGTTTGGATATGTAATTGCTTATAAATTTTTAAATTATTTTTGAGCGTAATTTTCAGAGTATCAATCAACTATAAAATAGTATTCATAATAATTCTAAATAGTCTATGAAAAATCAAAATCAGTAATTATATTTGCACATTATTTTTAATAAGTCTAAATAGTAATTATGAAAGTTTTAGTTTCGTCTCTTTTTACGATTTTCTTTTCATTGTATTCAATCCAAGCACAAGAAGCAGGTATCATTAAAGGTACAATAATTTCTTCCGATGGTTTTCCTTTAAATAACATTTCAATAAAGTTAGGAAAAGCAGCAGTTGCAACACAAACAGACTCAAATGGAGAATTTGTTTTTAAGAATTTCCCAATAGGAATTCACACCATTACATTGGAAGGAATTGGTTTAACGAAACAATCCAAAGAAATAAAAGTGACTTCTAATGAAGTTTCAACTGTAGAATTCGTATTAATAGAAAACATCAATACCCTAAAAGAAATCGTAATTAGAATTAAAAAAAGTCCTAACAAAAAAAAGGAAACAGTATTGTCTGGACTTGAAATAAAACCCTTCGATTTACCACAAAGCATACAAATAATAGAAAATTCAACACTCTATCAGCAACAAACAATCCGATTAAGCGATGTAGTAAAAAACATCAATGGCGTTTATGTTGGCTCAGCAAGAGGAAATGTTCAGGAATCTTTTTGGTCAAGAGGTTACGACATGACTTCCAATAATATGTTTAAAAATGGCTTTCGTTTAAACAGCGGCTCCATGCCAGAAGTAGCAACTTTAGAAAAAGTAGAAGTTCTAAAAGGGAGTTCCGCCTTATTATTTGGAAATGTTACCCCTGGAGGAATTCTTAATATGGTTACCAAAGCCCCACAATTCAAAAAAGGCGGTGAAATAGAAATACAAATGGGAAGTTATTCGTTTTACAAACCAACAGTTGATTTTTATGGAACATTAACCAAAAATAGCGCTTATCGCTTTGTTGGAACGTATGAAAACACTGGTAGTTTTCGAGATAATGTAACGAGAGAACGATTTTATATCAATCCATCGGTGCTATTAAAAGCAAGTAAAAAAACAGAAATTACCCTTCAAGGAGATTATCTGAAAGACAATTGGACTCCCGATTTTGGGACTGGTTCTATTGGAAAAGTGATTGCAGACGTTCCTCGTAACACCTATTTAGGGGCAACTTGGTCTAATGGGCTAACCTATCAATCTTCGGTTTCAGGATTGGTAAAACATAAATTTAATGACAATTGGAAACTAAATTTCAATACGGCTTTTCAAAATTACGAACGAACTTGGGAAGGAACAGAAAGAATTCAACCTTTAGAAAATGGAGATTGGTATCGCCCTTTAGGAAAAAACAAAGCCATTGACCAATTGATAAGCAACCAAATTAATTTGCAAGGTGATTTTACAACTGGAAAAATAAAACACCAATTTTTCACGGGAATAGACGCCGATAATTCCCAAACACAAGTTTATACTTTTGTTTACAATCCTGCAATTTATGATATGATAAACATATTTGATTTAACTTTATATCCTCAAAATACTGCCATTCCTGAAGCAACAAATACCAAAATAGTGAAAACAACCACACAAAGATTTGGAATTTACGCCCAAGATTTAATTTCATTAACCGATAAATTTAAAGTTTTAACAGGATTGCGTTGGTCGTGGCAAGTAGCAAAAGCAGAAAATTTTAACCTCGTTACAAATACAGTTACCGAAGATAAAAAACGAAAGGACTTGGCTTTTTCCCCAAAATTAGGTCTCGTATTTCAACCGACAAAAAACCTGTCTTTATTTACAAGTTATTCCAATTCATTTATACCAAATACAGGAGTTACAATCAATAATGAAACATTAAAAGCATCTATTATTGATCAATTCGAAATTGGAATTAAAAAAGATTTCTGGAAAGGAATGGTAAGTATAAATAGTACCTATTATCAAATTATCAATAGCAATTTAGCTCAAACAGCGGAATTTACTTCCGACGGAGCCATCAATACAAATACCGATATAAAGTCATTAAATGGGGAAACTAAAAGCCAAGGAATTGAAATTGACATCACTGCAAAACCTATTGAAGGAATGAGTATTTTGGCCGGCTACAGTTATAATGATATGCGATTTTCCAAAACTTCGGGTACTTTAGGTAGTTTTATTACTGGCGATAGACTAACACGAACGCCATCAAACACTGCTAATGGAAGTATCTTTTACAGTATTCCATCTGGAAAATTAAAAGGACTTTCAATTGGCGCCATGGGAAATTACATTGGAAATAGAATTGGCGGATGGAACAACACCATCGGACAAACCCTTCCTGATAGAACGATTCCTTTAAAAGGATTCGCCACGTTTGATTTTTCTATGGGATACAATTGGAAGCAATTTTCAGTTTTATGTAAAATATCAAACATTGCAAACGAACTAAATTATACCGTTCACGAAAATTACAGTTTCAATCCAATTGCGCCAAGGCAAATTCTAACATCTATAAAATATAAATTCTAAAAGTTATAAATAGACAAGGCTGCTGTAATGGGCAGCCTTGTCTATTTAAAGTGTGAAAAATTACATCTTTTTCAACTGCTCTTTCATCATTACGATTTGCTCTTTAAGCATATTTTGCTTGTCTAATTTTTTAGCTTCATTCAACAAAGTCGTTGCTTCTAATTTTCTTCTTCTTGTCATTGCAACTCCAGCCAAATTTAATTTTGCAACTGCTAAATCCATATCCATAGACAATCCTAATTCAATTGCTTTCTTGAAATACTTCTCCGCTTGAATCAAATTTGTTTGTGAAAGCATAATTCCATGAAGATAATTAAAATAACCTTGTTGCTTACGAACCAATGCAGATTCAGGATTTTTAATATGAGCCAACCACTTTTGAGCACCTGAAAAGTCTTGTTTTCGTAACTTTAAAAAAGCTAAAAGAATAAATTCGTTCTTGAAATATAAGAAAATAGGAATTAACGATAAGAATATAAAGAAAATACCATTTCCGATTTCTCCGTCTGTAAAACTCCAAATCCCGCTACCTATAATTAAAGCCGCTAAAATTAGTTTGATATTTTTATGAAACATAGTATTTGTTTAAATGATTATGCAAAGATAGTAAAAGGAATTTAAAATATTTTTACAAAACTACTTGTAAAGAAAAAAAGTCTTTGTATATTTGCACTCGGTTTTAAGGAAGATAGTATTTAAAACTGCCAATGATATTTTAATTCAAGATTTAAAGATAACAAACAATGAGCAAAAGAACGTTTCAACCATCGAAAAGAAAGAGAAGAAATAAGCACGGATTTATGGACAGAATGGCTTCTGCGAATGGAAGAAAAGTCCTTGCTCGTAGAAGAGCTAAGGGAAGACATAAATTGACTGTTTCTTGTGAACCAAGACATAAAAAATAATGTTTATTTAAACATACATAAAGGCGTTACTGTTATTAGTATCGCCTTTTTTTATATCTTTAAACCAATAAAATAAATTTAGAATAAAAAATACAAAAAATAACTACACAACACACATACAAATGCCAAAAGACAATTCAATAAAATCGGTTTTAATAATAGGCTCAGGACCTATCGTTATTGGACAAGCATGCGAATTTGATTACGCGGGTTCTCAAGCAGCTCGTTCCATTCGCGAAGAAGGCATCGAAGTTATTTTGATAAATTCAAATCCTGCCACAATTATGACCGATCCTTCTATGGCGGATCATATTTATTTGAAACCGTTAACTACAAAATCTATCATTGAAATCCTTAAAGCACATCCTCAAATTGATGCTGTTTTACCAACAATGGGTGGGCAAACCGCTTTGAATTTATGCTTAGAAGCAGATGAAAAAGGAATTTGGGCAGATTTTGGAGTGCGATTAATTGGCGTCGACATCAATGCAATCAATATTACCGAAGATAGAGAGCAGTTCAAACAGCTTTTACACAGAATTAATATCCCAACAGCTCCTGCAAAAACAGCAACTTCGTTCTTAAAAGGGAAAGAAATTGCTCAGGAATTCGGGTTTCCATTAGTAATACGTCCGTCATTTACTTTAGGTGGAACTGGTGCTGCTTTTGTTCATAATAAAGAAGATTTTGACGAATTATTAACTCGAGGATTAGAAGCATCTCCTATTCACGAAGTCTTAATTGACAAAGCTTTAATTGGTTGGAAAGAATACGAATTAGAACTTTTACGCGATAAAAATGATAATGTAGTAATTATCTGTTCCATTGAAAATATGGATCCAATGGGAATTCATACTGGCGATAGTATTACGGTTGCGCCTGCAATGACTTTATCGGATACCACGTTTCAAAAAATGCGAGACATGTCCATTTTGATGATGCGAAGTATCGGAAATTTTGCGGGTGGTTGCAACGTGCAATTTGCCGTTTCACCTGATGAAAAAGAAGATATTGTAGCCATCGAAATCAATCCTCGTGTATCTCGTTCTTCTGCATTAGCTTCAAAAGCAACAGGTTATCCAATTGCGAAAATTGCTTCAAAATTGGCTTTAGGGTATCATTTGGATGAATTACAAAACCAAATTACAAAATCAACTTCGGCTTTATTTGAACCAACATTAGATTATGTAATCGTAAAAATTCCCCGTTGGAACTTCGATAAATTTGAAGGTGCTGATAGAACTTTAGGATTGCAAATGAAATCTGTGGGTGAGGTAATGGGAATTGGTCGTTCGTTCCAAGAAGCCTTGCACAAAGCAACACAATCATTAGAAATCAAAAGAAATGGGCTTGGCGCCGATGGAAAAGGATATAAAAACTACGAACAAATTATCGAGAAACTGACTTTTGCGAGTTGGGATCGTGTTTTTGTGATTTATGACGCTATTGCGATGGGAATTCCATTGAGTAGAATTCACGAAATCACAAAAATTGATATGTGGTTTCTAAAACAATATGAAGAATTATATACTTTGGAACGCGAAGTTTCAAGATTTAAAGTAGATACTTTACCAAAAGAATTGCTTTTGGAGGCCAAACAAAAAGGCTTTGCCGACCGCCAAATTGCTCACATGATGGGCTGTTTAGAAAGTCAGGTTTATAAATTACGGGAAGAGAAAAATGTAAATAGAGTTTATAAACTGGTTGATACTTGCGCTGCCGAATTTAAAGCAAAAACACCTTACTACTACTCCACTTTTGAAGCGGAGATTGAAAAAGCAAATGGTGAAAAATATGTGGACAACGAAAGTGTTGTTTCCAATAAGAAAAAAGTGGTGGTTTTAGGTTCCGGACCAAACAGAATTGGGCAAGGAATTGAATTTGACTATTCTTGCGTTCACGGCGTAATGGCTGCGGCAGAATGTGGCTATGAAACCATAATGATTAACTGTAATCCTGAAACCGTTTCAACTGATTTTGACACTGCCGATAAATTGTATTTTGAACCTGTATTTTGGGAACATATTTACGATATCATTCGTCACGAAAAACCAGAAGGTGTAATTGTTCAATTGGGCGGTCAAACCGCATTGAAATTGGCTGAAAAGCTTTCAAAATACGGAATTAAAATCCTTGGAACTTCTTTTGATGCCTTAGATTTAGCCGAAGATAGAGGTCGTTTTTCAGAACTTTTAACAGAATTAAAAATTCCATTTCCTCAATTCGGAATTGCTGAAAATGCGGATCAAGCAAGTGCTTTGGCAGATGTTTTAGATTTCCCACTTTTAGTTAGACCTTCCTATGTTTTGGGTGGTCAAGGAATGAAAATCGTAATCAACAAACAAGAATTAGAAGAACACGTAATTGATTTATTAAAATCGATTCCTGGAAATAAATTACTTTTAGATCATTATCTTGACGGTGCAATTGAGGCTGAAGCCGATGCCATTTGCGATGGTGAAAATGTCTATATCATTGGAATAATGGAACACATCGAACCTTGTGGTGTGCATTCAGGCGATAGTAATGCCACTTTACCCCCATTTAATTTAGGAGAATTGGTAATGACTCAAATAAAAGAACATACCAAGAAAATTGCATTGGCGTTGCGAACTGTTGGTTTAATTAATATCCAATTTGCCATCAAAGACGAGGTGGTTTATATCATTGAAGCCAATCCGAGAGCCTCAAGAACGGTGCCTTTTATTGCAAAAGCCTATGGCGAACCGTATGTAAATTATGCCACAAAAGTAATGTTGGGACACAATAAAGTAACCGATTTCAAATTCAATCCGCAACTAAAAGGATATGCAATCAAGCAACCTGTTTTTTCATTTAGCAAATTTCATGGGGTGAATAAAGCATTGGGACCAGAAATGAAATCCACAGGGGAAAGTATTTTGTTTATTGACGATTTAAAAGACGACCAGTTTTACGAATTGTACTCCAGACGAAAAATGTATTTGAGTAAATAAAAAAAGCCCCGAATTTGGGGCTTTTTTTATTCAATGTCTTTAATGTATTCATCATATTCCAGATAAAATAATTCTAGAGCATTCATTTTTTCAAAAAAGAAATCAAAAATTTCATCCCAATATTTAGGATTGCTAACACTTATATTTAATTTTTCAACCCAAATACGGCTAATCGTTTTTCCGTTTTCTAAACTGAAATTTTTCTCAAATACCAAATCTGCAATAAATTCCTGTTCCAAAATATTTTTCAAGGATTCTAATTTTTCAAAATATTGAATTCTCTTACTATCATTTCGACATTCAATATCAATTTGTACTTGTGCTTTGGTGTTTTCAACGTAAAATTTAAAAGAGAAATCTTTAATTTTCGTGTCATAAAGAACCCATTTCCGAGGATATTTATTTGCAAATGAAACCCAAAACTCTCTTTTTAATCTTTGATTTTCTTCTTTACTATACATTTAGCAGTATTGTTTTATTGTATGTTGATTTTCAATTAGTTGTGAAATTCAATTTAAAAATATACATTTATAATTAATTAGCTGCAAAAATAGAACATCAATATGGATTTTTCAGATTTTTTAAAATATGTTCCAAAAATAAAACAAGAAAAACTTCTTGGTGATCAGGCTCACTTAAAAATGGTGCCTGTTGAACGTATTTTAGAAGTTGAAAAATTCAATAATGGTTCTAATAATCCAAGAAAAGCAGCCGTAATGATGTTGATTTATCCTAAAAACAATACGTGCCATTTGGCTTTAATTATTAGAAATACCTATCCCGGGGTTCATTCAGCGCAAATAGGTTTTCCTGGCGGAAAAGTTGAATTAGAAGACGAATCATTAACTCATACTGCTTTAAGAGAAACCCATGAGGAAATTGGAATTCATCCTGAAAAAATTGAAGTAATTAAGACCTTTACAGAGGTTTTTATTCCACCCAGTAATTTTATTGTTGCCCCTTTCTTAGGGATTAGTTATTCTGAATTAGAATTTATTGAGCAGGAAGAAGAGGTTGATGGAATAATTGAATTTCCGTTACTCGATTTTTTGAATGAAAAAACTATCGTAAAAAAAATTATGGATACTTCATATGGAAATAACATTGAGATTCCAACATTTAAAATTAACGAACATTATGTATGGGGAGCTACCGCAATGATGATGAGCGAATTGAAGGAAGTGCTGAAAATTTCATTTAAAAATTAATTTGTAAATTAGCCTTCTAATTGATACT